>Ga0325411_1006918_pt1 | contig 12398 bp, 4 predicted proteins | sample PopdelMetagenome_13_FD_206181 | JGI IMG/M metagenome (GOLD analysis project Ga0325411, IMG submission 206181) | Populus deltoides microbial communities from Bellville, Georgia, United States - Xylem-PdIQD-R4 | ecosystem: Host-associated > Plants > Phyllosphere > Stem > Wood/Secondary xylem... | reverse complement strand
AAAAAGAAAATGCAGGATTTTGCAACAATATTTTTGATTAAAAAATTCTAGTTATAAATTAAAAAGCTTATGCATGTATTTAGTTAAATAAATTAAAAACGTTTTATACCAATAAATGCAAATAAAAGGTGTTAATACATTTATTTGACTCGTTTTATTATAGGTTAGATATTTTTTTAACGCAAAAAAAAATATCTAGGTATTATTAAAATGTTTTTTTACATCGAGTATAAAATATAATTGTGAATCAAAAAACCGATGCTTACATATAAATAAAATAAAGTGACGATCATATGTGTTAATAAAAACATGTAGAATTTTAAGTTAATTTTTAATATAGTAGAAAAATAAAACAATGTTGCGAGTATATTTTATTGTATTGTAATTCTCTTAATCAAGAAAAGAAATGTAAAAATGTTATTTACATGAAACAAAATAAATCTTAAAATGTATGAATCAATAAATTTAAAAAGAACTGTTAATAACAATGAAATTCTAAAATAAAAAGATTTTCATTCCCACAAAAAAATAAGATATAGATAAATATGATATTTAATCCTAACTTTTCAGATATATATATATATATATATATATATATATATATATATATATATATATATATATATATATTAAAGGTCATTGTTTCTTATTAAGAATAAATAATTTTTATTTTTAGTAATAAAGTTTATTTATATAAAACATAAAAAATATAGATGAATTAAAATAATCTTTTAAAAGAATAAAGACATAAAAAATAATTAAAAAAACTAAATAAACAACCTAAAAAAAAGAGTGTATGAATATTATTTAAATATAAAATTAAAAATTTATTTTAAAAAAATAAATATTAAAAACAAATAAAACAAAAGGTCCAACAGTAAACCAGGTCCCCTACCTTGTCGTTTTTAAAAGAGACAAATGATATACCGTCTGCCTCTCTGACAAAATAAAAATAAAAAATAAAAAATAAAAACAAGGGCCTTTTATGAAGAGCTAAATGTGTGGTCCTTTTGTCCACCTGTGGAAAAATATGTGATTTAAAGAGCTAAATGCTGGCTTCGACTCTCTATGGGCCCAATAATCTGAAAGCTTCGATTAAAAAAAGGGATGGGCCCAACAACTGCAGCATGGAGTGCGGGAAGTGGGGCCTGTCTCCCGACCAGCCGTCGGTCCTCAATTTTAGGGCTAGTTGGCTTCTTGTTTTTTTTTTGTTTCTTACTAGGTATACATGACTTTCCTCTTAATAAAAACTTTATGTTGATTTTATCAAGATATACTAATGTGTAGATTCAGCATAACATCCATTAATTAGAAAGAAAACATAGGACTTCGTCGCGTAACCAACAATTTACCCGAGATGTTTTTTTGAACAAGGACATGAAATACCCTTTTAACGGAACTATAATGTTTTTTTTTTTTCCATAATATATTAACTCATATATTCCATATAACACATGTAATTACTTAAAGTTATTAAAAACAAAGCCCACTCCCCGAAAATCTATAATTTAAAATTTAATTTGAGTTGGGCTATAAAAGATATTATTGATGACTTAAAAATCAGCTGCGCACCACATGTTTAATTTTAAAAATAATTAAAAAAAAATGAAACAAATCTAGGTGCCGGCCGGAGTTGATCAATAACATGAATCTTTTTCACGTTATTAGTTGGATGCCGGAGTTTATAGCCATGGTTACGTTACGTGGTGCCGTAAGATCTCCACAAATAGACTTATTAGCACAAATGGAGGCTGTCATATAGTGGCATTTACTCAATCAATTTTTTACGTGTCGGTGGATTTTCACAGGTTTTAATATGCTCCGACCAGCCGGGAATCCATGCATATCAACAAGAACACGTCGATAACCTGCCTCTCGAGCAATATAATAAATAAACCCTATCATAATTAAACCCTCCAGTACGTGGAAGGAAGCACAGCTCCCAATATTCATAGCAAATCAACGTTTCATGTACACCAAACGCCCATTGCAAAAGTCAAACTCGATCGACAGCTAAATTATGAAAGAATAGTTTGACTTCAAAGGTTAATTAAACTTCTGAAATAGAATGGGTCGACGACTATCCCATGTTCTTAACTTTTCTCTTTTCTTCTCCTAACCATTTTCCGTGCATGGCGCCCGAAGATTCAGATCAGAAACTGTGATCAACTTGAAATACTATGACAATATGATGACTGTTTTTGGTTGAATCACGGCTAATTATTAGTTTTGTAGTTTAAATGTTATTATATTGGCACAATTATTTATCTTTAATTAATCATCATAAATTAAGAATTAATTATAAAAAAATCAAGTGTCTTTTTAGTAGAAAAATTAAGGGTTTTTTAAGATTAATTTCTCATTCAATAATATTTTATTTAAATTATATTAATTAAATAAATTTTCAATAATTCAGCCCCCGCATGAATTAAAATTTTTTTATACCATTTTGAAAACAAATCAAAAATTTGTTAAGAGATATTGATTTGGTAAATTACTATATTAAAATAGGTACCTTTTGAATTTGAACATTTCTTAGTGAAATACTATCAGATTTACTCAATTAAATAATGAACGTGATATTTTGAACTATTAAACCTTTTGCATAAACCAAAAAAATAATACTTATATAGTTCTCTATTTAGAGATTTCTTTGGTTTCCACTGTTGAGTTTGTTTTGGTCATTAACTACTCTTGGATTCATGAGTGCTTTAGAAATTTCATATTTTATCAAAATTCTCAAAGAAACGACCATATTTCTCACTCCTATAGATGGTCTTTCAGTAAGATTATTTTGCTATCCTTCACTTGGTGTGCCGCAAAGATATGAAAATCATTAAGAGCTCAGCTCATTATTTATCACGCTGCAACTAACATTTATTTCATCATAGGAATAATCAAGAAATAATAATTTTCTAGTGCTACTGAGAATGTTATATGACTATTAGTTTTTCATTTGAATCTAAATATTAGGATCTCCAATCAACTAGGAAATTACAGTGGAAAAAAAATTAAAACAAAGCAAAAAAAATGATGACGTGTAATTCTTACCAACGGAATTACTAACGGAATAAATTCCGTCGGTAAATTCATTGGTAAACTGTGAGCATTGTTCATCATGTCAATTACAAAGGGAATCACCAATGGAATTTTCCAGAGAGCTCCAGAACTGTTCACTTTCTAATTACATTGTTAATTGTTGTTCTTTACGGACAAAATCAATGACGGATTGAAAAGTCGTCGGTGTTATTTGACAATTTTCTAAAAAATTCAATTAATTTAAATTTATCAATAATGCCATCAACTTTTATTTTTCTTTTAAAGATCCACTTATGGCCTAATGATTTACTTATAGGAGAAAGATCCACTAGTTCTCATTTATGATTATTCATAATGGATTTAATTTTTCTATTTATTACCTCTTTTAAATAAAAAGCTTTCAAAAAAGACATTACCTTAGAGTAGATTCAAGATTCATTATCTAACATGTATATTAAAAAATCAGGACCAAATGTTCTGGTCTTTTACTCATTCTAAGGTTAAATTCATTATCTTTTGATTGATGATGATCACTTGAGTTAGACTCAATCATTTTTTTAAGTGAATGATTTTCTTGTGCTTCCTTTTATGGAAACATATTTTTAAAGAATATAGAATTTTTTTATAATTCCATAATAGTATTGGGATGAATATCTTTAACACTTGACTTGTGTACAAGAAATTAATATGCACTACTATTGTATTCACATCCGATAAATATGTAATCCAGTCTTAGGTCATACCTTGACATTTTTAGGATCATGTATTGCTACCTTTGTAAAATACCCCTACACTTTGAGGTATTTGTAGGAAGATCTTTTGCCTTTCCACAATTCATATAGTGTCTTTTTAAAAAAAAAAAATTAGGTGCTTTATTAAGTATGTAATTGACAGTTCAAATTGCCTCTCATTATAAGTTTTGAGGTGCTTCTGAACTTATTAACATGTCATTCATTATTTCTTTTAATGTTCGGTTCTCACATTTCACAACAATATTTTTGTTATGATTAACAAAGAGCAGTAATTTGGTAGATAATATTATTTCAAGAATAGAATTTACCAAATAGTGCCTTATATTTTCCACCTCTATCATTTTTTATTACCTTTATCTTCTTATTAAGTTGATTTCCAACTTCATTCTTATAATATTTAAACATTTGAAGAGCTTCATCTTTTCTCCTTTGCAAATAAGTATAATAATATCTTGTGCAATCATCTATAAAATAATATAATACCTTTTCCAATCTCTAGTTTGCATGAATTTTAAATCGCCAATATTTGAATGAATTAAGTATAAAGGTTCACTACTTTTTTTAATTATTTGAAAAGATGATTTTATGAATTTTAATTCTACAAAAAATTCACACTTATGTTTTTTATAAAAATTAATACTTGGTAATAATTCATGGTTTATTAACCTTTGCATAAAATTATAATTCACATGACCTAATTTGTCATGCCATACATAATAAGTTTCAAACAAATAAGAAGAAGAAACAATCTTATTATTATTCTTATCATTGGTTACAATGACCATTACATTTATTTTTAAAAGGTCATTATAGAGATACATCTTTTGTACAAACATGCGACTTTTAGAGAGTATAAATTTATTACTCTCAAAAACCATTTTAAAACTGTTTTGCTCATTAATGAGCCAGATACTAAGTTCTTCCTAATATAAGTAACATACAATATCTTATTGAGGGTTGAAAGATTTTCAGAATTCATTTTCAGTATGATCTTTCTAACACCCAATACCTTTGAGGTTGATGAGTTTCTAAGGTAAAGGTTTTCTCCATCCACTTCTTTGTAAGTGGAAAACATCATCTTCTTAACACATACATGTCTTGCAGCACTAATGTCAACTCACAACTACTCAGGATTGTTGATTAGATTGACTTAAAAAACAACACAAGACAAGTTCATTTTTGAAACATCATTAGTAAGGTGATCAACCTCAGTGACATTATTTTGAGTAATCCTTTTCTTAGAGTTTCCTTGTTGACCCTTATTTCTATAATCTTTAGCTAGATACCTAATCTTGTTACAAATAAAACACTTGCTATTGAACTTCTTAACAATTCCTTTCCATTTTACAAAAAGCTTATTCTTTTGATTTTGTTATGGTATTTCACTACTTGTTCCATAACACTAATTTTTAGGACACCAGAAGAGTTGACTCTTTTTTCAAATAACTTATTATCCTCTTATATCTTTAATATTAAAATAAGGTCTTTAATTCCTCATATCTTTGCGCACTTATACTTAAGATAGATCTTAAAGTCTTTCTAAGATGATGATAATTTTTCAATGACTCTGACCACTTGGAAAGACTCACTTAGAGACATACCTTTAACATGTTTATCATGTAATATTAGTTGAAACTCTTGAACTTGACTCATTATAGTCCTTGAATCAACCATCTTAAAATTAGAAATTTACCGACTATAAATTTCTTTATACTAATATCTTCAAGTTTGTATTTTTTTTTTGTCTGAAGCTTACCATAATGCTTTTGCACTTTTGATTAAACTATACACATCTTAAATTTTATTATCTAACTCATTCAAGATGTAGTTCTTTCACTTGAAATTAATATGATTTCATGTATCCACAACCATCACAGTAGTAGGGTCAAATTTATTTTCTGATGTTTTTGGTACTTTCCCGATCAAGAATTTTACCAAATATAAGGTGGTAAGATAGAATAACATTTTTTTTTGTTTCCATCTCTTAAAGTTCAATCCATTAAACATTTCATGTTTCTCACTTATACTAATATCTTCAAGTTTGTATTTTTTTGTCTAAAGCTTATCATAATGCTTTTGCACTTTTGATTAAACTATACACATCTTAAAGTTTATTATCTAACTCATTCAAGATGTCGTTCTTTCACTTGAAATTAATATGATTTCATGTATCCACAACCATCACAGTAGCAAGGTCAAATTTATTTTCTGATGTTTTTGGCACTTTCTCTGTCAAGAATTTTACCAAATTTAAAGTGGTAAGATAAAATAATATTTTTTTTTGTTTCCATCTCTTAAAGTTCAATCCATTGAACATTTCATGTTTCTCACCATACACCACATAAGGTGACGATGGAATCCTCATTACCGAAATTGTACTTGCCAAAGCAATATTGATTGACATAACTAAATCTTGAGTAGAAAAAGGAGAATACATGATATAATATATATATATATAGAAAAGCAATAGCCAAGAATATTTATAAATAAATATTTTAGTTCCACAATAAGAAAAAAATAAAAAAAATTGTAATAAATCAACTTAATAAATAAAAAAATTAAACTATGTAAGATAAAATCAATATCTATTTACTTTTTTAGGTTACTAAGTTGAACCCTGTTTTGTTCGATGTGATTTTTTCAGTTATCACTGTTTCACATGTGAAATTTATCGTATACAAAAATAGTATTATATGAATAATATTTTTACTAAGTTCTTAGAAAAGATTGAAGGGGTCACAAACGGTCTCATTTAAAACTTAATCTCTTTAGATATAACTTTCTAGATTGAATATATTCACCACACTAACTTTTTGTATATATAAACAATAACAACATGTACACAAACAAAGCTGACCAGATAAATTTGATGCCAAACTTAGAGAATATAAACAAGATAAACAAAAAGCATGATCATACCAGGAAGGTAGCATAAACTATTATAAACAAATCAATGATTCACTTTTTGAGAAATATAAATCAATAAGATATATGACATGCATCAAACCATTCAAATTGCATCAAAAATAATTTTAGAAGATAAAGTATAACTTTAAAACAAAGATATATAACAACCTTCTAAAATTAAACAAAATAGTAAAAAAATCATAACAGACCAAGAGTTTATAGATTAAAACATATAGAATTAAAATTAAATCTATATGTGAGGATATAGCAACTCAAATTAAAATTTAAAAATGCTAAAAACTTCTTTCATAATTAATCTATATTATTACTATAATAGTTTTTCAAGATGAACTAAATAAAATCTAATATATAAATAAAGCCTTAATATTGTAAATAAAAGTTTGTAAATATATATTAGACTAATGAGCAAAGATATTTAGTTTATCTTCATAACGGGCAAAACAAAAGATATCCAACAAAAACCTAGAATTTATACGTGTTTAAAACTATAAGCATGTAAGATCATAACTAATCGTGAATGCATGCTTTCAACAAAAACAATAACAAAATTCTAGCATGCATACTAAGTATGTAATGAAACTTGTAAATTATATTAATTCAAAGTTCTAGCATGTATACCAGTAATAAAAAAAATATCTATGATTAAATTAAAATAAAGGAGGGTAATTATTTGTTGCATCACTTTAAAGTAATAAACTTTTGTTGTTGTAAAAAATGAATCATTTATCCTGAAGGCTTTATTGTTCTAGCATGTATGTTTGTAATATGCCTCACAAGATTTTAATATCACCATCTTAGTTTAGATGCACTTCTAAACAAGATCTTTGAATAAAAAAAATATGAAACTGAAATATCTCTCAACAAAATAAACCTAAGCTCTAGTTTTAGAAGGAAAATCAAAGCTTAAAATGATAAGAAAACAATAAAATATAAGATAAGGAAGAGTATGTAAAAATCTAAGAAACTCATGTTTAAAACTCTTCCGTCACCCTCTTTTTATAGTGAATTTTAAAAGTTAAAAGATTAAAAAATTAACAAGAATTAATTCTCACCATTATCAATATTTGATTAACCACCATACTTCAAGAATAAAATTTAGAAAAACTAATGCATCTTGGAGTAGAAAAATCAAGGGTTCTTTAAGATTAATTTTTCATCTATCCATAATTTGTTTAAATCATATTAATTAAATAAATTTCCAACATATATACTACAGTAAAAAATAATGTCATGTAAACTGTTTCAATTGTTAATTAGGTACAAGAAATGCTGCCTTCATCTGTACCTAATGTTTGTTGGAAAAGGTTATGATTGATAAAATATTGAAACTCAATATCATTATTTGTTAATTTGACATGGGAAAATGAGGCGCTTAATTTATCATAATATTGTACGCTTAAGGTCATCGTTTTCACAACATGGATCAATGGTGCTATGCAACAAGGTTGGCTGTTTACTCAGGATATTCATAAACTAATCTAGGTTGTCTTTGTTTTTTAGATAATGTACAGATAGTATAATGCATTGCTTATCTGGATTCAGATAGGTAAGATTCGTTTTACTAGTATAAAAGGAAGAGTATGGTTTATTTTTTCTATTGCATTGCAGCTCGAGAGATCACACTCAGAATCATATACTTCTTCGAAGGAATTGGGCTGAGAATTGTAGTTTACTATAGGTCTAAGATTAATATGAAGACTGCTTTTATTTTTGCTTGTGTAGCAGTCTTGACAGTTGTTGGGGTTTGTCAGGCTGGTGATTTGAGGAAGAACTTCTACAGGACCTCTTGCCCTGCAGCTGAGCGCATCGTCAAAAATATCACTGAAAGACGTGCTGCAAGCAACCCCGACTTACCTGCAAAGTTACTGAGAATGCATTTTCATGACTGCTTCGTAAGGGTAAGCAATGCTTAAATATTCATACTGCTGTTAGAAAAATAGCATCTGTAGCTTTGTCCATGCGTGGATATTGTATGCTTGAAAATAAAAGAAAAACACCATGTAGCATCGCCACATTTTGTAATTCTAATGCATATATCTAGCTAATTCGAAATTAAATTCCTGCAGGGTTGCGATGCCTCCGTTTTAATAAACTCAACAGCAAATAGCACAGCGGAGAAAGATGCAATTCCAAATCTATCTTTGGCAAACTTCGATGTTATTGATGAGATTAAAACGGAGCTAGAGAACAAATGTGCAGGAAAAGTATCCTGTGCTGACATTTTGGCTTTGGCTGCCAGGGATGCGGTCTCATTCCAGGTAAATATCGCAAATAAACATTCTTAATCTCAACTCAAATGATCATGCATGTAATCACAGCGAACATATACGATTCTTCCTGCAGTTCAAAAAACCAATGTGGGAAGTGCTTACTGGTAGAAGAGATGGTAATGTGTCAGTAGCTTCGGAGGCCCTGGCAAACATTCCTTCCCCGTTCTTAAACTTTTCCAGCCTCGTTCAAAGTTTCAAGAGCAAGGGTCTAACTGTTCATGATCTCGTTGTACTATCAGGTATACATACATATTATACTCAAGAAAGTGATGGCACATACTTCTCAAGGGTTATATAATTGAGCAGAATCTCTTATCACTTTTGAATCATACTGTATGTAGGGGCACATACCATTGGTGTTGGCCACTGCAACCTGTTCAGCAATCGACTCTACAACTTCACAGGAAAAGGAGACCAGGATCCTTCTTTGAACTCAACATACGCTGCTTCCTTAAAGACCAAATGCCAAAGTCTTAGCGACACAACCACCACAGTAGAGATGGACCCTGGCAGCTCTCAGAATTTCGATGCTTCTTACTTTGTTATCCTTAAACAGCAAAAGGGTCTCTTCCAATCTGACGCAGCCCTTCTAACAGACAAAACTTCGAATGATATTGTTGGAGAGCTGGTTAAATCAACTGCTTTTCTCAAAGAATTCTCCCAGTCAATGAAAAGAATGGGAGCTATTGGGATTCTTACGGGCAACTCAGGGGAGATCAGAAAGCAGTGCGGCGTTATCAATTCCTGAAGCCATCTTCTTTTTGTTTAGTTTGTGTTTTTCATGTTCTAGCACTACTTTTGATTTTGGCATTAATTAATAAGCTTGTCGCTTAATTAGTCGTAATGATCGTTCTATTTATCAGTCGGCGATGTTCTATAATTTGTTTTATGAAAGTAAAATAAATAAATAAATAAAGATGTTAAGATTCGAATTCCTTTCAATTGTTGAAAAAAATGCCTAGTATATATATATATATAATTAATGGTATGCCAGGATAGAGTGCCTGCCATTTGATTTTTTTTTTTCCGCAACTAACCCATTTGACTAGCTAATTTTTTCAGAGCATCTTTTATCTTATTAAACATTTACATTCCAAATTTGTCAACTATAATAGTACATTCCCCGGAATATCATCATTACAAGTATGATTAACTTAAAAAGAATCCTTATCCAGATCTGAAAATTAACTCGGTCAAGAAATTAGATTTTGGGTTACATAAATTGACCTGAATTAACTCAGATTAACATAGAAAAAATAAAAAATATATATTTAAAGTTTTAATATTTCATATGAAAAAATTAAGAAACAATTTATGTGAATATAGATTATACATGTTGTAAATAATAAGTTTTAAAAGATTATTTCAAAAGGTTTTTTATCCCACATTGAAAAGATACTATGTTATCCTTTTAAATTGAAGTATTTAAATCAAAAAAAAAATTTTATCTCACATTGAAAAAAACATAACTTTTTTCTTGTGAACATAATATATATATATATACTAAAAGGTTTCAAATCCTACATTGAAAAAATAAAATATGTTTATAGTATTTATATAGTGAACTTTAAAAAGGAGTGAATTGATCTTTTACAGTAATTAAAAATATTAAAATTCAAATATGTTAGGTGCGTGCCCCCCGCACGCGGAAGCGCGTGAAAGGAGTCGCAGGGCTTCGGCAACGCAAGAAGAGTTATCCAGTGGTGGAAAATTTTATTCTGTCGTGTTAGTTGATTTCCCACAATGTCATTTTCCTCCATAAGTGGCTCGTGTTGAGTTGTGCTGGACGGATCAGAGTCATATTCTTTTTTTTATTCTATTTTTTTCTTCTCCCTTTAAATTGATGTTTGACATTTAAATTTTTAAGACAATTCTCTTAATTGAGAATATTTAAATATCAATCTTCATTCCTTTGATTTTTTTTAAATTTTTCTTGGTCATTTTGTAAAATTTTTATTTTTTTTCAATTACTTCCTTCAAGCTCAATTTTTCATTTTTGTTTTTCAAATTTGTTACTGATTATTTTTTTTTTTATCTCTTTTGTAAACTTTGAATAGTTTTCAATTTCATCATTTAATCAAAATTTTTATTTTTATTTTTTTCTTAAATATGGTTCTCATTTCCTTGGTGGTTTCTTCTTTAATTCTTTGGTGAAATTGATTCTTATTTTTAATTTAGCCCTTCAATCCAAAATTATCCATTCTCTAATTTTTTTTAAAAAAATTTGATCCTCATTCTTTTAATTGTTAATTTGTTTTTGAATTTTTTTTTTGTGATTATTTTTTTTTCAATTTTATCTTTTGATGCTTGGTTTATTTAAATTTGGGCTCCATGGTTTTTATATGTTTGGTGCTTTCCAATCAATTGGTCTGGGTCATGAGTTTTGGTCTGGGTCATGAGTTTTATAAGCTAACACAAGTTCACATCGATATTTTTTTACTTATTTTCTTTTTTGATCTCATTATTCGAAATTGATTTTTTTTTAAATGTGCTTCATAGTTTTCTTTTTTATAGGGTTGTCCTGATCTCATGACTTGGATTGTGGGTTTGACAAGTTAACCCGAGTGAGCTCACTTTTTTTTGTTTTAAATTATTGTTTTTTTTCTTATGAATCCTTTTATGTGATTAATTTTTTAAAAAAATTTTATTCTTCAATATTTGATTTACTGAGAATTGAATTTCATAACTTTTCTATATTTAGTGCTTCCAATCAAATTATGGTTTGGAACACAAGTTTAATCGGCTATAAAGGGTTGGCATCAGTTTTTTCTTGGACTTGTTTTTTTTTCCATCCCATAATTCAACATTGATTTTTTAAAAAACTAGATTTCATGATTTTTTTTGTTTTTTTTTTGTCTGACTATCCCAATCTCATAACCTAACCCGTGGGTTCGGTGTGTTAACCTAGGAGGGCGTAAGCTTTTTTTTTCTTACAATTGCTATTTTTTTTAATTTTTTTGTATGTTTTGATTTTTTTTCAATTTCATCATTCAATATTTGATTAGTTGAAAATTAGATTTCAAGGTTTTTTCAAATTTATTGCTTCGAGTTAATGACTCGAGTCACGAGCTTAATGGGTTAACAATGGTTTATATTATTTTTTTTAATTTTTATCATTTAACATTGATTTTTCTCTTTCTTTAAAACATGTTTATATCGACCGAGCATCATTTTTGTCTTAATTTTTTTATTTGACTCATAGCAAAACACGTTTTATATAGCTAGTTGGAAAAAAATTATATTATTATTATTATTATTGTGACTATAATGTGAAAATAATTAAAAAAAAGGAAAATCTAATTCTCATTCTGATTTTATTATTATTATTATTATTATATTTAAAAAATATTATTATTATCATGGTTGATGATTGTGACTATAATGGTGAAGATGATTAAAAAAAAAAAGG
>Ga0325411_1006917_pt1 | contig 12399 bp, 12 predicted proteins | sample PopdelMetagenome_13_FD_206181 | JGI IMG/M metagenome (GOLD analysis project Ga0325411, IMG submission 206181) | Populus deltoides microbial communities from Bellville, Georgia, United States - Xylem-PdIQD-R4 | ecosystem: Host-associated > Plants > Phyllosphere > Stem > Wood/Secondary xylem... | reverse complement strand
CTCAATAAGGGAGTTCTTTAACTTATTTTTCATCTTATAAATAGAATGTCAAATGTTATTTTAAACAAAAATTGAATTATTTATGAAGTCAAAAGAAAGTTTAGATTTTGAAATTCCATTGGGGAAAATATTTTTGGTTAAATAAATGAGCCGAGTCTACGAGATCATACAAGGCTATATATGTGTGTTTGTGGGTTCTTTGGTATCAACAAACATGGAAGATATGCAAAGAGAATTTCTAGGCCAAAACTTCATTTTATTGATTTGATGAAAACTTATACATCATGGATTTTTCGTTTTACAGAATCAGAGTTCTTAGGCCTAACCAAATCTTCTCCATTCATTCCTGTCAATAATAATGCTCCTCTTAAGAATATCTTCTTCACTACATATGGACCTTCATAATTTAGAGCCTATTTACCATGGTCTTCGCCAGGTAGCGGTAGAGTTTTTCTTAACACGAGATCTCCTTCCTTGAACTTCCTTGGTTGGAATTTCTTGTCATACACTCTAGCCATCCTTCTTTGGTACAATTGATGATGGCAAATTACAACTAATCTCTTCTTGTTGATCATGTTTAGTTGCTCATATCGTATTTTAGTCTATTCAACCCCCCCAAGTTTGGATTTGATAAGGACCCTTAGAGAGGGAATCTCCACTTCCAAAGGTATCATTGCCTCCATCTCATAAACTAGTGAATAAGGTGTAACCTAGTTGATGTCCTTATAGCTACTTGGTATGCATGAAGAGTATAAGGAAGCCATTCACACCAGTCTTTGTAGGTAACCATTATTTTCTGAATAATATTTTTTATGTTCTTATTAATAACTTCAACAACGTTATTCATCTTTGGTCTATAGGGGGTGAATTATAATGTTTGATTTTTCATTTAGCACATAATTATGCGATCATCTTTCCATTAAAGTTTTGGGCATTATCGACCACTATCTTTTCAGGTAAACCATACCTACAAATTAGGTTTCTCTTAATGAATCGCTTGACTACCTTCTTAGTCACATTAGCATAGGAGCAGACCTCTACCCATTTCATAAAGTAATCAATTGCTACAAGGATAAACCGATGTCCGTTACTAACTTTTGGATTAATCAGCCCAGTCATATTTATTCCCCACATTGCGAAGGGCTAGAGTGATATCATGTTGAATAAAGGCACTAGAGATGCATTGATATTGTCATTATACAACTGACATTTATAGCATTTTCAGATAAATTATATGCAATCTTTCTCCATAGTCATCCAAAAATATCCGTCTCTTTTCATTTGCCTATTCGCATGGGTGGTGCAGATTCCTCTATGTATTTCTCACAAGGCTTTATTGGCTTCTATCTTATTTAGACATCTTAGTGAAGTCCCATCAAATAACCTTTTGTATAAGATCTCTTCGTCTATATAGTACTCTATTGCCATTCTCCTCAAGGTTTTCTTATCCATATTTGATGCTCTCAAGGGATATTCTTGATATTAGATGAATCTCTTTATATCTATATACAAAAAGTTGCCATATAGTTCCTCTTCTCCTAAACAAAAATAACTAGGAGAGCTCCTGATCTCAATATATATGGGTTGTACTCTAATACCACTATCAATTATAACCATTAAGGCCAAAATTGTCAAAGCATCAACAAACTTATTCTTATCTTTTCCTAAATGAGTAAACTCTATCTCATCAAAATCTTTAGCAAGTTAGGAGAGATATTCTTGGTTTGGTCTCAGTTTCTCATCTATCGTCTGTTATTCACCTTTTACTTGATAGATTATCAACATCAAGTCCTTATATACCTTTAATTTCCTTATCTTCATCTCTAATACAACTTCCAATTCGTAAATACAAGCCTTATACTCAGCTGTATTATTTGTGCAATTAAATTGCAACTTAATTGAAATAGGATATTTCTTTCCCTCTGGAGAGATTATTACAACACCGACCCCATTACCAAGCACATTTACTACACCGTCAAAATACATGGTCCATCATTCATTTTTTTCTTCTTTTTCCACTACCAATACATCTTTATCAGGGAAGTCCAAGTTTAATGGTTTATAATCCTCAATGGCATTATCAACTAAATGATCAGTAATTGCACTTCCTTTCATAGGTTTTCTTGTCATGTAGATGATATCATATTTAGCTAACGACACTTGCCATCTGGCTATTCTACTCGACATGTAAGGCTTTTCAAATATATATTTTAGAGGATCCATTTTTAAGATCAACCAAGAGGTGTAATACAACATGTATTATCGAAGCCTTTTTTCACTCCATACCAAACTACAACACATTTTTAAGATCAACCAAGTGGTGTAATATAACATGTATTGTCGAAGCCTCTTTTCACTTCATACCAAACTACAACACGACTTCTCTATCATACTGTAACAAGGTTCACACTTAGTGAATTTCTTACTAAGGTAATAAATGGCTTTCTTATCCCTTCCAGACTCATCATGTTGTTTAAGCACATAACTTATAGCTGATTAGTCACTGTTAAATACAAAATAAGAGGCTTTTCAAGTACGAGTGGTACCAATAGATGTGGTTTTTAAAAATACTATTTAATCTTATCAAAGGCTTCTTGACAGTGTTTATCCCATACCCTATGATTCTTTTTTCGGAGTAGTCGGAAGATTGGTTCACAAGTGGTTGTAAGTTGTAAAATGAATTGAGCAACATAGTTTGTCAAAACCCATTTTTGGGTTATTCCCCAATTCATATTTTTTCTCTATTCAAAAAATACAAAAAATAAAAAATATTATCAAAAAAATATAACAGTGAAAAGAGGATGCCAGAGCACCTTAAAAATGATTAAAAATTGGTTGAGGAGGTTCAAAATTACAAAGATTAAAATTTGACAGTATTTTATTTCAGATATTCATGGACTCAATTAAATTTTATTGAAGGTTTAATTGAATTTATGGAGGGTTTGATTGCAAGAAAAATTGATTTTGAAGTCAATTTAGCTTTAATTGGAAGAAATTGAAGTTTTGAGGTGAAATTGCATTAATTCAAGACCAAGGACCAAAGTGAAAAGGATGGCCAACTTCAGGGCCGCTGTTTAATTTTTGGCAGGGATAGAATTGCATTGATTTTTAAATCAAAATTGCAATTTAGGACTCAATTGAACAAATCACAAATTGAGGACCCATGTGAAATCTAACATGTTTTTGCCGCCTTTTCTTTTGAAATGAAACGACGCGTTTTGTCCATTACAGCGCCGTTTCAAACACTGTTCATTAAAAAAGAAGGACCTAAACAGTGTCGTTTTAAGCACTGTGGGTCTTCTTCTTCGACTGGACGCGCGAAACTGGGGAAGAAGAAGATTTTTTTTTTCATCTGTCACCACCATCTTCCCCTTCAAAAGACGCCGACTCCCATTTAAAAAGACGCTGACACAACCCAAAGCTTTCCACTTGTTGGAGGGACGATAGCGCAGTGGCCGCCCGTTCTCTCTCTCCCCTGTTTTTTGCCTATAAAAACAGGGAAAGGGAGAGTAAGAAAGAAAGAGAGGGATAGAGAGAAAGAAAAGAGGAGCAGAATAGGGATAGAGAGGAGAGAATCGAGAGAGAAAAAAGAAAAAAAAAGAAGAAGAATAGAAGAAAAAACAGGGGAAGAAACGGTGAGAACCGTCATCGCTGGCATCTCCACCAACGCCAGCAGTTGCGTCCTGCCACCTCCACCGCCGCCAGCAGCACCGTGAGCCACCGCAGGTCAACCTTCTTCCCTCTCCTCCTCCATCTCTTTCGTCTTCTTCTCCACTGTTTACGTTGCATGTGAACATTGGAGAAGCCCACTGTTTAATGGGTTGGCAACGCCGACCCAGCCCAAAATGACTAGGCCAGGTCCGACCCAATTAGAAAAAAATTATTTTTAAAAATTGTAATTGTTTTTCGTATTTTTTTTACTAAATTTTTCTTAGTATTTGGTTGGTATTTTTATACCGAAAAAATACAAATCCGGTATTAAAATACCCGGTTTTTGTCAAAACTTCCAAAATACAAAAAAAATTGAAAAAAAAGAAAAAAAATATTTTTGTGCATACAACCAAGTGTCTCAAAGCTAAAAAATCATATTGTGTTTTTCATACACCAAAAAACAACATTTTAGTATGCATTTTAGCTTTAATAACCAGTTTATTAAAATCAAGAGAACATTGGCCAAAATTTCAAAAACAATAAATTTTTTATTTTGTATGTCTTTTCATATCCGGGGTATGACATTACACATAATACATATTCTGGATATTAAATTCTTTTTTCTCGGATGCTAGAACGACTAGGTTTTACCCCATTAAGATAAGAACCTCCTTATTAAAGAGGGCTTTTCTTGAACTTTAGACAACTCAACAATCAGAAAACGCAATAAGACCATAATTTTTTTTTATCATACATTAAAACAATGCAGCCTACCTTAGGTAGGGCGTAGTTGGGATGCTAATACCTTTCGTTTACGCAATCAGTTTCCGTACCCGATCTTTGAGACTAGTTAGGGTTCCTAGTGACCAGAATACTAGGTGGCAACTCCCATTCAAATTTTCTACTGATAAGAGACAAGAATTTTTTGTCTCTTCATGTTTGCCAGATAGACCTTTCCATTTTTACCTGAGAGTGGTGGACGATCGTCGCGACGCCGCATACGTGCGACATAGTTTAAGCATCCTAAAAAGCTTTGAACTTTCTTTTAGTCTTAGGAGCTAGTATAGCTTGTATGACCTTTATTTTATCAGGGTCTACTTCTCTGCCATTAGTACTTACCACAAACCTTAGTAGCTTCCCCGATTTCACCCTAAATATGCATTTCACAAGGTTCAATTTCAACTGGTATTTTCTCAACCTTTTGAACATTTAGATATGATTTTATTCTTTTTTAGACTTAGCAATCATATCATTTATGTACACCCTAATTTGTTTATGTATCATGTCATGAAAAAGTGTCACCATTGCTCGTTGATGAGTTGCTCCAACATTCTTTAACCCAAATGACATCACTTTATAGCATAAAGTTCCCCACAAGATGATAAATATAGTCTTCTCCTTGTCTTGCTCAGCCATTTTAATTTGAATATACCCGAAGAAACTTATGTACCACAACCTCGGTATCTAAACCAAGCATATTAGCATATGACCAGGCAAAAATATCAACATATTCTTATAAAAAGCAACCAACTCATTTCTCATTTTAGCGGTGATTAGTATCCCAATTTTCAATTCTCTTTTATCTTGTTTAATGCCTATATTTATCAATTTTAGCTCTTTTTTTGCAGGTTCCTATGTATACTCAAATTGTTCCACTATCGTTGTAAACTTTTTGATGTCTTTCTTCTCATATTCTTTTTCATCCATTGCAATTATAGTTTTATCAAAGTTAGGCTGATTATTCTCAATACAGTGGGTTTATGAGTTTATCAACCATCCGCTTTCAGATTTCCTGAAAGTGAAAAGTGTTTTGGTTATGAGTGTATAATTTATATTTGGAAAAATAAATAGGCAAAATAGAAAGGCATAATTGAAAGAAAAATACATAATCTTATTAAAATTTAAAAAGAGAAAAGGCTTAACAACAAAACCTTATTGCCAATATCTTGAGCCATGATTATCAGCAAGGTACATTATTTAATCAAAATAAAAGCATATAGGTTAGGTATATTACTACTTTATGAAAACAATCGGAGCTTCCTGAATCTCCCAATTGTTCAACTCTTTCCCATTGGTTAACTTTCTCATAAATTTAGATGGGACGTCTTCTAAACTGCCAATAGTTAGTTGAGACTACAATTTAAGAGGATTCTCTCTACCCTTAAGGTCTTCTTCTTTAATCCTTTCAAGATAGTGGATAGTAGTACCAATGAATTCTTTTCTTAGACTTTCCAGCTCATTTTCAGCCTTTACCACATGTGCAGATTGTGGAAATGTTATGTGAATAAGTGAGATTTCTATACTGTATTTATTGGGCTCCCTTCCTTCATCTAGGCTAATCTCCTTTGTTTTTTAACCTCAGCTGCTCTTTTGTAATCTACCCTTCCTAACTTAAAACCTAAGTCAAACCTCTGATCAGCACACTTTATTTTCATCATATTCATCCTCTTAGACATTCATGTGGTTGGGTCCTGTTGGAATGACATCCCATGTTTCAAAAAGCATTTAGCAACCATTTTTACAGCCTTATAAATCTCTGGCTTTCTTTGTACCGTATTTTTAAGTACCAATTCAGCATTTATAACCTCAAATGCATGGAGATTTCCATCCTCACTTTCTTCAACTTTAATGGAAGAGACTGACACATTTCTTATCATAGATAAAGCCTCTTCAGTTTTTATGGTCACCAAATTCTCATTGATGATAAACTTGACTCACTAATGTAAAAAAGATGCGACAGCTCGGGCTGCATGTATCCAAAGCCTTCTAACAACATGTTATATAAGGGATGAATATTCATCACATGCAATGTCATTTGGAATGGTTGAGGGTCAATGATCAGTTCAACATCAATATTCCTAATAATTGGCCTAGGTGACCCATCATATACTCTGGTAGTCATGGAACTCGGCCTCATATGAGAGGCGTCAATAGGCATCTTATCAAGCACATGTCTTAGCAACCACTTAGAGCAAAACCATTATCTATAACTACTTTAGCAATCACACAATCTTGCATTTTATTATGATATATAATGGTTTGTTATGATCGTTCTTTTAGGATCAAGCTCATCATTAGTAAAGTTAAGGTAGTTGGTGTGGCCTGAATCCTTCTGACCAAATGTTTTGTAGAATCATGTGTGATGCCTTGAGGAACATAAACCTCATTAAAACTTTTTGAAGAGCATTCATATGCAATTCTAAACTTAGAACTAATGACAACAAAGAAATCCTAGCAGGTGTTTTCTTCAAGATCTACCATGCTATATTCATTGTGCTTCATTAACTTAAAAAACTCATTAGCCTCTTCATTTCTTACTGTCTTATTAACCTCATCCACCTTTGCTAGTTCTACCACATTCTTTTCTTCGGATTTCCTATGATTTTCCAACTCTTCAGGAGTAAAACATCTCCCACTTTGAGTTAGCCTTCCTATTTTAACATGAAAAATATAAGCATGATTCTTATTATGAAAGGATTACCTAAAATTATGAGGTAAGGCATTATAACTTCCACCAGTTGTACTTGCAGGCTTGACCAGAATCATTTTTTAGGGTCCCCCCTCAGTTAACTAACACCTACAAACTTCAACCTTCTTATTATTTCTAGTCACTGTCCCATTATATCATTTTCCTTTAGACCACCCAATCTCAACACTTGCAACTTCATTATGCTTTCTATCTCAAAATGAAATTCTTTACAAAAACCAAGATTTATGTCCAAAATGTCAATGATACTTATAGTATTCATTCATATCTCTTATAGCCTATGTTTTGAATGGTATTTTAAGATGTCTAGCTTGTTTCAACATCTCATACAACCTCTCTATTATTACTTTTAGGATTGCTTCACCTTCTCTTTCTATCTCCAAAGTATTAACCCTTCATTTTCAAAAGCATGGTTTGGTAGTGGGTTTGAATTCACATTCAGGGATTCATCAAAGGTAATCCATCTGACCTTAATGAGTTGAATTATCTTTCTTTTAAATGCAACATAACCATCAATTTTATGACCGGCGATACCAGCATGATATTCATATGTTTGATTAAGTTTGTACCAATGAGGGAATGATTTTTGCAAAGGTGTCAGAGAAACAGGTGCAACTTGGCCAATACTAAGCAGTCTTTGATACATTTCATTAAGAGGTATGTGTAGTGGTGAAATTTGTTCTTTGTTTCCTGGGAAAGTTTTTTATGGGCGAGAAGTATTGTTTGTCTGGTTATTTATTGGGTTGGTTTGAGTGTTAGTTTGGCTTACAGAAAAAGGCAAGGTAAAATTTATATTGGATATGGCAAGGGTAGGTGTAAATGTTTTGAAGTCATATTTTTCTTGGTAAGTTTTCTTCTTTCCTTTATATCGTCATTCAACATTGTGAACTTTAGTTTCTTTTTTCATCCAATAAAACCTTTTTTTTTCTCATTGGGGTTTACAGTCTTACCCATTCAAATAGCCTATCCGATTATTTCAATTATAACAACCAGGTCAGATAAATGTTATACAGAGTTTCCAACCAAGTTTTTAAAGTACAGGGTCTTGAAAGTGTTTGAAAATAAACCAACCATCTCTTTTTCCAACAAAAGAGGATTAACCTGTGCAGCTGATTCACGCCATCTTTAGGAGAGTATTCCCTTATGGACTCTTTATTGCCCTTCTTCATAGCTTGTAAGCTTTATCTATTAGGGGTCATGTCCATATTGAACTTATAATGCTTAATGAAGTTATCAACCAAGTTCTTCCACCCTTTTACCTTGGTATTATCAAATCACATATACCAAATGAGAGTAGCATCACTCAAACTATTTTGAAACAAATTAATTAGTACTTGAAAGTGCATTTTTATCAAGGTTCTATATCATCATTTTGCATTTGAAGTATCAATAACTCCTTAACTATAGCATGTTTTATAATAACAAGTCTGATAATATAAGATACCTTTAATTTATGGTAAATGTTCATTTTAAATGCAGGCCTATCACATAAATCAAAGAATTGATTGATGAGTTTAACTCCTGAAATTGAGAAGACAAAGAGAGGGTTAAGCTTAGAAAAGAGATGCTGATTGAATTCAAATTGAAACACCATTTGATTATTGGATCATAACTGGAGCTATAGAACGTGGATTTAGGTTTGGTTTATATGGATAAAAAGCTAAGATATAGGCCTAAAACTTTCATGAAGAGTCTAAGATTTAAAAGGATCTTTTTTAAGTTCAAATTGTAGCAACAACAGAGAAGTTGGAATCTGTCCTGCAGCCAAGACACTGTTCAGTGTTCAGCCCATATCTCGAGTTCTAGAAGCCCAAATGACCTCATTCTTATTTTGTAGGAAAGCTGAGACAATTTCCCAGAACTTTCATAAGACTATCTGTTCAAATTCTGATGTTAGCAATGATGCTTTCTGAAGACAAGAAGATAAGGATTGTTACCAAGTCAAATGGTGGCCATCCACTCAACAATTAGTCATCAAATCAATAGTTCTGAATTTTGGCCAATAAAAGGAGGCATTTGCCATGCATTTAGGCATCTTGGTTTTCATATCAAGATCTTGCTCTTGATCTTTTTCTTTGTATTTTGTAATGTTCAAGTTTTATTTCATGTTATATTAATCTCTTGTTTATGCTTTTCATTTCCTTTCCTTTACTTAGCTAATGTATATCATTATTATGTATTTTATTTTGTTTATTTATGTTTCTCATCTTTATTATGTGTAGCTAAGTTTATTTTGTCAAGGTGAAAAGGGTACACTAATGGTGTAAGAATAAGTATAGTATAAACTCAACATGGACTTTAATGTTTGATACTAACATGTTTTGTATTTGTTATCTTAGTCTTAACACCTTGCTTGTTAAATTGTTAATTTAGATTTGTATTGTACAACCCTTGGTACAATAAATACTTGATCCTTTCATAACCAACTGTATGGTATAACTGACACCTATGTTATGAAAGGAACTTGATTTGTTGTTAACATAAGTTATCACTATGAATACATGACCACATTTGCAAGTATTGGCGTTACTCAAATAAAATAATTAATATAATCATGTAAATAATTTATAATCCAATTGGAACCTCCTTTGTGTGTGGTTTTCAGTTGAGTAGTAAAAATAGTTTATATTATACTTATTTGAAAAACCATTAGTGGATCCTCTAACCTTAACAATTGTTTTATCCTTGTTTAATCCTTACATCAATATCACATCTCAAAAGTTCTCTTCAACTCCTTTTCATTTATTATATATAATTTTATATAGTTAACCTCCATGTGGTTCAACCTCGGTCTTGCCGGGTTATTTATTACTTTGACACTCCTGCACTTGAGATAAAACATCAATCTTTTGATCGTGTCAAGTTTTTGGCGCCGTTGTCGGGGAGGTAAGTTACTGTATAAATTATATATTTTATTTTATTTTTCTTTTCACTTTTACTGTTTTTCTAATTTTTTGTTTCTTCTTTTTCTTTTTTCTTTCCTTTTGCACTTGCATGAGAGTTTGGACACACACATTAAGTGGTAGCTTTCTAGGAAATCCTCATCATTTTCAGAAAACATGGCTGAAGAGAATAATCAGTCACTTTATAATGAGAATAATAAGAATAATCGTGTTAGAATACTTAGAGACCACATGAATCCAACAAGAATAAGTGCACCCTTATGCATAGTTTTCCCTCCTGATGCATCTCACTTTAATTTTAAGCTAGGCATTATTCAACTTTTACCTACTTTTCATGGCGTAGATCTAGAAAATTCATACTTGCATTTGAGAGAATTTGAAGTTTGTAACACTTATAATGACTTAAATTGTAGCATGAACACCATCAGATTAAAGCTTTTTCCTTTTTCATTAAAAGATAAAGCTAAAACATGGCTACAAAATCTTAGGTCAAGATCCATTCGTACTTGGGATGAAATGCAACAACAATTTTTAAAGAAGTTTTTTCCATCTTACATAACAAACTCTTTCAAAAGACAAATCACCACATTCACTCAAAAGCCAGGAGAAACATTTTACTATTGTTGGGATAGGTATAAAGACTTGCTTAATACCTCTCCTCATCATGGTTTTGAAACATGGAGATTGGTTTCATAATTTTATGAAGCGTTAACACCTAAATATAGGCAAATGACGGAATTGATGTGCAATGAAACTTTTAAAGATAAAGACCCTGATGAAGTAATGGAGTACCTAGACTTGTTAGCTCACAATTGGGACACTATAGGCACTTGTGAGGCACTAGGTAAAACTCAACCTCGTACATCTAATTGAGGCATATACAACCTTAGGAAGATCATGACCTCCAAGCCAAATTTGCATCTTTAGCTAGAAAAGTCGAGGCATGGAATTAAAAAAGAGTGGTTAATTAAAATTTATTCAAGACATTGCATGTCAAATCTGTGAAACCAATAAACACTCAACCAATGACTGTCCAATTTTTCCTTCTTTTAAGGAATGCTTTAAACAGTTTCCAAAGACCCAATCATAACCCATACTTGCAAACATACAACCCTGGTTGGAGAAATCACCCAAATTTCAGTTTAAAGAGTGATAATAATAATGCACAAACTTCACAGCCACCGTTTCAAGCACACCATAATTTCTAAAATTCTCATGGATATGCACCTCCTTATGCTCCACCTCTTAGAAGAAATCTTGAGGAAACATTGCATGCATTCAGTGAAAAGCAAGAGACAATTAACACTCAACTTGCTCAAACCATGACAGATTTTAAAGATACTCTTGTAAAATTCACATCACCTCTCAGTTTTTAGGAGAAAGGTAAGTTTTCATCTCAACCATAGCAAAATCCCAAAGGGCAATACAATTAGTGCAAGCAGCTCCGAAAGCCATCACATGGATCAAGTCCAATCAGTCATTACTTTCCACAGTGGTAAGGTTATTGAAAAAACCATTCTTGAACCTTGTGAGAAAGATGATGAGTCTATCTCTGAGGGTAAGGAAGGGGTTAAACCTGAGCATTGCAAAGAAAAAGATTGATCCCCACTAATACTTCCATTTTCTCGTGCCATGACCAAACAAAGGGAAGTCAATCACGATTCTAAAATCTTTGAAACTTTCAAATAGAAAGAAATTGAGGATGAAAAAGGTACAAAAAATGTTATCGTGGATCAATTGACAATAGATTTGACATCTAACATCACACCAATTAATGATTACTTTCTTGATGAATCCTTACTTTCTGTTGCTTCAACACCTTGGTCTGCTAATATTGACAATTTTCTTGCTTCAGGATTTTTGCCAGCTCATTTGGATACCCAAGACAAAAGAAAGTTTTTGAGCGACATGTAGAACTTTTATTGAGATGACCCTTACTTATTCAAATATTGTCCTAATCAAATATATCGAAGATGCATTCTTGATAATGAGGTAAGTAGTGTCATTAAATTTTGTCATTCCGAGGCATGTGGGGGTCATTTCTCATCAACAAAGGCGATTGTAAAAATCTTACAATGTGGATTTTATTGGCCCACCATGTTCAAGGACACACATACGTTCTGCAAAACCTGTGAAAATTGTCAAAAGTTAGGATTTATTCCAAAACATAAAGAGTCCTTAGATAATCTTCTATTGACTCTTAGGACGTACCTTAATGGAGATGTGCATCGTGCAATTCATGATTTATAGCACCATTTTCATAAAGAACATGCTCGATATAGTCTTTGGAATTTGACTAAAAAAGACCATGTTTGCCAGTTTTTAAAAAAACTAGATAAGAAGCTTATCCCCGACCCA
>Ga0325411_1006915_pt1 | contig 12400 bp, 7 predicted proteins | sample PopdelMetagenome_13_FD_206181 | JGI IMG/M metagenome (GOLD analysis project Ga0325411, IMG submission 206181) | Populus deltoides microbial communities from Bellville, Georgia, United States - Xylem-PdIQD-R4 | ecosystem: Host-associated > Plants > Phyllosphere > Stem > Wood/Secondary xylem... | reverse complement strand
GACGTCACTGGTTATTATTATACAGACAATTGTCAAGGAGTCGTTGGGAAAGATTCCATGCACGCGCTTGCTAGGATTGATTTCACTAAAATGGATTAAAATTATGTACGTGTACTAAATTGATTATATATATATATATATATATATATATAGGGACTCTTTCTCAACATTGGTTAACTTAACATGAACCAATGCATGGATGATATGTTGGGATACAGTAGTCCACTAACTTGAAAAATCAAGAATTGTTTTTTTTTGAAAAATAGAAATAATAATTAAGCAAATATACTTCAAAAATATTCTTTCAATAATATATATAATCTTTGTTTAATTATTTTTCTATTTTATAAAAAAAATATTTGAAGTTAGTGGACTTGGACGTGACGTGTGGTCATCCATTCTTTGATTCATATCAGATTAACTAATAATATTTGGTCGAACTAACAAACCTAATAGAGATGCATGGATGAAGCAATTAGGTGGCATCTTGCTAATTATTCATATATTTTTCTGATTAATATAGTACTAGTTAATTGTTTTTACCTATTAAAAAGAAAAAATTACTCAATAAAAACTTAATCATGAGAAGGGGTAGTCTGCAACCTCGTAAAATCAAGTGTTGTCTGGGGATCTAAGACTTTGAACCCTAAAAAAAATCACATGCTCCAAGTGATGCCATGCAAGGAAAATGAAATGTAACAAATAAGGAGAGAAGGATTACAAGAATTAAAGTGTTGAAAAATAAAGAAAAGTTGTAAAGAAAATAGTATGAACCCTACGAGGAAGAAGATAAATAAAATTGTATTGAAATTGCATGTGTGAGATTAACCATTGTTCACAATAATTATGGGACCTTTATATAATGGTACAAAGTTTGAATTATATCAAAACATGCAAATCGTAATTCTATATAGATATTGATATCAAGTAAGAAGAATTCCAATACAAACTAAACTCCATGTGTATTAATACCACATGAATTATAAGCTAATTTTGTGACTTTTGATTAGTTATTGTCATACCTTGACATCCGCGGCGATCAATTAAAAAATTATCACTTGATTGGAAAAGAAACAGATATCTGACATCTTGTTCTTTTAGAGAAAAAGATCTTGTTTACGGAGTTGCTACCTAGTATTATGGTCACTAGAAACCTTAACTAGTCAACAGAGATTCTATGGTTCGGGACTAGTTATGTAAAAGGGAAGATATTATCACCCCTTAAACGTTCTGCCTGAGACAGACTGCATTGCTGCTTTTGTCTTAAATTGCTAAACATTTATTATTTTACGCTTTGATTATTTGCTTATAATATTCCCGACTCTGTCGCAAGTGAATATTCAACTACGGATACTTGCAACTCTGGTGTTGGTAAATATTACGTAGTTATAAAAATAAAATAAATTTAAATCGGTATATTTTTTTTATTCTTGACTCTGGTGTCAGTGAATAAAAAAACAAAATAAATTTATTTTTTATGCATACACAATTTTTATTTTTTTCTTGCTAAATAAAAATAAAATATAATAAATAATATAAATTTAAACCAGTATTTTTATTCTTGACTCTAACGTCAGTGAATAAACCAATAAATTTATATTATTTTTATTCATGCATACATATTTTTTTTATTTTTAAAATTTTTAATTTTTTTAATTTTTTAATTTTTTTTATTTTTTTTGGACTGAGTCCAGCTAGGCAAACCAGGCGTGAACTTGTTCACGCGTGTATGGGCACAGTGCGAAGGTACCTTCGCACAGTGCTAAATGCACTGAAGATTCAAAAAGAATGAAAAGGAAGAGAAAGCTTACCGTGCTGCAGATTGCTCTTCTGGAGTGTTAGCGTTTTTGGGCGAAGATCAGTGAAGGCGTGCAAGGAAACTGGACCTGCCCTCTGTTTCTTCTTCTCTCATCTTTTTTGTTCTATCGTCCCTGTGTCTGTTTCCAGCGTCTCTTTCCAGTTCTTCCCACGTTTGCTTTTATTTGTTCCTCTGTTTCGTTCCTTTGTTCTCTGGGTTTTTCTTCTCTGATTTTTCGTCCCCTCCTCCTCTGTTGCTGAGGCCTTTTTCTGGGTTTTGCTTGAGTCTTTGCAGAGCAGGAGGATTTTTGCTTGCGTTTTCTGCCTTGGTTTTTCGCTCAAACCCCCTCCTGGTTCTGTTTCATCCTCCTGCTCGTTGTCTGTGTGTCTGTCTTTTTTTATTGTCTCTTGTATTTTTCTTCTGTTTCAATTCGTGCTCTGCCTTTTCCTGTTTTCTGGGTTTTTTTCTCTGGGTTTTGTTCCAGTTCCCCCATGGTTCTTCCCCTTTTCCCTCTGATTTTCCGCCCCCTTTTATAGAGAAGCTTGCCCCTCAACCAGTCCTGCCTTTGCAGGACTGTTATGGAATCCACGAACGAGATCGTGGGCAAGAGATATGGTCCATGATCAGATTTGTTGCAGCAGATTTCCCTGTTGAACCGGCTTCATCCACGCAAACGTAGGAGACGATGAACAATACTTCAAAAACAGCGCCGTTGTGTCCTTGGGCATGGCTGTTTTTCAATTTGGTCCCTAAACAGTTTAAACTTAACAATTGGGATCCTAATCAGAAATAATTAATTTCTAATTGTGCCCTTGGACTAAATTCAATTGAATCCTTGAGTTATAGCGCCATTTACACAACAGTCCTGGGTATTTGGACTATTCAATTTGGTCCTTGAACTTTAATTTTCTAGCAAATTTTCCTTGAATCAGCTCCAAACTTTGGTATTTTTTCAATTACACCCCTGATTCCTTTAATTAATTAAATCAAACTTTAATTAAGTCCTCAAACTCATTAATTCTTCAATTAAACTCTTGATTTCATTAATTAAAATAATCTAAATTTTAATTAAATCAATTCTCCAATTAAGCCCTTGATTTAATTAATTAAACTAGTCAAGAGTTTAATTAAATCTTTAAACTTCCAATCATGTTGCCCTTAACCCAAATTTTAATTAATTTTTCATTTATTTTATTTTTATTTGTTTTTCATATTTTTTTTAAAATAAAAAGGTCAAAAATTAGGTTATGACAGTTATTATGTTGAGGAATCCCGTTTTAAATAGAATTAAGCTTTCTTCTTCTTGGTGCATGTTCAAACCCTTATTTTCAATCGCCTTTCCAAGGTTGATTATGATTCTTGTTTGCTTGGTTAACTAGTTGATTGCTTCTTCAAAAATCTTAATTAAGTAGGACTCTTTTAGCATGGTCAATTCCACTGCTTGATTGATTTCATCTCTATTCCCCTTATTTTTATAAACAATCATTATTCTCCTACATTTGACACATGGATGCTTATTTTTTTATATGTAAACAATACCCTTACATTCCTTTAGTTTCTAAATGAAAAAAATATTTCTGCATCATATTTATACTTAAAATAGATCGATCGAATATGATGTGATAAGTGATATTGTTTAGCTAAAATCATTGATCATGTTTTAAAACACGTTTGACATGCCAAACATTTCAACCAATCAATTTAGCTGAAAAACAACACATGCTTGGGCTTTTAGGTGAAATGTTTAGGTTTCTCAAATTTCTCTTAATTCTTCATTCTCTATATGAAAAATCCTTAATCACTCTTTCATAGTTTTAGAAATTTCTTTTGTTGAGATTCAATCAAAAACCCAAAACACTCTTCTTCCTCTATAAGACTAAAATGACAGCTTTAGGCTTTATTCCACCTAAATCTATAATCATCTACCATTACCATGACTTCATATACTAATTGCCCTTTATAAACAAGACTACCATCAATGTTTACAAGAACAACGACCATTTTATAAAAAAGTTGTCTAAAGATGAAAAAGGCCAATACTTTGCCCTAAACATCAAGAAAGAACTTCCTTTCATGATGATCATGTAAATTTGAATAACTAGAAGAAAACCATTCCTTAATGATATCCAATGGTATTATCATTTAACATCTTAACGCAACATTATTTTGGCAACTAATGGAGGGTTTAAGAGATTTATAATGTAATCCATTTATCTAGACTCTTTTCCAAACCCAATAACGAGCTTCTAGCCACCCTTTCTCTATTTTGGTTAAAGTCCAACAAAGCTTTTGTATTTTGGTATGGACTGCAAACCATTACCACATATGATTTAGCCATAATGAGTGGCATTTACCTAACTAGTGAGGAACTTTATGCCTCCACAAAGATTGATAACAGTTCATTTAAAGATTTGGTAATATGCATATTTGAATTTAGCATGCTTATTAAAAGAATGAGAGAAAGAACCAAGCTTCTCACCTTTAAAGTGCATATACCTTTATGATATATTAGGTATGTGATACAGATATAAAGGATGGTGAGAATCAACAAGCATTACTACATGATCCTTTAGAGTTACCAATTGGGTGAATTATAAGGTCAAGGGTCAAGAAGATTAAAAAAGCATTAAATGGGTTGATTCAAGATATTTGAGTTAAGACAAGTGTTCAGTCTTCAACAAATGATGAACATACTTTAATCAATGTAATTAAGAAAGGAGATCGTAATAGGGCTTAAATAAAATTCATAGTAAAAAGAGGGAGACAACAAACACTATATTTTTTTGAGTTGTGGAGTCTGTATAGAGCCAAACACAAGGCTGACAACTTTTTTTTTAATGACACTTTTGGTTGCATTCTTACATTGAGTTTTGGGCTTTGTTATTTTAATTGTTATTAAATTAAATTTAATTTATTTTTGGTCTTAAGTTTAGACCATTAAATTTTAAGTCATTGGCATTGTAAATACCTTTTTGAAAGGGAGTGTAAGGGTTCCAGATTTTGATGAATAAAATTTATGTGTTTATGATAATATTTTCTTACTTTGGCTCTCTAAAGAACTGAATCAAATTGTCAAAGAACAACTGTCTTAGTGGTGTCATCCTATACTTCTCATTCATAAATTGCTATTTGTTGGGTGGGAGTTTTAGATTTCAATAGTTTTAGTGTTTAGATTCAATGTAATCTTTATATCACACTTTCAAACTTGATTTCTTGGTTTTCTAGGAGTTGTATTATTTGCATGTGGGTTACGTGATTGCGTGATCATGGGTGTAAACCCCAGGATAAAAAAAATAAAAAAAATAACGATAAATAAATAAATAATAAAATCATTGGAATCATAGTATAATGGTATGAAAAAATAATGAAAAGAATAAATTGGGAAAATAAGTGTTACGAAGATGGAAGAAGAAAAGTTTTTTTGGAAAAAAATATCAAATTTTCAAATAGCAAAAATGATCCAGTCATTTTGAGAAATGGCTTGACCGATTTGTTGAATCAGTCAGACCATTTTCCAAAATGGTCAGATCATTTTGATTTTTGTCTTTGTAAAACTGATGTGGTGTTGTTCTGGGAGAAGAGATCATTTTTCATTTTCTTCTATTCTTACACCTTTAAATGCTAAAGAGTGAAAAGAGAGTGTTTTAAAATATAAAAACACATCCACTCTTGGAATTAAGAAAGATCAAAGAGAATTTGCATTCTCCCTGTGTTTGGTGCTCACAGTTCATCCTTGAGATTCATCATTACGTGCCTGCATGGCTCATGCATGCTGGATTCATGGTTCACTGTTTGCTGTTAGGCCCTCTTCCTTCTTCTTATGGTGATATATGGGCCTCTGTTTAAAGCTTCGGGGCTTTTTGTATTGGGGCTGTTAATTATATGGTTATGGTCTATACTGTCGCTTGTTGGTGGCATTTGCTTTCCTCGGTTATTCTTGGCACCTGGTTCTTGGGTTCCTAAAATAACCGATGGCCTGTTTCCTTATGTTGTTTTCTTTTCTTTGTGCTAGCTGGGAGCCTCTTCCCTCTGGCTTGACCTGTACAGGTGTATAATAGGCTTGCTGGTTTTCCAGTTCGTCTATCTTTTTTATATATATAATTCTAACATTTGATCAAAAAAAAAAAGAAAGATCAAAGAGAAAAAAGATTGAGTTAGATAAAGAAGGTGATGAAAAAAGGGGAAAAAGGGAAAAACATGGAATATTTTGAATGGTTAGGGTTTGAAGACTTGACTATCATTTAGTAAAAAGTTCAAACTCAACCTAGCAATTTCATATGAAATGGATAGCAAATGAGGTTGAAATTATGAAATTGATCTTAGGGTTTGAAGTGAAATTTTGGAGAAAATATAAATTGATTATGAATTGATAAATTAGGTTAGATTAAGTTGTTTTGGGTATTAATTTAGGTAAAAATAATGAAGAAAATCATTGGGTACTTAAGGGCCCAATAGCCGGCTAATAAAAGGTTACATTGCATGAAGTAGAATTATATGTAGTTAAGTGATATTGTAGTAGATTAATGTATATATTATGAAAAAAAATGATTTTAATAGAGTTTCATTACGTTACATAGATTGACTTCAACGTTTATGTTTTTGAAATTTAGGGAGAATTATTGAATCTAAAGATAAATGTTATTATGAATGTTTTTGACTTCTCATGCAAATAAAGGATACATCAAAAATTTGATGAAAATGCGATAGTGTGATATAATACATGTATGACTATGATCATACAAATATAAAACTATAGATATTGATAACATTGTTATTGAGTTTTGTTAGAACTTTTTATATTTGTTAGGAAGACCATGTTAAGGAATAAATGAATTTTATATGCCTAATTGGAAGAAATTTATGTGCCTGGTTGCTTTTTTAATTGTAGTTGTTCTATGTGAGATTTAAATCAGAAATGATTATAAAAAATATAGTTTGAGAAGATATGTATGTTTACGAGTTATAAGTTTTTTTTTAGATTACTAAGAAAATGAATTTAAGGAAAAATGAAAATTCAATGAGGATTGAATAGGAAATGAAGGTTAAGATGAAAGAAATTGATTTATAATATTAATATGGGGAATGTACATAGAATGAAAAATAATATGATATATTTGTTGATACAGTAGAAGCCATAGGAGCTATGCAGACGCAGAGAGGTAACACTAGAGCTTCTGTAGCAGGTAGGTGTCATGTACCTCAACCTTTTTTTCTTTACTTAGTTTATTACAATAGTTTTGATGATGTAATGATATTCTGTGATAAAACTCTAACTTAAATCGGAAAGAATTAGTTTCTAGTAATGAAACTAATGCCCGGTAAGGGGCAACAAAATTAGATTCCTAGAAGTGAGAATAATGCTTAGTAAATGGGTGAAGGAATTAGTTTTCGGTAATGGGTAACAAAATTAGATTCGCATAAGTGGGAATAATGCCTGATAAGGGGGCAAAACAATTAGTTTCTGGTAATTTGATTAATGTCCGGTAATGAGCAACAAAATTAGATTCCTAGAACTAAGAATAATGTTCGGTAAAAGGGAGATGAATTAGTTTTCGGTAATGAGACTAATGCTTGGTAATGGGCAATAAAATTAGATTCCCAGAAGTGGGAATAATGCCCGGTAAGGGGCGGCGAAATTAGTTTTTGGTATTGGAATTAATGCCTGGTAATGAGCAATAAAACTTAGATTTTAGTAAATGAGAATAATGTCGGTAAAGGGCAAAAGAATGGATGAATTTTATAGGCTAACATATAAATTCTATTGATTATTGAAAAGAAATTATTGATAATGTTGAGTAACAATTTAAATATACTATTACATTTGTTTTTCCTTGCTTGATAATTTTCATGATGTAATCTTAACTAGTATTAACTATAGGTACTTTACAATCATGAGCGGAATGATAGTTATATAGAACATCTTAAGATGATTTTGTTTAACTTGTATTAGATCCCTTTTTTGTAGTGTATTGGGATTTGTAATTAAATATTAAATTGTCCCGAAGTTTATATAATTTTAAATTTGATCTAAACATGTAAAATTTATGATGCTTTGTTAGTTTTTTTTATTGTATCTGAAATAATTAATGCGTAATTAAGCTCCTTAAATTTGTTTTTTTTTAAGATTTGCATATTTTATATTGATAATTTTATGTATGTAGTGAACCATAATGACATGTGACAAATATGATGTGTCTTAATTATAGTGTGATAAGTCCAGGGTGATTGGACAATGAATGAGATGTAAATTGGTTGAATAATAATGTGCAACAGGCTCTAGTCGATAACTTGGGATCTCCCAATATAGGGAAAGCTCTGCTGAAATTTCAGTAGATTTTCTATTAATAGGAAAGAAGAAGGTGCATCTTAGGATTAAAAAAAACAGAGAAAAAGGTGCATCTTAGAATTAAAAAAAAAACAGAGAAGAAGGGATCTTATGTAAACATATAGTATATCATGAATACACTTTTAAAAGGATTGTCAATATTTAAGATTGTCCTTGTTGTTACTCATTTTTGGGTCAGCAAAAAAAAAATGAAAATGAGAAAATACAAAAAAAATATATAAAAAAATATTCAAAAGAAATCCAAAAAATAATAGGAGCGAGAAAATGATGCTGAAATGCTAAAAAAAGACAATATTGGTTGAGAAGGTTCAAAAATGCAAAATATTGATATTTGACAGTATATTTTTGACTGGTGAGAGCCCTGTTGACAAATAAAATTCAAGTTGAGAAAAAAAAGTCTAAAATCAGATGTTTATGGACTCAATTAAATTTTATCTAAGGTTTAATTGAATTTATGGAAGGTTTGATTACAAGAAAAAATTGATTTTTAAGTCAATTTAGGCTTTTATTGGAAGAAATTAAAGTTCTGAGGTCTAATTATAATTTTGAAGAGTTGGTTTGGTCAAATCAGGGGCTTAATTGCATAATTATTGAAATTTGGTGGTGAATTAGAGACTTGAATGAAACAATCTGAAATGAAGGACCAAACCAGAAAAGGAAATAAAATCAAGGGATCCAATTACAATTTATCCGGAGGGCTTGATTACAAAATTGTAAGAACATCCAAGGACCAAATCAGAAATATCCATTTTGATAGGAAGACGGCGCCGTTTGAGAGCACTATTTCATCACCTTTCTTCACAGCCGTTTCAGCAGAGAGTGGAGCCATTTCAGCAACAAAAACAGCAGATTGCTTCAATTATGGGGAATGTTTCACGGCTACTATTCCTCTACATGCCGTTACCAAGCCGAACTTTGCACCACAGGGCATTCATTGTCTTATAAAAGCCAGAGAAAGACGATGAATGGGGGGGTAGAAACACTGGGGGGCAACGAGGGGAGAAAACAGAAAAGGCAACAAGAAAAAGAAATAAAAACCAGAGAGGAGTGTAAAGAAGAGAGAGGCAGAGGGAGGGAGCAGGAAGAGAGAAAGCAAAGAGAAGGCGAAACCAACAGAGGAGAACGAGATAGCAAAGTCAGAAAACGCGACACCGACAGAAGAGTTGAGCCACCATCTGCTCTTTTCTCTTCCAGAACGAAGGAAATACCAGAGGAAGCCACCATCACCACCGGCTTCACTTTCTTCAGAACCAGGGAACCAGCAGAGGAGGCCAGCATCACCATAGGATTTTCCTTCTCAAGAATCACGAACCCAGCAGAGCAGCACAACCATCGGCCTCCTTTCTCCAAAACCAGTCTCCAGAACGAAGGAAACAACAGAGGAAGCCACCATCACCATCGGCTTCACTTTCTTCAGAACCAGGGAACTAGCAGAGGAGGCCAGCATCACCATAGGCTTTTCCTTTTCCAGAATCACGAAGCCAACGAAGTAGGTTAGCACAACCATCAGCTTTCTTTCTTCAAAACCAGGTCTGTTTCTCTTCCATTCTCCAACTCTGCAAAAAAGATGCATGTTACTGTGCGAAGGTAATTTAATTACCTTCACACAGTCCATGCACGCGTGAAGAAATTCACGCGTGCTTTAGGTTGTTTATCCGGGTCACTGGTTTGGTCCAGTGACCCAGCCAGGCCTGCGGGGTCCAGCCCCGCCCCATGGGGCGGGCTGGGCCCAGCAAAAAAAATCAAATATTTGATTTTTTCAAAATATTTTATTGTATTTTGATCAATATTGGGGCGGGCTAGACCCAGTAAAAAAAATCAAATATGTGATTTTTCCAAAATATTTTACTGTATTTTGATCAATATTGGTGTGTATTTTTATACTGTAAAGATACAAATCCGGTATTAAAATACCAGGTTTTCGTCAAAATAAAAAAAATATATTTTTTGTTTTCATGCATACGACCAAGTCTCTCAAAAATATATATATAAAATTCATATTGTATTTTCATATAACAAAGAAAATTTCAAAAATATGTATCAGCATGTATTTTGGCTTTAATAACCAGTTTATTAAAGTCACGAGAACTAGGCCAATATTTCAAAAAAAATTATTTTGCTTTCTTTTAATATCTGGGGTTACGACCTTATACATAAGATGTATTCTGGATATTAAATTCTTTGGTTTGTCGTCAGAATTATCTGATAAGATAAGGATCTCCTTATCGATGAGGACTTTTCTTAAACCATAGACGGACCAACAACTAGAAAACATGACAAGACCTTAGATTTTATCATACAATAAAACAATGCAGCTTACCTTAGGTAGGGCGTATTTGGGGTGCTAATACCTTTCCTTTATGCAACCAGTCTCCGTACCCGATCTCTGAGACCAGTTAGGGTTCCTAGTGACCAAAATACTAAGTGGCGACTCCCATTCTATTTTTCCATTAATAAAAGACAAGAATTCCTTGTCTCCCCACATTTGCCACATTAGATAAGATTTTGAGAGTGAATGTTTTCGCCGCGACGCCGCACACGTGCGACAGTCCTTATAGTTGTTAGTGATATTATGGTAACGATTATGTATATATAAAATTTGTATTTTTGTGTTTGTTTATACAACTGAGAAAAGGTTATAAAGATAAACCAATACAGATATGCTTACCATGTATGCTATCTTTTGTGAACTTTTAAAGGTATATTTTTTTGACACCTCAATCATGATACTAGATGTTTATTTACTTAGTTTTTGTACTAGGTAGACCTTTGTACAAGTTTGTTAATGATGTAGATTTACCATTTTTTAGAATTAATAAATTAAAAAGAAAAGCAAAATAAAAAAAATCTTTTGTGAGATGGATATTTATGCAATGGTAAGGTAGCATCATTAAAGAAAATGAAAATAATTTTGAAATAGGATGGTAAAAACAATTTTCCTTTTTCAACGTACTTAACGATCTTAAAGAAGAAAATCATAATAAATTATGAGGTGTTACAAATTCAACTTAATTATAATAAAAAAAATCAAAATGAAAACACGATAAATCCCAAAAATGCTAATTAAAATTTTTTTCCCTTTTAAGTGCAATGTAGTTATTTTATTGTGCTTAAAGAATTGAAAAAACTAAAACGTCACTGGAAGGTAGTTTAATATTTTTTTTCCTTTATAGGGTAACTAAGTTCTTTTACCTTGCTAAAAATATAAGAAGATATATTTGTTCTTCATCAATATAATAACAGATAATGGATCATGTGGAAAAGACTGTTTTACTAAATTAATTATTTTTGTTTGGGAAAGGCATAATAGTCATTTCATTATTTTAGTCCATAGTAAATTGTATGTTGTCTAAAGTGAAAGATTGAGCTCTTTTATTTATTTATTTTTATTATTATGTCGTTAGCAATTGAAGCAATTATTTTTTTCCATATTTGATACAAAATATCATGAATCCCTTTTGTTTGTGGAATCCCTTTTTAATTTTATCATAGAAAGGTGGTTTTAAAGTTTTCTATGTAAACCTTTTAGTTGAAAGAGAAATAAATAAGATAAGACAACAACTCGGGATTCATATTAATGATTTAAAGACTTTTGATATAATTCCTTTTTTATCCTTTGTTTTTTAGTTTATTGTTGGAATCTAAGGTTATCAATTCCGGTCGTTTTGTTTTGTCCGGAACGGCTGAAACATTTCATATCCATTTAAAAAATCGAACAAAACGGAACAATTATCATCTCATTTCAAATCTCGGTCTGTTTTGGATTTTTCAGTTAAATTTCAGCCGGAATGTTTCGGTTTCATTCCACATGTTCCGTTCTGATTTTGAAAAGTCATTGAATCAAATTAAACCTTGTTCCATTTAATTAATTAAACCACCCAAATATAAAAAGATCTTTTTCATTACTATTTTCATTAACAATGATATTAATTTTTTAAAATTAGATTTATCACTAATATATATGGTTTATATTCATGTTGTTTTTTTTTAAGTTTATACTTTGTAGGAATTTGAGCAAAACAAAAGATGCTTTAGATCAATTAGCCTTGATCAGAACATTGACCTAGCTTTATATTTAAAATATATGTTTTAAAATATTTTATTTTCATAATTTAATATTTTGTTTAAGTTGAATTACTTTAAGTTAAAGATCTATTTAATCTTAACTATTTAGAAATATTTTAAATTTTAAAATTATATTTGTTTGACATGGTTTATATTTATATTTTAATATTTTATCTTAAATTTGAATTTTG
>Ga0325411_1006914_pt1 | contig 12402 bp, 2 predicted proteins | sample PopdelMetagenome_13_FD_206181 | JGI IMG/M metagenome (GOLD analysis project Ga0325411, IMG submission 206181) | Populus deltoides microbial communities from Bellville, Georgia, United States - Xylem-PdIQD-R4 | ecosystem: Host-associated > Plants > Phyllosphere > Stem > Wood/Secondary xylem... | reverse complement strand
TCATACAACTATCAAGAAAGAGACATGCAAATAAGGATATGAATTGTATTAGAATTCATGTTATGAGCTCTTGATATACTATGAGTAGTTTGTATAGAGTTAGAAATTTTAGTTCTCATAAGATTCCATTTCTATAACAATATAAAATGATTATCTTGTTAGTGGAACAATGGCCAAACCCTTATACACAATTTCTTATATACAATTTAGGTTATATCTGCAATATATCTGTTGTAAGTTACTTTTTATTTATATAATTTTTTTCTTTACCATCTTTACAACTTTATTTTTTTTAATTACTTTTTTATATTTTTCTAGTTTAGTTAGTATTCTTTCTTTCAGATTTATTAAAATGAAGTAGAGTTATTTATATTCTATTTGATTTGTGAGGAAGCTATTTGTCTCCTTTTAGGATTAATTTTCTAATTTTATTTTTTTATTATTGAAAAAAAAAGATAGCATAATTGATCCAAAAACTATTTAGCTGATTAATATATTGGTGCCTAGTGGGACTTACTTATTTTAACAAATTACACTATCAAAGGCTAATATATTGGTACTACCTATTTGTTAATATAACAATAAATGCGTCATCATACCATCTAAAAAATAAATTGATAAAAAATCATAATAATGATTTATGAACAATCAATACAAGTAATTGACAAAGGTCAATTATAAGGCCATGAAGAATTTTATAATCAATCACCAACTCAGAGGTCAATTAAGTAGCCTTAATTAGATGTACCAAGTGATGGTCTTTTATCATCTAACTCTTTTGATCAATAAAGGGTTGCATATGAATAGTCATGCTTCTACACAATCTACACTTTTGCTACATTTCTTAACGTCATCATTTCCACCAACCTCTAAAGGACACGATTGTATTTCTACATCCTTAACACAACATAACACATGTCTATTTTTAAGGATGGATGGTTTAGTCAGGTGTTTATAACCATTATGTCAAATTCCAATTAGCCATTGAGGGCTCTTTTTAGAGGATTATTATTTTATCAATAAATGAATCTATCTAATACTAATTTAAGAGTCATCTAGTTGGAGATGAAAAACATAAAAAACATAATTTATATAATAATATTATGATAGTCAATAAAATCATATAGGTCATGGTCGATCAACTCATTCAAATTCAGAGTGAGTAGAGATAAAATTAATCTCTTTTGCACATTAAGAGGTCAAGTGTCAAGGCATCTTCCAACAATGAACACTTTAAAATGGATGTATTTGAGTTTTCAACCACATTCTAGATATTATATGCCTATGTAGCAAACACAATCATAAACCTAATAATAATAGAGCATGATCACACACAAAGTACCACCCCCTCTATATGTATATAGGTGCTCTCAAACTAATTACATGGCTTAACAACCTCACTTACAAATAACTCAACATGTGCTTTGGCAATATCAGGTTGTCTTCTAACAAGGTAATGCCAATAATCTTTACCTTAAGGACTATTATTGACCAACAACCAAGAATAAGTGCAAACCCCTGGATAAGATACATAAAATTAATAACGGAAAATATTATTAATGAACATTTTGTTCATAAATTATAGAACATAAATTGAAAGCATTTTTTTTCTTTAGAAAGTTCACATAAAAGTAATGAATATAAATGAATTTCATTAGAAGCACAATATTATAAAATTTATAATAAAAGAAAATTTTATTATTATTGTTACAATAATGAAAGAGCTTAAAGAAATTTTCTTTCTAAAAATCACTTCTAAGTTTCTCCATCTAGTTTCTATCTTCTTCTGTTTTGTAGATGTTTTGGTTTTATAGTACATAATATGTTCCTATCATTTGCTAGAGTTTAAAGTTAATGAGATCAAGGAAATTAAGAAGTTTCAATTAAGGAGAGATCTTTACAATAAATGTTATTGTTGGTAACTATAAAATGGAAGATGAATAGTTCTCCTAAATGTTCAAATGCATGTGAACTTCATTGTCTTTTTGTTAAAGAAAAACTAGCAAAAATATCAAGTCCTTGTACGAAACCATGGAATAGAGAAATGACAGCTAGTAGTTCCTTGATAGTTAGTAATCCTTTTTCTAGTTTAGTAAGAATTCTAGGCAATTGAATCTCATAAAAAATCTTATGGAATCTTCATTCCTCACTATAATGTTGTTGTATTTTGTTAAACCATCCAATATAGTTTGCATTAGCAATGATGAGCCATATGGGAACATCATTTTCCTTATTGTTGAGATCTATGTGATAGTTTTGAACGGGAGATCTTCTTTTTCAATAATTGTTTTTCCTTAGAAATTTCTTTTCAGAGAGGATTAAGAAATTTCTTAGTCATATTTGCTAATGTGTTATTGATAGCACACAAGTTTAGACAGGGAAACAATTAATATGAATTTGAAAATGGATTACAAAGGTAAGAGCATAACTTAAAGATGTCATTTTCTAGTTTTGGAAAGAGAATGAAAGCTTAAGGTTTGTGGCTCCATTCTTTTCTAAAACTTTATGATTTTTGTATGAAAGAGAGTTAGGGATTTTATAAAGGAGATGATAAGCTAGGTAAAAATTGCAATATAAACATTGTAGTTTGAGATTTTATGAAGGAAATGATAAGGTAGGTAATAATTGCAATATAAACTTTTTAGTCTCTCAAAACCTAAGTGTTGCACATAAATAGCTAAACCATGCTCGTTTGAAATGATTTAATTGGTTGACATGTTACACAAAAAGGTATGGTTGATGTTTTTAGGTAACAAGTCTTATTTTTCACATCATTTATGGTCAATTACTTCAGTTCATTTTAGCATTTAAATGACAATGGATAGTCCTTCATTTGCTCTGAAATAAAAGAATACGAGGGGTGTTATTTACACCAAAGATAAACATCCACATATGAGTAAGTAAAAGTAGTACTTATTCATTGTCAAATATGAAAATGAATGATAAAATTGATCATTAATAGTGAAATCAATTAGGTCTAAGAAGAGTCCAAATCGATCAAAGAAATTAAGAAGTGATTGACCAAGGAAATTAGAAGTTTTGATCATTTTTAGGAAGCAATCAACCAAGAAAATTAAAAGTCATGATCGTCCAAAAGAGTTAGAAGTCATGATGTAACTCGAAAAAGTAATTAACCATAGAGAAAAATGTTCACGTGATTGACTAGAAGACCAAGTTCTACTTTGAATAAGAGTCTATAGCAAATACAATAGTAAAACTTATAAGTTAGTTAGAAATCACGTGACTACTATAAAGGAGACATGTTGATAAGGATATATGTATTAGGATTCAAGTTTTTGAGCTTCTAATTTGTTATAAATCGTTTGTATAAAGTTAAGAAATGTGTTCTCATAGGATTCCATCTATGTAACAATACAAAAAGGTCATTCAAGTATTGGAAATGATGGTCAACCCTATATACATATATTTGTTTTTATAGAATTTACCTTTATTTTATAATTTATCTTTTTTAAGTTATCCTTTATTTATATTTCCTTGCTTTTCTTTATGATATTTATAGCTTATCTTTCTTATATTGTTTTTTTATATTTTTCTAGTTTAGTTTATCCTTGTGTTCTTTCTTTTGAATCTATTAAAATCAAATAAGTTTCTCTGTATTTCATTTCATTTGCAAGTTCATATATATATTGAAAATGATAATCAACCCCATATACACATATATTTTTATATGCAAGTCACATTTCTTCTATAATTTATCTTTTTTAACTATCCTTTATTTATATTTCTTTGCTTTTGTTTACGGTCTTTATAGCTTTATCTTTTTATTTTGCTTTCTTACACTTTTCATGTTCATTCTTTTGGATATGTTAAAATCAAGTAGAGTTTCCCATATTTCATTTGATTTGCAAGGCTACTTGTAATAACCCTAATTTATTTACACAATATTTCGTATATACATATTGTATTATCATTGAAAGTACAAGAGTTTTTTTTTAATTTATACTAAAAATTCAACAGAGTTTCCTCTAATTCTTAATACCAAGTTATTGACTCAACTAATTTTCACAACTTATAAATAAAAATTTCAATATTTTTTCTGTCATCTAAGACTTTTTTATTTGTATTAAACCCAACATAAGAACTTCTTGTTCTTGTTCTTCTTCTTCTTCAATATTTACTCAAATGAATCAATTATTATATTATTCAATAAATATTACAAATGATGATTAATTTAATTACGACATAATTCAAGACACAAATTCATTTTAAAGCAAATAAATCTAAAATTAGTCCATATAATTACGGTTATGTGTTTTCAAAAGAAAACTAATTTAAATACATCATTTGTACTTAATTTAGATTCATATACTTTTTTGATATAAAATTACATTACATAGCAAAACATGCATTTAATTATACAAAAATTACAAATACAAGATCTATTACTCAACATGACGCTGCAAGGTACCTGGAAATCTATATAATACCCAATACAATCAACTTATAAACAATGAGTGTTTATTATTACTACTTCTATATATGTATATATTCTCAACTAATACAATTTGTATAGATAGCCCAAACCAGACATTCATTCCAATACTACATTAACGGTTTCTTCAATTGTCCATTAACTAGGGAACTAGTGCTATTAACCCAGGAACTAGTTTCTTCAATTATCCATTTATTAGGGCACTATCCCATTTCGAGAGAACTATTATCTCCATTTGGCCATTTACTAGGGTATTAATCCCATTAATTAAGGTAACTAACTTCTTCAATTGCCCATTAACCAGAGAACTAGTCTTATTTACTAGTATAACTAGTTTCTCCAATAATTTAACATTTATCAAATAAAAGTTAGATTTAAGAAAAATTATATTCACGGTTAAATAATACTTTAGTTTTAAGGTGTCAGTCACTTATTTGATGTCTGACACGAGAAATGATCTCTTGTTGTTGAGTGGATCATGAGGTCTCTTTTATGTCAACTGGAACAATATCATTTCCTATTCAATCATTAAATTATTTTGAAATTTAACTCTATAGATAAACATTTTATTCTTGACTTCAAATAACTAACTACAATTTCTTATCACTTAAACTAATCATCATTAACCATTTAACCCATATTAAAAATTTTATTCTTATAATTTCCATCATTTAAATCTTACATTAAGAACAATCCTAAATAAATCTTAAAGTTAGCTACTTCTAATCAACTTAACTTAACTTTATAGTTGAACAACGCTTGTCAATATTTTAACCATATCTGAAGTTATGGAATTAGTTTTGTGCATAGTTTGTTTTTTTATGAAAGCTAAGATACATGGCTACAATTTTACTAAAGGGAAGACAACCTAGTTCTGCCACCAATACATCCAAAACTATCATTATTGCAACATTAAAAAACTGTCTAACAAGATTTAATTTGAGCCTCTCTCAATTTTTAACTAATATCTGGAGTTTTATAACTCTGATTTAAGCAAGGTCAATCTTGTTGAAAAGCTAACATCCCTAAATTTAACTTTTATGACTTATTTCAATTTTCAAGCCCTAAACCCAGCTGGAAGTCGAGTGATGAAATTGTTTGGTTTTTCTATTTTTGCTTTTGACATACAACGAAGTATTGTCATTCGTTTTCTCGTCATTCAAAGTAATTATTTCTCTTCCACATATCTTATAACATTATTAATCCTATCACCCTAATAATCAACTTGTTTTTTTTTCTCACATCCTTCTTAGAATAACAAAAATTCTTTCACCGAAAGCGTATTTATTTTCTCTAACATTCCTTTAATAATACTTCAACATTACATGAAAATTTAATAATTCCTTACAAACTGGCAATGTTCATAACTCAAAGCATAACCAATCCTTTCATTACAAATTAAACACAAGATTTCTATTTCTTTTCAATTCATTATTCATATTTCAATACATGTTACAATAATTACAACCAAGCAACATTCATGTATTGTTTTTTTTTTTTTTGAATTCCAATTTTTTCACTTTATGGTAGGCACCACCACCCTCCACAACACTAGGATTATTTTCTTCAATTGTTCATTATTCTGAGATGCTTTCATCTATTTCCATCCCAATTAAATCAAACAAGGCAAGTTTCTCATTTCCCCTGATTTTTCTCGTGAACCCTAACTTAGAATTTACAATTTAAACATCAATTCTTAATCGTACTCAATTTAACTTACGTAATAGAGTTTAAAACTCCATACTTGGTGATAAAGTGAACTTCGATCCTTGACTAGTCAAAAAAATTTAACATCCTTCTTTCTCCCTCTTGGTTGGTTTCCTTCCCTCTCTAAATCCTCAATTTCTTTCACTTATTCTCTTTTGATTCCCGTCTTGAGGTTGTTTTCCTCACCACATAACCTAGATCTTACCCAAACCCTTTCAATTTGTAGGATTTTCTCTCAAATGTTTTGTAAATAAGCTTGAAAATACCGCCTCTTTCTTCTCTATTGTTGTCGGCTTTAGAGAGGAAAACAAAGGGGTATTTATAATCCAATATCATTTTGTCCATATCTTTTATCTTCTCTAACAATTAGTGCTATATTCTCTTTTATTTGTTTTAATTATATTCCTTGTCATTTAATTCTATATCCTTAATTTAATTTAATCCATTCTATCTCAGGGTTAAAATTTTAATATTTAAAAAAATTAACTACTATTTATCTTCATTTCAGATGTAGTTCCTTTTATAATTTCTCCTCGTTCGAAGGGATAAACAAAGAACGTATAACAAAATTAATCTATAAATTATCTAACTGATCAATAGATAGATCGCATATAATTTAATATCACCATCTTCTTCCCAAAACAACATGTAAGTAAAATTACAGGTATAAGTTTCTTTTCCCTCACACCACTTTAATTTTTCATCATATGTTATCTTGTCATTTGCAATCTAGCATTGTGACAATAACATGATTACAATAGCTTTTTTTTCTTCAAGAACAATCCCATAGCAGCAAAAGATCCCACAAGCCTCAAGCAGTGAGCTCATTTGCATTTCTTCCCTTCCTTAGTGCTTCCTTGTCATATATGTAATTGTTTAGTTTTTTTGCTGTGGATTTTAAAATAAAATAAAAAGATTTAGAAGTAAAATAAAGATTTTGATTTGGAAAAATGATGGTAGGAGAAAAAAAAGCAAAAGCCAAGAGGGAGAAAAGCTTAATTAAATGAAATATTAGGGAGATTACTATAATTTGCAGAAATATATTAGTGACTAGCTGGAGCACAAGATCTCCTGCAGGGTTTTAGAATAATCCCAAGAGATCAATGAATCACTAACGCCATCCCCCTAGGGTTTAAGCAAGGCCCCCTTTTTCGAAAAAACACACACACAAAAAATGGCAAATTCAATGGCTGTTCTCTCACGCAGACTTTACCGTTCCCTTCTCTCATCAAACCCAAAAATTTCACAGCTTTCAATGCCCTTTTGCTCCTCCTCCTCCACCACCACCACTAACAACCTCTCCTTTCGTGAAGAAGAGTCTGAATTGGACAGCTCAGACACTCACTCAGTCCCCAACTCAACCACCTCAAGTTCACCATCATCATCAACAACAACATCTGAAGGATCGAGCGGATCACGAATGGTCCAGGATCGTCCCCTTGAAAATGGCCTTGATGCTGGCGTTTACAAGGTAAATGCTACATTATACTGAAAAATGTTTACTTATTCCTGTTTTTTGTTTTCTAATATTTAGTGTTTCAATTGCTGGGTCTTTTTTTTATTTTTTTATTTGGATTTTGGCTGCTTTTCTTTTAGGAATCTCAGAGAAATGAGAAATGTCTCCTGGCTTTGAATTTTTTTTTTTTTTTTATCGTGTGAAATGAGCTAAGATTTAAGCTTTATAAAGATTGCTTTTCGGTCTGTAGGCGATATTGGTGGGGCAGGTGGGGCAGAATCCATTGCAGAAGAAGTTGAGGAGTGGGAGGGAGATAACGATTTTCTCAATGGGGACAGGTGGGATTCGCAATAATCGAAGGCCATTGCAGAATGAGGACCCAAGGGAGTATGCAAATAGGTGTGCTGTTCAGTGGCATCGAGTTTCAGTCTACCCAGAGAGATTAGGTCGTGTTGTAATGCAGAATGTTTTGCCCGGGTAAGGTTTAAGCAAAGTATATTTGTTTTAACGCTACAATAGTTATGAATTGGTTGTTAGAATCTTATAATTTGACTCGATTCGGTTACAAATGATGCTGAGTCATGTGGCGAATCACAGATGGACATGAATTATGCTAATCAGTCATGGTTGAATTTGGTTCAGTATGATGCACTTTAATCATATGATTTGACTCAAGTAGCATATAGGTCAAATGCCTATTTTTGAAATAGATGGTAAGAACTAAAAATAAGAATCCTATAAGTCCAGATATCACGAATGGCAATATATGTGAACCCTTTTCTTTGATAAATATTTTGATTTGAAACTGTCTGTAAATTAAATTTCTGCTAAGGGATGAAAAGAGACCAGTAGATACGAACAAAGGCAACAGAGATGGTGATGGTGATATCATTATTGCGGAGGATTAATACTTCGTATTAAGACTCAGAGATCTGGTAGTTTGATAGAGATTAGAAGATGCCTTTTAGGTATTACTATATATACTATAAGCTAATTAAGTCACTTGGATGATCAAGTACCAAAAATGCCTCGAACTTTTTTGAATTATAAACATGTAGCGTTGCCATTTATCTTTTGTAATGCATATTTTGTTTGTTGCCAAATCTAACAATTCACTATTCAATTTGATAAAAGAATCCCAAAATGGGCTTTCCGATTCAACAGTTGAATTTTGATTCGATGATACACACTTACAAACATGGCTAGTTTCAGTTATTTGAATGTTGGGATTTGGCTTCAACTGATGATCCTATTACTGGAAAGGTTATTATAGTGGCCAGTGAGTGGTAGCATCTTTTATGTCAGTGCAACTTCAGTAGAATTTTGAAACCATCCATACCATGGTATACCATCTCAATTTCAATCGCCAAACAATTTAGTTATGGTTGTATTTTGTTATCATTTAGCATTTTACATTAATGAAGGTGTCTTGTACTTACATTGGAGTTTAGATTCTAGCAACAAAACATGAGATGATCTTGGAAGTTAAGGTGTTGGGAGGGAGGAGGGTACAATTCATCTTGGGATGGTAATTTTGAACCTTGGAAGTTGTATGAATTGGAATGGAATCATATTCTCACCTTTGTGGTTTGAGGTTCAATGGTGCATATTTCTTGAGGGTGTGAATTTTATGTGGTTGTATGCATAGCATCATTAAGAGATGATGTTTCTGATACAGGACAAATAGAAAATTGAAAAGAAGTGAGAGGGGAGAAAGATAAAGCCAAGAAGAGAAGAAAAGGAGCTGGGGAAGAGAAAGAAATGAGCTGAAGAAGAGAGGAAAATTAAGGGAGGAAAACTAAAAGTTGGTAACTTTTTTTATCTATTCATCATCAACTAACTACAATGTTAAAAATTACATTTAAAGAGTAAAACCCTAAAACAATCAACAATTACGCTAAAGGCCTGAAGTCTAAAATAGAATAACTTCAAATCTAATAATAAAACTCAAATAAAAGTCCAAATAAATTAAACCCAATAACATAGGCTAAAGCCCAATCTCCCATTCAAATAACAATAGGTTGGGCTACCCTCCATCATCCATGATCATACGTGACCGGTGTCCCCACTAGTTTCTCAAAGCAAGAAGAAACAATGTTCATTTGTCTTTATAGCAACAAAATCATTTAAATGAGGAGTTTGTATATCTTATTTTCATGGGTTTAATTTTCTAGCATTTAGGCTGTGATGATGCTTTAATCATTTGGCTCATGCATAGGGAAATATAATTTCGTTATATATTAAACCATGTCTTAGATCTGGTGTCCCCACTAGTTTCTCTAAGCAAGAAGAAACCATGTTCATTTGTCTTTATAGCAACAAAATCATTTTAAATGAGGAATTTGTATATCTTATTTTCAAGGGTTTAATATTCTAGCATTTAGGCTGTGATGATGCTTTAATCATTTGGCTCATACATAAGGAAATCTAATTTCGTTATATATGTATACGCTTTCTTTGAACTGGTGGATGTATGTTATTTAGCCGTAAAGCAATAGCTGTCTGATCAGGAGGTCTGGATGGCTGTGAAGAATGCTGGAGTTATATTAATCTAAAAATTATGAGTAATTCCACTAGCTTTTTAAGATAACTATAGATAGTAGCTGTGAATTTGCTTACTTGAAATGTTAAGAAAAAACAGAGATGTTAACTTGATGTTTTAAGAACTCTGCAAATAGAATTTCTAAAATGTGGTGAAGCCCTATTCAGTACTCTTTATACCATCAACAGTCACTATGTGATCTATAGTAAAAGTTTGATCTACTAATTTTACAAGGTGAAAATGCAGAATATGTGAACAGAGTCTGTGCTTTGTAAAAACCTTCCCAATTGGGTATTGCTATTAGCTACTTGAATTGGTGAAAATGCAGAAGCCCTAGCTTTTGTTGTGTTCTGAGGAGACTCTTGTGGACTTGTAGCAGTGGTTGACCGATGTATGAACTGTTTAGGTGCCTGTTAGGGATCAGTTAGTGATGAATCTCTTCCCTATCTAGTGTCGTTAGCTTATTAACTCTAGATGGGTATCATTTTGTTATTTACTTCTTGAGGTTGGCCTTTTTCAACCTAAAGGTCCAGCCTTCTCTTCTTGTGATACATGTCTCTGGAGTTTCTTATGTTGTGAAATCATCTTTTGTACCTGTGCTTCTTGAATTTTCTTGACATTTGACTTTTAACTTTTGGTTACTATGGACATCTTTGTTGCTATCTGACTAGTTTTTTTTTTTTTTTTTGACTCCTGTTTATTGTAGTTCAATTCTATATGTGGAGGGGAATCTGGAGACTAAAGTCTTCACTGATCCAATAACTGGTCTTGTACGACGTATAAGAGAAATTGCAGTTCGTCAAAATGGTACGTTCACATCTGTAGTCCCTTGACTAAAAATGAGGAGGAGATGCTATGATTTTCTTGTTGTTGTTGCTGTTGTTATTTCTGTTCTTTCCCAATTTTGTGTTTGGGATTAGGATGCAATTGATGAATTTCTTTTACAAAGATGGAGATTTGTTAATCATTAAGATGGATATGCTACTTTCTGTCAATATGCATATCTATATATACAGACTCCTCCCGATAAAAACATGCATGACAGCAAAGCTGCAGTCTGATAATTCAATGGGATCTGCTGCATCAGGTGGCAAATTCTTGTCACGGCATCTTTCTTTTACTCTTTTATTGATTTCTTGGATTGATGGTGAATTATAAAAATAAACCTGCAGAGCAATTAATAATTTTTTTATCTTTTGAAGCACTGGTAATTGCTATACATTGCCTTTTTTGGTCGAGTACAGTTTTGTGAGGTTTTTTTTTTTTAAGAAAAAAAGACTAACTGGTTTCCTTTATTCTTGTTGGATCTAAAGAGGTATTCTCTCTGCAGTCAACCTCTTTCGACCAGATTAGAATCCGTGAGATTAACTTTATTTTTGGACTTTGCAGGTCGGCTTGTCTTTCTGGGAAAAGGTGCCAATGATCAGCAAGCCAGTTCATTGGAGTTGAAAGGTCTTGGCTATTACTAGAAGCGTAGCTAGAACTGCTCAAGTATTAACACAAGACTGGCTTTCACATTTGTAGTTATTTTCTCAGTTTGTTTCAAGGTTAATAGAGGTAGAACAAATGTGAAATTTCTATAACATTGCGTGACGGTAGCATGGGAGGTCTGGGAATCAACAATTTTTTATTTTCATTTGGCAATTGATGTGAACTGCCAGCAGTTTCAAGGTATGATGGTGTGGCTCATGTGGCTACGGTTCTGGTCATTTTTTCACAGCTTTTGCAATAAGCTCTTATTTAAGATTTGGGCCATGCCTCCTCAGAACAGCATCTGGTATCTCTGCAATTTAGGGGCTGTTTGTAACTGTATTCCAAACAGTTTTATGTTGATAATAAATTTTTGATTTTTTCGAAAAACCTGAAAATTTTTACGAGAAAATAGACACTCATTATAAAGATAAGTTGATAGAAGATAATCATCGATGAAAAAAACAAGTATTATACTGGCAATCCATGCTTAAGCATGAGAGACTACAAGGTTGCTTTTCTTATGCCTTGTTTTATGCTTCTTCAAGATATTATGTTGTTATTTGTTTTAAATTTTTGTGTTCTTATAGCTTAGTTTTTTTTTTTTTTCTTTTTAAGAAAATCTTGAAGGGATTTCTAAAGACGTTTATTCTGATTTCATGTTAAATCCACTAGATGAGTGAGCCAGCTCTACTCGCTCATTATCAAAGGAGAGGTCGTGCAAAGGGAAGATAAAATCTCCCTCTTAGAATAGAGTAGGGGAGTCTTATGATT
>Ga0325411_1006913_pt1 | contig 12402 bp, 9 predicted proteins | sample PopdelMetagenome_13_FD_206181 | JGI IMG/M metagenome (GOLD analysis project Ga0325411, IMG submission 206181) | Populus deltoides microbial communities from Bellville, Georgia, United States - Xylem-PdIQD-R4 | ecosystem: Host-associated > Plants > Phyllosphere > Stem > Wood/Secondary xylem... | reverse complement strand
GTCTGAGATTTTTTGGACTAGAGGTTTGAGGTGCCCGTGTTAAATCCTCGCTAACTACGTATTTTGTTAGGTTATCCATCCCTTCTCCACCTTTATTTCTATCCTTCTTGCCTTTTCTATGCAAAGGAGCATCCTCCTCCAATCTTTGCTTCCCAATATCTTCCCATGGTTTCTTCATATTGAAGGTTGCAAAAGTAGCTGCGTTGATAGCAGCCAACATGTGAAAAATCATTGTTTAAAACCCGAGCTAGCATGGTAAATCAACCCTGCACCTAGGCCGCACCCCAGGTCAACACCTTGATTGGGTTTTAACCCGATAATTGTAGCAGTGAAAAACAGAAATGGGTAGTGCTGGTTCCCTTTTTTAAAACTAAGGGCATAACATAACTCTTTCCAAACCATCATCAGAGTACAAAAGAAAGTGTAAAAAAAAAAAATTCTAATGATCACTTATCAGCAAGAAATAAATATTTCCAATATCTTATTCTTCAATTTTCACAAGGGTCGCTCGCTGCAGCTGTTTTTTTTTTTTTTTTTTTTTTTAGTTTTCCTTTATGTACAGGTAACAGCATTGGGGGAATAGGACGAAGAAATAGAGAAAAAAAGCACAAGCACCTCTCTAAACTTGCAGACAAAACCAGAAAGGATGCTGTTCCCGGGAGCTCCAGAACCTCAAAAAAGGAATAAAAACAAAATCTCGGTAGTCAGCAGCCCTCAGAGGTGCGAACGATTCCCCCAATATACTATACAAAAACCATATTTTCCCTGCATCCAAACCAAACACGTGCTGCCAACTTCAACTCCTTTTCTCTTCTTCTTGGGTGATTATCAAAATTGAGAGGATGTTACCCAGAAATAGTCATTACAGCAAGCTAATGACTGTCCTTCTTCATGGACTTCTCTTTGGCACGGAAGTCCTCCAAGGTCCGATATTCATCTCTCAGTAACCTCTCCAATTCTGGATGTTTCTTTGGTTCTTTGTCACCTAGACGGCAATAATGGTGGAAGGCCCTGGTTGCAGAAAAGTAAGTCTATTCAAGCAAATACTTGCAGCAGAAAAATATCAGTGGAAGCACAAGCATCTAACTCGTGTAAGAGAATGCAATGCAACTGCAGTTACTCTGTAATACCATTTTTCCTTCCACAAGATTAGGAAGGGGTAAGAATAGTAAGGCTATACATTCTGCTACTTGGTAGAAATAAATGTAAAAAATCAATTCTTGTTGCCTTGTATTCTTTTATCCTATAGATGTTTCAATTTCTTATGAAGTAGCCCAATCCATGTCCATCTCCAAATCCTCAACTCGGGTGTAAATTGTGGTTGTTATTGTTCTATTGGGTCAAACATCAAGCTTTGTTACAGCTATGCCCTTAACTTGACCATCGCAACAAGCTTGTATTTTAGGCAATTTTCCCATTAACGGGTGATCATGCAAGTAAAATGATTGTCATTTAAACCTGTTGATAAGCATTAAATCAAAGTAATTTTCAGATGAGATTTGCTTAAATGTATCATGACAAATTTTGTTCTGTAGCTTTGCTTTCCTATGTTAGCATACTCTACCAATGGTATAGGCTCAATATCAACCAGTGTTTTTGTGAGATTCCACGAAAAATAGCATGATATGCATGTCTTGTGAAGTAAATGCATGTCTTGTGAAGTAGGCAACCTAAAATACATGTTACTCAGTAAAAAAAATCAAATAGTATTACCAGTATTTTTCAAGGCCATAAATGTTGCCTTTACGACAGAAGTCAAGGGTGAGTTCTTCAAAGTCCTTGTACAAGTCATCTCTGAACTCCTTCTCCAAACCATAACTGAAAATGGGAAACACAATAGAGAAAAGCAAGCGATTGAATAACAGCATCCATGCCAGAACATGCATAATTGGTACCTATTTCTTTCCCTAAAGTAGGGAAAAGATAACTTCAAAGAATGGTAATTGATGTAAATAGTAATACATCTCAGATGAAAGCTCCAGTGTATAAAAATATCAAAGTAAAATTTACCAACAATACCTATAGAACCTGAAAAGGCACTCCATCCCATAATAGTAATTCGCAGATGCATCTTCCAGCGCAAATTTTTGGAACTCGTTATACATAGAAGGGACAAAAATGTTTCTAAGGAAGTACGACCAAAACCTATACAGTGTATTCATTTCCTGCATGGAAAATGATTGAAAGAAAAATCACATTGGTCTCAAATAATCAAATTACATACTGTTAAGATGATGTGCCAACATTCAAAAAAAGGAAACACGACAAGTAATCCAATCAGGAAAATTGGACTTCACAGCATGACAAGATGCCCATATTAGTGATTAAAAAAACCCATTAGCTTGCGCAAAGAACCATAACCTTTAATATAAGAATTAACATTAACCAAATATATTGACACCATGCAATCTAGTGCTTAGAGAAGACCATATGTTCCTCGTGGAAGTATGAGCACTTACATAATAGAAAACAAAAATCAGCTAGTGGAATAAGAATGGTAGGGATTTAGAAAATGAAAGATGGGAAAAATCCCATCACATCACATAGTTCTCAAACTAATCTAAGAAAACCTTTCTCCTTAAGTTAATAATCAAGTATCGGAGAATTTAAGAAACACACCTCACTGCAGCCTATTCCCATCTTCTTTCTATCATTTAAGCACCGCTTACGATACTTCAAGTACCTAAAAGGGAAGAGAAACAGGTCAGCTACCTGTCCCTATGAATCCACAAATCCCCCCTCCCAAAAATCACAGACACGTACTTCTGTTGTTTAAAGCCATTTTCTTCTAAGAGTTGATGGCTTGGATGCTGAAACGGTGGGAATGACTTTGGCATGGAACCTACTGGTGGACTGCTGCCCAGGAGTATGCTGTGGGGTGAAACACTCAGCTTTGAAGATCTGAGTCTGTGAAATTAGGATTCCGATGCAAAATAACTAGTCAGATGGCTCGGATGTTGGCTTAGAAAATTTAAAGTAACATCCCATCTCATAAAACTAGTAATCAATGCTGTATTATTCTCAGAACCTAAATGGAAGAAAAAAAAAGGAGGGGGGGGGGGATAGAATAGAGTCTCAGGCAAGGACCATAGTCACTGTGAACTGACCCGTGATTTTCAGGAGGTGTAGAACTAAAGAAAAATCCAACTGAATTGCTTGGTGGACTTTCTGATATGATTCCAAAATTATTGCGACCAGTGCCATGATTCCTAGAGTTGCTGGAGAAGAACCGTTGCTTATGGTATGACTGCTGCTTGGGAACTTTATTTTGTTTCCTTGTGTTGTTGGAGCTTCCAGACTCTTCATGGCCACAGCTTGCAGCAGAATTTTCACCAGCCTTTGACTTTGATATTAGTGAAGCACTGTTTGTCAGTCTTAAATATCCATCTCTGTTCTCGTAGGTAGAAGCATTCTTTCTACGATTAGATCGCTTAGTTTTGAGCTCCTGCCAGTAAGAGTCACATTTTTTATGATTTTTTAGACAAGCATTGGGGATCTCTAAAGAAAATGAAAGTGAAGTAGTGCAACTTAACTAATTATGAAAATGAGTATAACAAAAGCATCAACCTGCTCATAGAAGTATAGCCCATCGTTTATTGTAGAAGCAAGCTCGGATGAAATAGTTTTTGATTCTTTACCATCAGATTTGGTAGATCCTTCTCCCACTCTACTATTCTGCGCAGCAAAGGCCCACAAATCATAAAAATGCTACCAAATTAATGGTCCAACTCATGCTTATATATGCCTCCATAACATATGCATGCACTAACACAAGCACATGCATGTAAAGGGCCAAACTATAGAAAAAACCATCATGCAACTATCTGACAACTGAGAACAGAGAAAATTAAAAACTATCAATAAAATATACCTAAATTGACCAATGCACACCGTCATTTCAGTTCAGTAATTCAGTTTAACCCAAATAATGCTCATCTCTATGGTAAATGTTGAAAGCTACATGAGGTGAGAAAGGTATCAGTAGCTCACAAGGAGTTGAGAAGCAGCTTACAAACAACTTGTAAGAATCCAAACTGTAACCTTATGCTCCATAATTAGCAAAACAAAAAGGCATATGCATGGCATATAAAATGCTGAGGCAACAATGAGCTTCCTTCAAAAGAGAAAACACTATTCAAAATGAAATCTCTAAAATGCAACATATAGCAACAAAAAGCCCAAATCCTCATGTTATCGCATTCATATATCTACACAAATTTGTCCACATGTTGCTATGGTATATGCAGATACGAACATTGTAATAAAAAAAATGGCAAGGAGATTGCCAAGGATGAAGAATTATACTTTCATAAGAATCAAAGCTAGAATTTCAAAAGAATAATAACAATAATAACAGAAACTTGCCAGCAAACAGCTATACCTGGGTGACAATCACAAGTCTTTGAACATCCTGGTCATGGACCACCATCTCATCCTCTTCATCATCAATCCTGGACAGCAGAAAAGTACAGTTTCAAATCATGTGATGTTATACTGAATGAGGAATAACAACTGTATCAGAATTTTATTATAAGGAGGGATTTTATTTCCTACCTAGGATTTCTTGTTGCCCACATAAAGTGCCTTGTTCAATGTATCGACAGATGTTTAATGAAAAAAAAAACCCTTTACTTCGCTATTCTATCTCTCCTTAATAAAAGTATCCTTTTATCCAGCAATTGAAACTACCAAATGTTGTTTTCGCTTACATCCATAAATAAGGTCTGTGCAAACTATGAGAACGAGAGTTCAATTAACAGAACATAATTATTCTGGTATGATAAATGAGGTTTCTTCAAACATCAAGACAGCATCTACATATATGTTTCAAAATAATGCAAGGTGACATGACAGCCTGGAGAATCTCTTTATTGATATTTGGGCATCTGACAATAGGTCACGTGACAGTCTAAGAACTTATTCTGACAGCGCAATTGATACTCGTCTTTATTTTTTATACCTCTTACGTGGTATGAGAGATCTAAGGATCAAGCAGTGAGGCGGGCATTCTCCCACAGAGGTGGGGAAAGTAAGACCATGAGGGCCACAGAGGTGGGACCCAGAGGAGACAATGTGGGTGGTCCTGGGTGCAGCACCAACCAAAATGAAAGGTGGCCCCATGACACTTAGATCAACATATATTTTGTTTTAAAAGGAGAGCTTTAAGTAAGATATCTTAGCCTTAGTGCTTTGTTGTGAGAATGAGATGTGATACTAATTGGATGTGAGATGCATCCTTCTCTTAGGTGCAATACCTAAGACTCCTGGCAAGGTTGTCCTGAACTCCTAGGAGTAGAATTGTGTGCTAGGTTTATTTATCTAGTTTCTTATAGGTGGTTGTAATTCCAGTACCTCTTTTCCCGCTTTTAACCAGTTACTTACCACTGCAATCCCAAGCAGACAATTTCCCCACAGTTCCTACTTTCTGTTGTTAATATCGTAAACAAGCATCTGCTTTCTGTCAATTGCTGCTGGTAATTAAGGTTAGTTCTCTTGTCTTTCCATATTCTAACTCATCTAGCCAATCAAGACCCAGAAACAAGCTATACGAGTCCCCAAATTCCTAAACTATCAGTTGCTGGACTTGATCAACACATTCACCAAATTTCTCATCACATCTTTAGCAATCTCAGTTCTTCCCTCTTATTTCTTCTTCTCTGTTTTCGACTCTGTAAATAAATTGTTTTGAACATTTTGAAAAAATAAGCAAATTTAACAGTATCATAGCAATCCCTTGACCCTTATCCTACTTCTACAAAACTGGCAACTGGTTTTGAAAACTTAACTTCACAAATGTTTGTCCTCGTTCTCAATTATTAGTAACTAAATTTCAAAACCATTTCAGACAAATTAGCTAAATGACTAGACAGCAGGTGGAGAAACCATGTTGAACCCCATCAATCATGTCTGCATGAAGAAACTTTCTAGTAGTAAACTAATGGATCCCAACTGCATGTCACGTACGCAGCACCAGAAATTGCAAGGATAAAGCTGTTTTTGCTTTTAGAAATGAATTTTTCAATTCACAACTCTGTTTTTCATCTTTCTATAATCATCTCTCAAGAAAACGTGTTTACCAACAAATAATTTTCTACAATATAGAACAAGGGCCGCATTTGGATTGTTTCTAAAATAAAAAATGAAAGAGAGATTGAATAATTGGTGAGCCAAACATGGCCCTTGTTTTCTGAAGTGGAAAATTAGTGAAACAGCACGTAGCAGTTTCCAGTTTACTAAGAAAATTGGAAAAATAGAACACTGTTTCCAAGAGAACAGTAACATGTTATCCACAGCTTTCTATTTTCTAGGAAAAAAAAAGAGAAATCTGAAAACTTTTGCACAAGTAAACATGACCTAAATTTTTTTCCGGAGTCCAAATTGAAATCCACAAGGTTGTCTGAAATCAAATATATGCATGTGAAAGTTGCCTGACGACTTTTAAATGTCATAAAGAATATCTTGTATAGAGATCAGTAATTAGTCAACACATAAAATCAAACTTGGCGAGAGACTAGTGAAATAAAACCAAATATTGAGAGAACCAAACAAATATAAGACCATGCAGTACCTTCTAACTGGAGAACATTCATCATTCTTGAGTGTTTTCTGCTCAAGCTCCAGCTCTTCATCAAGCATAAATGTGTTGGCAAAATCACTTGAAAGATCAGCAAGATTCTGTGCATCTTCCATCCCTTCAGTCCCATGATAATTGAATGTCGGAGGCCCAGTTCCTTGTGCACGGTCCAAATGGGGAGTGCTATGACAAGCACCAAGCTCTGAATTCCCATCACATCCTGGTTTTCCAGCTTTAAACAGGATAGACTTCCCATCAACTTCCATTTTCCCAGCATCTCCATTTGACAATTTGTTTACTGCCTTGAATGTAGTGTGCGAAGCAAATCCAGCGCTTCCTTTGGAGACACTGATTGTGTCATCTTCCTCAGCATTCTCTCCAGCTTGGGCCTCAGAAGCCTGAGCCTTCGGTGACACTGCCTGCTGAGAAGAAGCTGGAATCCACTTTGACCAATCATCTCGTTTCCGAACCTTGTCACCCTATTGATACAATACCAACAACAAAATGGGAAGACCATTAGAACAAAGAAATAAGGAGTGAAAGAAGAACCATAAGTTGTCAATCTATCCAACAATTCCAGTTACAATGTCGTATTATAGATGGCCATAACATTAAGCACTTGAAACTTGTTCATTTACTAACAGACTGAAGCACCTTAGGCTCCCAAGTTCCAGGTTATCAATGTGGGCTCCACTCAATGCTAAACTATATTTAAAGAAATACCCCACAACATCTTCCCATTCACATAAACAGCTTGCAGAACATTTGCCAATATTCCATCACAAAATTGGCTGAAACTGACACAACTAGGAAAAAATTTCAGCTACATTTCTAACTGGCTAAAACCAGATCTCAGGAAAACAGTGATTAACTTTTAGAAGGCCATGGAGGTCAGATTGATTAATCATAAAGTCAGAACATTGGACCATCCAAAGAGATCCATTGTCACATTATTGATTGATAGACTAGAATCCGATCACAAAATTTCAGATCCATCCCAGGCACGATGCACCCACATTAAGAAGCAAAAAGTCAGTTGGTGAGGAGAAATCAGACCTGCACTTCTATAGAGCCAGAACACTGCAGCGCATCAAGGATAAATGATATGTCCACAGTCATTTTCTTAACCTGAGATACAAAATATCACATGCATTACTCCAATAAATTCTTCAACTCAGGATATAAAGGAAGTGGATATATATTGAGTAATATAGCATAACAACTTTACATGCAATATTGATTGAAATAACAGACACCTAAAAAAGCTTTAAATAGAATAAGATTGTCATTACACACAGCGCTACATGTATGAATACCAAATAGCATTCAAAAACATACCCTTTTAAATTCAGCAATCGTGGATACTGGAACCCATCCTTGATCATCCATTAAGGATATTAGATAATGGTCATTCTGCAGATTTTCATCGCTGTCATAAAGATGTAAAACAGTCACCGCATAATGGAGCCATTGACCAACCTTTTGTAGTCAGTTCACTATAAAAAGTTTCAAAGCCATATTTTGGGGTTTTCATTAAAAGGCTTGGTTACTATTGCTCTGCTTATAAGTGTACGGATTGACAGACAACACTGCCATCCAACACTAATGGTAACAATTATTTAGCCATAAAAGGGCCACGATACTTAAAGTAATTTGTGGTAAGTTGGACTTATGAATACCATACGAACAATCATATCTTTGATGGTCCAATTTAAACTTAGCAAGTAGATCCCTTTTCCTTTATAAATGTGTATACAACGGTCAAATTTAACGATGCTGAAGAATCATGATAACAGCATCGTAAGGATGGTGGTGATTTTCAGCCTCGGGGTCAATTGTGGCAATTTTCACCCCATTATGTGTGGAAAGAGATAATACAGAAGGAAGTAACTTTTTAACATTCCTTACCTGAAATAATACTCTATTTGTCCCGCAATGCTAGCCCTCAAAGCTAGTGTCTCTTGGGGAAGCACAGGAGCCCCTGAATTAATTGGATATGGAACAAAACAGGAAGGTTGAGGTCCCCCGAGAGAGCCTGGAGGTGCAACAGATACGTAGCATATAGGTGGTGGTCCTGTACGACATGTAGAGGTCATATTGAACAGCACTTAATTTGACAGAAAAGGAGTTCAAAAACCATAGGAAAAAAAGGAGCTGTACAAGAAACAGGTTACATCATCTATGAGGAGCAGAAAAGCATGTATTACATAAATGTAGGTGAATGTCATGGTGCGTAAAAAAGAAAAAAGAGCAACTAGCACTGATATATTGAGTAAAAGCACTTGGCATCAAAATAAAATAATTACCAGGGAATGTTGGACCGACCATGTACCCTGGAGGTGCGGCAAAAAAAGGTGGCCTTACCAATGGCCTTGGTCCCATAACCTGTTGCAGCGGGATGTTATCTCTGGACCCAAATGCCCGTTGATGATGCCATGTTGGATTCAAATGGCCACCAGAGTCTTGCATGTTAGGTCTTCGATTTGGAAAGTTAACAGCATAAGCATTGGGATCCCCTCTAGGTGGAGGCTGGACATTTATAGATGGAGCAAAAGGTTGCATAGGGGGTCCCGTCTCTGATCCAGACTTTATCAAATGAGTTTCAACTGTGGGAAAAGGTGGAGGGCCAGGCTGATATGGATAGCCAGAAACAGCAATGTGTGGGGGAGGTGCCATAGCTGGGAAAACTGGTGACATGGCTGGTTGTTGGTAAGGGAATGGCACGGAGAAAGGATGTGCCCCATTAGGATTGCGCTTAGATCCTGATTTTTGATGTCTTGATGATGAATGTTTATTTGATGTATTTGAATATCCAGATCCATGTGACTTATGCTGCCCAGCTGATCCCTGGGCAAACCATAAATAGGGAAAATGATGTTCCACACTCCAATTAAGTTCACTAAACAATTTGCCCATCAGAAAGAGAACAGCTGGTATAATAAGAGTGGAAAAAAGTAAACTTGGCAAACAAGCTGCAGGAAGGGAAAGAATTCATCTTTGAAACTCCATTTTGATAATAACCATAAAACTTGTTGCATTCCTATGTTTGATCCCAAATAATAGCCAGCTTTCTAAGTGAGCTTTTGCAAGCAAAACAAGTTTTCACAGGACCATCAGAAACCCTGTAATGGGCCTTTCAGCATCATAAAGATATCTGCGTATATATTAGGTTTATGGAACTCTAGCTCTATTAATTATGTCATAACCAGACATAATGCATCTTACAACCAAAAAAAAAAGAATCATTATAACTTTCCAATAAGTTATGCCACAACATCAAACATAAAACAGAATTTCACGCGATTTAGATCGTGTTTATACCTGCAAAACTTTTCAGATTTTCAGAAAGTTTCCAAGAAACGGAAATGGGCTACTGAATTGTTTTCTCAGGAAGCCTGGTTTTTTAATCCAATTTCTGCAAAACAAAACTTTTTGTAGTTCTCCATTTTTCTTTCAGGTGTGAAGGAAAAGCTTGTTTCCAGTATTTGTGTCTCTCAAGAAATAGGTTAGTCAATTTTTTTAAATTCCAGCAAATCATTTCCTATTTCAGTAAGTACACACATGTTCATCTTTAACAAAGAAATGAATTGGAAAATGGTGGTAAAAAATGCAAAATGAAACATCAGAGCCCTCTTTTTCACCAAATCATATTACTATACACCAAAAAGAAACCTCCACAATGACTGCATGGAGGATACTATTTTGTGAAGTAATCATCAATAGCCCATGCTCAATACTCTGGTATTGTTTAAATATAGAGATAGCATGCATTTATATAAAATGTTTTCCTGCAACATTTCTATTGCTAATGTTAGATTTACTTCCTTTTGAAGCATGATACTATAGATTTATTTCTGGACAGAAGTGGCGCCAAATAAAAATACTAAAAATCAATGACCCGCCATGGCTTTCCACTAATTGATCAAATCTCTCACTCCTATACAAAAATATCCCGTTAGAATCCCTGACACCAAAACAAAAAACATTTCTTTATCTTTGTTCAAATAGTCAAGTTCACACTTCTCTCTTAACCTACAAATTTCATTATCATTGACTATTATCATATCATCAAATTCTCTTATCCTAAAGCTTTTTTTACTCAAAGCTTAACTTCCCTTAATAATTTAGAGCCAAATCTTCACTATTAATCTGTCAAATTAACACAAATATCTTACATGAATTTAAAAGCTTCGTTATTTTTATTTTTATTTTCAATCCACAATAAGCTCAAAAGCATTTCAGCACATACCTATAACTTCATTTTACTAGCAAAAAAAAAAAGAAACATTTTTAATAAACTTCCTTTTGACACTTTATTTCTTTCCCTAAAAAAATTAATTTCACATTAAATTCCTTCATTTATTTAACAGGAAAAAAAAGCTAATAATACCCGAGGTGAAGCTGCCGGTGGCGCAGCCTTATCACCACCACCAGCAACCATCAATGGCGGCTGCGGCGGCGTCTTAGAAGCAGAATCAGTCAGCTTCGACCGATGTTGTTGCTGTTGTTGTTGAGCATCAGAAAGAGCAGGCCAAAACTCGGCGGCGCCCATCACCGGAGCATCAGCGACCACCGGAGACTTCCATGGCGACTTCGGTCCGACCGTACTACTACTCTTTTGATCATCTCCACTCTCATTTTCCGCCATCACCATAACACTACTACTCTCTATCTCGCACGCGATCACAGTGATTGAAATCCCTAATTAGAGAGAAGAAGGAAGAAATGTACAGTGGCAAAGTTGTGATTATTGAAAAAGTCAGGGGTGAAAAGGAAAGCAAGTGAGTGAGGAAAAAGAAAACAGGAGGAGAAGACGACAGCAGCTGCTGCGAGCGTGTTGTTGAGGTTTTTTATACAGTGGAGCGGGGAAAGTAAAAGTTGTGTCTTTTCTCACTGTTTCCAGGAATTTTTTTGACAGAACATGGACTGTTGCGCCGGAGTGGAAGTAGAGAATAAATTGTGTAGATAGCAAGAATAGGGTCCTTGTTGTCTTTCGGCTAAAACTGAACTGTTTGTCAACGGGCAAAGTGACAAAAGATATACGCTCTAAAACCCTAGGTTTGGAGTTTAGAAATATGAGGTGGCTGGGATGGGCTGGGCTTGCTAGTATGGGCTGGGCATGCTTTGGGCTTTTTAATATACTAGGGTTAGTTTTTTTATTAGCTTGGTTTATTAGGTATTGAACTTTACCTCTTGTTTTGATTTGTTTTTTATAAAAAAATTTGATCTTTTGACTTGGATAACAAGTTTTGAGAGTTAGTTGTATTGACTCATATCACTTTTTAATTAATATTTTTTTACAATTTTATCTTTCAATATTGAATTGATTGGAAATTGAGTTTCATAATTATTTTTTTATATGCTTTATATGGGGTTATTATGGTTTCATAACCCAGTTCACGAGTTTTGTAGGTTAGTCATGTTGACTCAGATATTTTTTCTTGTCTTTTTTAATTGAATTTTTTTTAATGTCATCATTTAACATTATATTGATTGAGAATTAAACTTAATATTTTTTTTATTTTTTTCTATAGAATTATCACGATCTCTTGATCCAAGTTTGACAAAATAACCTAGTTGATTCAAATTATTTTTTATTCTTTTTTTATTTGCTTTTCTATGAGTGTTATCATAGTCTTATAACCCGGGTCGCGAATTAGGTTGGTTGACTCGAGTTTTTTGTCCTTTTTTAAAGTTTAATTTTCTTCAATTTTATTTTTCAATATTAGGTTAATTGAAAATTAGGCTTTATAATTTATTTCAGCTTGTGTTATATGAGGTTATTCTTGTCTCGTGACTTAATTCATGAATTTGATCGATTGACTCAA
>Ga0325411_1006912_pt1 | contig 12403 bp, 3 predicted proteins | sample PopdelMetagenome_13_FD_206181 | JGI IMG/M metagenome (GOLD analysis project Ga0325411, IMG submission 206181) | Populus deltoides microbial communities from Bellville, Georgia, United States - Xylem-PdIQD-R4 | ecosystem: Host-associated > Plants > Phyllosphere > Stem > Wood/Secondary xylem... | reverse complement strand
TTGTCATTTCAGATCATGCTTAGATTGGAATACTTAATGGTGATAAATTACATGTCACTCATGTAGGAGATATTGTCATAACTCCTAATTTAAGACTTCAAGATGTTTTTTTATGTCTTTGGTTTCTCTTATAACCTGTGTTCTGTTGGGAAGATGACCAAAGATTTAAATTGTGTGGTCCTTTTCTTTGCTGATTTTTATGTCTTTCAGGACCTCAAAACAAGGGGGCTGGTTGGATTGGGTAGTATGCAAAATAGGGTTTACTAGTAATCTTTTAGTAATGATTCTTGTGTTGCTCATTCGATTCCAAGCATTAATTAGGATGTAATTTACGGCATCAATGTTACTATTACTATTATTATTGAAAAAAAATATAATTTTATTTGAAAAATAAAATTAAAAAGCACAAAAACTTTAACTAAAAAATAAAAAAAATCAAAAGAAAAAGACCCAAACTAAAATTATTATTATTATTATCATCGAAAAACAATCATGAATTTGATATGAAGGATAAAATTGAAAGCTATAAAGATTTTAATAAAAAAAAACTAAATATAAAAAATAGAAGAACTAAATTGAAAAAATTATATTTACTTATTATAATTGTAGAATTAAATTAAAAACAAATGAAACTTTAATAATAAAAATAATAGCTTGTATCCATATGCTAAATGTACCGATAATCATTACATGGAGTTGCCCCTTTCAAGAGTGGAGGGCCAAAATAAGAAGACAATTTCAAGTATAAATTTCTTAGTGTTTATATTAGAGATACATAAAACCTCTATATATCGTTGTTAATTTTATTTTAGCACTAAAGAAGAAGCTTAAACTCAAGACCGTTTAGAAGAAGAAAAAAAATATTAGTGTCAATTGAGGTATAACTCATTAGCAGTAATGTTAATTTACTTGTATTCACAAAAGGAAAACATTGGAAATAATACACAAGATTATCGATCCTTTTATGTAATTAATTATTTGAGAAATGAAATAAAATAAAATAAAATAAAATCTACAAAGCCAACCATATAGTGATTAAAGGGATTTTTTAAAAGTTATAGCCATAATTTAAAGCAAATAAAGAAATGAGAGGGAGGTTAGCAACGGGCTTAGAATTTTACATTAGAAATGGAGTAAGATCAAGAAATTGGAAAACTGAGACGGCATTAAACCAGACATTTCCACATGGCTTATTGTAGTGCTATTTTGTGCCATTGTACTAACTAAGATGTTATATGGGTGTGGTTGTTTTTTAGATAGTTTTTATGGTTTTGATTTAAAAAAATAAATTTTAAAAAGTGTGGTTAGTTGGATTTAGATATGTATTTGATAAAAATTATGGTTGGAGTTTATGTGTAGCAAAAAACATGTATAAAATATTTGGCTATTTGTGTTTGGAAGTGTGGTTGCGGTTGCTTTCCAAAGTGTTTTTTATTTGAAAATACATCAAAATAATTTTTGATATCAACGTATTAAATTGATATGAAAACAAAAAAAAAATATAAATTTAAAGTAAAGAAAAAAATAAAAAAAAATCAAAAGCGCTTTTAAAATATAAAAATAAATAGTATTTTATGAAACTCAATTAAAAAAACATGTTAAAGCTATTTTATAAAAACTACATTTCAAATTTAATTTTTTAATACTCTATAGTATAAAATATAGTTTGATATATTACTAAATATGCTACGGTGTTTTTTTTGTACCACATACACAAAAATTAAAAGTAAACAAACGTGCCCTTAATAATATAAGGAAATTTTCGATTTTTTTTTGTAGGCAAACTAGTCACGACCACAACCGGCCAACTTGTACCGATAAAAATCTGCACTCGACAGCCTAGTCAGTTTTCTCTTGCTTTCCTTTTCTTCTTTTGTCGAGTGGAAAACCCACCAAGGTGAATTTTCCTCACACAATTCATGCAATGAATTAATTTGCAACACAAATTCCTTTGTAGTGGAAACCTAAAAAGGGTATGTCAATTGCGGCGGGTGGAGTCCCCAGATATTAGAAAAAAAGAAGAGTCCTTTTTATGACATGTGATGCACGGGCATTCTTTGGATAAATGTTTCAATCCACTTTGGTGGAAGTAGTCTTAGGTACTAGGATTATATATATATATATAAAACACATAAACTTCTTAAGAAAATAATAATTTTAAATGGGTAACAAATAGTCATACTTCTAGCAAAAAAAAAAAAAAAACCATTACACCTTACTTTTATAGAAATAAAAATAAAATAAAAAATTATATCTATATGGATGGAAAACTATAATATCTTTTTTAGTAAAAAAACAATGCTTTAATGAAATTATAAATACAATCACATAATATAATGCCGAACTAATTATATTATAACTTTTAAAATTTTCTACTAATACAACTTCAATCAAGCATTTTTAATATTTTCTATATCTTATTTATATGAATAATAAAATTTCCTTGCATAATTTAATTTTTAAATGCAATATATATTTATGATAATACATTAAAAAAAAATTAATCATTTGACCTAATCCAAACGACTAGCATATCATGTAAGCTAGTTTATTTTATTCTCTATCCTTACTAGTTTGGCATGCAAAACAATGTTACACTGGAATATACAATTTTCAAACATTCATAAAAATATTCTCATACTATCTCCTTATAATTAGTTAATAGGAATGATAAAAAATGAAAGAAAAGATGATTAAACTCATAAGAGATTTTGTTTTACAAGCTACAATCCATCCAAAACAACTCAGACCATTGTTAGTCATGGAAAGCCTTAAGTTTTTCTATGACTTTATCAGTGATGTCATCTGTGAAAAACTAAACAAAAGCTTGTTTATTTTTTACCTGACCTAAATCATTCTATTCTCTTGTATTTAATCTTAAATTTCCTTCATGACTAACAACATAGAAACTTCTGACTCACTATCCTCGTTAGCTCTAGTAAATCTCCACTAGCTTGTTCAGCAGATGAGAGTACTCATAGAGGTTGTTTTGATGAGCCAGCAATAACTCGAGGCTCTCTGCCTACCTTCACATAACATATAATCAGTTCAACATAGAAACTATGATGGTCTCTCTAACCCTAAAAAACATGTGTGAAATATGAAAATCAACCTTGAGTTGATGATGCAGGATAGCAATCCAATGTGTAATTTTTTTCCAACCATGTTTCATGGATTTTTGCAAGCTTAATACCATAGTTCGAGTCTAGTTCCATACTCATTTTCTCTAATTTATATAGCAAGCTAATTGCTCATTTTAGTATAAGCATTCCTCCTAAAAACAATTCAACTAAACTTTTCACCATTACTTGAAGAGAGGGAGAGAATATCACATCATATCTGAAGAGATTCAATGAAGAAATGGTAAAAGTATAAGGCTTGCTGGAACTACCAATAATAGAAGCCTTAATTAATGAACTACATAATTACTCCTTGCGAGAATGATTTTATACACTCTTATACAAAAATCTCTTTACTATTAAACAAGCCATAATATATATGTGTGTGTGTGTGTGTGTGTTAAGGAAGTAATGTAGCGAGACAAGAGCATTCATATTTTTAAAGGCATATGGAAGAGCTCTAAAACACAAGCATCCCTTTTCATGAATCCTAAGCACTTAAAGGTAATCTAAGAGGTCCTAAATAAAATGAACTAGTGTATCCAGAAAGGATGACAACTTCACTAAACACAACTAGAATAGAAGTATTGACAACAATCAAGAAAAAGGATTTTATGCAGTACTTATCACCGATAAAAATAGACATGGTAAGCATAACCAGAAGAAGTATTGTTTATTCCACAAGCACCATTGCATGATATAAAAGAATAATATGCTCTAAAGAAGAAGATAGAAAGACTTATAGCTAAGGGATGTCTTTAACAATGTATGAAGAAAGGAGTAGAACATGAGAAACAAGAAAACGAATATGACAATTAACATAAATCATTGCCAGAGATCAACATGATCCTGAGAGGAATCTTAGTAGGTGTAGGAAAGCTTATGAGAAATAAGTACTTTTGTTAAGAATTCATAATCCTTGGGTGTGCCTATCATGTTTATTTTATAAGATGAAGAATAAGTGACTTTTCTCTATAAAGATGTCACTTTCATCTCTGCAATCCAATCTAACACAAGATACATATAGTATTAATAAATGATGGAAATGTTATAATATCCTCTCAAAGGATGCCATGATACAGATGGATATAGATCCATCTAAACTAACTACAATAAAAAAAACCTTTCTAATTAGAATTGAACAGAGAGGTGTGTCAGTGGAAGGTGCAATAAACCTCCCAATCACTATTGGTACATACTTTAAATGTTATATACTCCAACGAACTTTCATGGTCATTAAGATGGATGTCGCACCCTCGCGCTAGCACGATGTTGCGACGACTCTTCCCGGAGCGGGGAAATGATGTCGGGGTCTTTGTTTTGTGAAAATAAAGTCACCACCTAGTATTATGGTTATTAGAAACCCTAACTGGTCTTTAGAGATTCCAAGGCAAGGGACTGGTTGCGTAAATGGAAGGTTTTAACACCCCTAGTACGCCCTACCTAAAGTAAGCTGCTTGGTGTTTAGTTTGCCTTATAATTGCTATGGTGTTGGTGTTCTCTAATCAATTTTTCTAGGACGAGTTTGCTACGATGAATGAACTTAGGTTCAAAGTATAAAAGAAAGAACCCTTGGCCAATATGGATCATACCTTTAGATATGTCTATAGAGTGCTAGGAAGAACCGATGCAAATCTTTTGAAATCTGTGTTTGATTTGAACTAAATTTAACTATGAATTAAGAGACAGCTAAGATAGAAATCTAAAGAGATTCAATGTGCTTAAAAGTTTATTTTTCTTTTAGTATTTCAAGTGTTCGCAACTCATAAATCGCAAGGAAGAGAAACAAAACAACTAAGTTAGAAATCTAAAGAAATTCAAAGTGCTTTAAAGGCTCACTTTTTGCCTTAGTATTTCATACTTTCACGACTCATAAATCGTGGAATCAAAATTTGAAATGTCTCCAATTATAATTGAGCTTCTACCAAGGATGGGCAATTAAATTGTTCTATATAATATTTTGGGTATAAACCTACTATTATGTTAAAAATGAACAAGTTGGATTACTCTTGACAATATTTCAGACATTTACCTTTCATAGGTTTCTTTGCCCTTATATTATTAAGGGATAATGACTTATTATTCCTAGAAAAATATTTTGGATATTAACCACTTGGGGTTTCTTTATCCAAATGTTAACAGTGAATAATGGATGAATTCCCCAAAAATAAGATTTTTATATTTTTGGAATATTAGTCAACACCCTTTGGAATTTACAAACATGTTGTAAAATCCAAAATGCAAGAAAATAATTTTTGTGTTTAAGAAATCCATGCTAAAACATATTTTTTTAAAACTTTGAATATTTGTATTTTTTACAATATCAAAATACAAACTTTAAAATAAATTAAAAAAAAACACAAATCTATCTCTCTCTACTCGGCTCATGTGGCTAGGCTGGACTCAGCAGGCGTAATCGGCTCACTTGTCCAAATTAGTGACCTGACTGGACAAACAAGAGGCACGCGTGAGTTTCCCTCACGCGTGCATGCTTAGTTACTATTCAAGTGAATTATAATTCACTTGAACAGTAAAACGTGAATGAAACTACATGCACAGAGATGAGGAGAACAAACCTGAAGGCGGAAACAAAGGCGATGTTGAAGGCGTGCTGGTTGGTTTGTCAACGTTTTCGTCTGTTTTAGCTCTTCTCCTCTATTCTCTGTTAGCATTCGTCTCCTGAGTTTATCTCTGTGTCTTCGTCCTTCTCTCTCTCTACTGGTTTTTTAGCTCCCATATTCTCTCTTGTTCTCTGTGATTATTTTTCTCTCTTTTTTCCTTTTCTCCTCTATCGCTCCCCTTTTCTCTTTCTTTTTTTTTCTCCTCTCTATCTCCCTCTACCTCTTTTTTTTTCTCCCCTCTTTAGGTCAGTAGAAGAGGCTTATATATAACCTATACACAGCTCTATTTAGGAAATAACTCATTACACTAATCTAGGATATAATCTCGAGTGACTTATAATCAAATAAAGCAAATTAGGAAACCAAAATATTCTGATTCCTATTCTGTGATCTCAGTAATTATTCTTCACGTATAGAATCCCAGCCATTAAATGATGGTGCGGCTCCTCTCTATGTCCTTCCATAGCTGGCACCATGTGCAATAAAATTGTTTTATTTGGACTGAAACATAAAAACCGTGATTTGCAGCTCAAAAATTGAGCGAGAGAATAATGAAAAAGAGCAGGAATAGTTATGCAGAGAAAAGAAAAGAATTGCAGACAGGGAGGGGTACTGTTCTCAACACAAATAAACAGTACCATGCTAATTAATTCCTATGGGGCTGTTTCATGCTGCCAAGTTCCAAACGGTGGTGTTTTTTTTTTCCAAATGGGATATATGAAGGTAAGGAAACGATGTTGTTGGTTTTTGTGAAGAGAAGAAAAATATAATCCAGTGTGGCAGCCCAGTAACAGAAACTATTATGATGTTTTTCTGATTCAGTCCCTGTTTTTTTAATTCCTTCAACGAAACCGATTAACTTTTAAAATTGGTCTTTGACCCGATAAATCCTAAAAACATTAAATTGGGTCCCAATATACATTTCTTCTTCATGATTAAATTCTGGTATGATCTAGACCTCAACCAGTCCCCATTGCACTGCAAACTCAGGTCAGAATCCTTCTCGCGGCAAGATTCTCTACTTTCACACTAGATTTTCAAATGGGAATATATAGAGCTTCTGATATCGAAATCAGGCGATTCAAAAACCCAAATTCATTTACACGTACAAGGCTAAAACTTTCATGAAGGGTTCAAAGTCATATAAAATCGTTTTGAATAACAGAATCCGGCTGCAATCTGGTTGGTCAAAAAGGATCTCCTGATTTGTTTCAAAAACTGACAATGCCGAGCATCCCAATATGACTGAGAGTCTGGCATAATAACAGTGGGCCCTAGGACCCAATAAAAGTGTACACCAATTCTTTAACACGTCATAAATGACAGAATATAGGTGGGATGGTCGAATATTGCATGAAACCAAGTCAGAATCAAAGTCAAAGTTGAAACAGAGAGGATTTACAAACAGAATTCTGACAGTAAGCAGAATCAGTTTTCAATACAAATTCTGAGGGATTTATCTAACCTTAAAGACCAGATAAAGAACGAATGAGTTTAACATCATGAAAACTCCTAATTAATCTAAGAATACTGAAGATTTTAGCAGCAAAGAAAGAGGATAAGAAGAGTAGAAGACAACTGAAACAGGGTTCGAAAAACATTTCTTTATTCTCTTGTTTTTCAATCTTCCAATAATCATAAACTAAACTCCTACATTTAGTTCAAGAGGGATACACATCGTCTCTAGCAAGTGGGGCCTAAAAATGAGTAACAACAATGAATATGACATATAACATTACATTAGGAAAACCTATTCTTTATGAGATTAATTCAATGATAAGTACTAAGTATCTAACTATAAAATTCCCTACAAATAAGGGAGTTATAATTATGAGAAGAAATTAATTGGTCTTTAAAAGGTGCACTACCTTATGCTTAAAAGGGAAAACCATTTTATAGGTAGACTAGACAGTACATGTCAAATAGAAAAATGAGATAAGAATAAAAACTATAAAAGACCTGAAAGAGATCAATCTCTATTCATGTTCTGATATAAATACAATCACCAAAATTAGGTCCACTTTTGACATTGGACAAGAAAAAGCCATAACAAAGCTTTTCAATATAAAAAAAAAAACATAACTTTATATTCGATCCAACAAAGATGTAAGGTATTAATCTAGAGGTGTCTTATTATTTTTTGAATGTGTGTTTATCTTTCTCCCTGGTATAATAAAAGAAAAGGAAATTTAATGGAGAAAGACAGAAAGCTATTTTAAAAAAATAGATAAATTATTGAAGGTTGGTTTTATTTGTGAAGTGATGTATCTAGAATAGTTGATGAACATAGTAATGGTCAAAAAGTCAAATGGAAAGTGATGAATGTGCATAAAATTCATTAACCTTAACAAGACATGTTTTAAGAATAACTTCACACAGCTAAAAATTGATAGGTTAATGAACTCTACAACTAGATTTGAGTACATGAGTTCCCTTGATGCTAACTCAGGGTATCACCATATATATATGCATATAATGATGAAGATAAGATAATATTTATAACAGATAAATAGATTTTTTACTATCGAGCTATGTCTTTTAACATGAAGAATGTTGGACCTACTTATCAATGTATGGAAGTAGATGTTAATGACATGTTGGTTAAGAACATTACCTTTAAGCAACTCGAGTTGCAAGAGGTACTTTTTATCCTATATATACACCAAACAAAGTTAAACCATGTTAAATATGCTTTTGCAATAAAAAAAGGGGGAAAATATTGAGTTTTCTAGTCAATAATAGATGAATTGAGCCTAATAATCTTGAAGATTCAGGTCATATTGATCATGACCCCACCTTAGTGCATCAAAGATATACAAAGATTTACAAGAATAGTAGCGGACTCTAAAGACTTTATTTTATGTGTTGGAGATCATTGTCTGCCCTTTTTCAAGACTTTAAAGAATATCTCTAATTTTAAATGGACTTTAAAATACTAAAAAGTTGTTGAAGAGCTATAGTCTTATTTGTCTTCTCTAAAAGTCCTCTAACAACCATGAGAATAAGAGGATTTTTTTTAATTACTTAGGAGTTACAAACCTAACAATGAATGTAGTACTAGTATAATAAGAGGAAAAAGTTTAAAAACCAGCCTACTATACTAGCAGAGTCCTTTATGATGTTGAGATGAGGTATTAAGATGGAAAATGTGGCTTTAACATTAGTCAATATAGTAAAAAAATCAAAGTCAAATTCTATGTATATTAAGTAATTGTGCTTACTAATCAACCTGTAAGGTAGATTCTCCACGAGCCTAACTTATCATGATGAATGGTAAAATATACAAAAAATTAGGAAATTTTAGAATTAGATATAAGCCTAGCTAGCCATTAATGAGCAAATTACAATATATTTCATTACTGAGTGTTCATTAATAGAATATTCCATGCTAGAGCAATACATGATATTAAATTCCTATTTCACTTTCAATCCATATGTGTTATACATTGATGGATTTCTAAATACCAATAGGAGTAAAACATGAATTGTGTTAACTAACCTTGTGGGTGATTTTGTTATTATGACCTTTATTTTGAGTTCTACTTCTCTAATAAAGTGGTAGAATATGAGGCCTTTTTAACTTATCTTAACTTGAAAGAGAGTTTTCATGCATACTTTTTTTATATGTTTAGTGACTCTTAACTTATTGTAAGGTAATTCCAAGAATAATTTGAACCTAAATAACCCCTCATGATCAAGTACCAATATAAAGTGCTTGTGCATATCCACTTAAAGAATGAAAAGGAAAAGGCAATCTCCATCTTCAAATTACATGGAAAGAAAATAACAAATTGACCTCCTCTCAAAGCTAGCCAGTAACAATCTAAAAGATTTTCCTTATGACATATAGATTAAGGTGTTGGATATACACAGCATAGAGAAAAATATATATGGTGGTCACCATATAAATAACATTAAAGGAGGATTGGAGGAATTAACTCAAACAATATCTTCTCATATGAAAGCTACCACAAGATAAAGTAAATGTTGTTAGGTTAATATGATGTGCATTTGAATATTGTCTTTTAGGTTGGGAGTTATACAAAAGGTCAACCAATGCACCTCTATTAAAATATTTGTCTCTAGATGAAAACAAATATATTTTGAGAGGAATACATGAGGGGATCAATGGCATCCACGTAGGAGTTAAAGCTTTGGATGTCTAAACTGTATGATTATAATTCTATTGGCCTATCATATTAAAAGATATCAAAAATTTAGTAAAGATATATGAGAAGTATTAAATATTTTCATTATTTCTTCGTCATCCTTTAATTCAATCAACCACCTTTGTATCTTTATAGCCTTTCTCTTAATAGGAAATAAATATACTAAGAACATTCTCTAAAGCATTAGAAAAAACACAATTCATCCTAGTAGTTGTTGAACATTTCACCAAATGGGTGAAAATAGAAGCCCTAAAAGAGATAATCATCAGTAAGGTTATTTTATTATTGTAAAAGAATATTATTTACAGGTTTGGGTTTTCCTCGAGTGTTGATCATAGAAATAACACGCAGTTTGACATAAAAAATTAAAGAACAATGCCAAGAACTCCATATTAAATATAAGTTCTTTTTAGTTTTACACCAATACAAATAGGCATGTAAAACTCACCAATAAACTATTATTGAATGGATTGGAAAAAAAGATTGAAGGAGCAAAAACAAATGAGTTAAGCTAGTTGATGAAATTTTATAAGCATACACGATCACCTAAAATGAAGGTCACTCATTAATCTCACTAACTTATTATCAAGAAAATTCTTATAAGTATGAGTGTTTCCAAACATAATTTAAAATTCCTTAAGCATGTTCCTAAGATCGTGTAGTCCAAATATCTTTGTCTAAGCAGTTTCAAGCTTAGAATATACCTCTATGATAGTTCATTGGTAAAAGACCAACTATTGTTTAGAGTTGCTGATCTTTTCATAAAGATCAGTAAGGTTAACAAGATAAAAATCTCATTCTTTAATATGGTGTAATGACTCTAGTTCATCAATCTTACCCTTCAATCATCTATAGGCAGATCTCATATCCACCAAATCTCATTGATACCTATATGTTATCTTTAATATCATGAATATGTTCTACCTTTTTGTTTCCTATAAATTGAACTTGAATGTCTGCAAATAAAAGCATATCAAAATAACATCTGATAAAGAAAAGAAGAAAGAAAATACTAGGTATCCTAACCTAGAAAGTTATTTTTTTATGGTGTTGAAGTGCTCAATCAAGTTGGAAGCATAGTCGACATTCAAATTTTCTGGAAGTTATGATATTTTCTTCATGATACCCATAAACTTTATGTTGTTTTCTTCTTTAAAAAGTAGGGATTCTTCTAATAATATATTCAGAGCCCCAGCTTGCTCTTTTGACCATGCAAAGTCAGAAGGAGATGTATAACCTATTATATACATGTTTTTAGGTGAATACAAACTACTCACAAGCTCAAATTAAGAAAAAATACATATTGAGAAAAAGGAAATGAAGGAGTAAGCTATAAAGAAGAATAAATAAGTATGAGCTTAATTAAGAAATGAATTATGGTCATAAAAGAGGATGAACCTGCCTCTCGAGGAGAGCCTAGATCCTTGCATCTCTAAAAAAATGTGGATCCTATTTTGTACTGCATGTGGCCATCCTTGCAAGTGCATGACTAAAACTTCTTTGTGATTCCATCTCTTTTCAAGATGATAATAGTGTTTTAGTTTTTTTTTTTCAAACTATTTCTCCTTATGCTCTTGCATGATAAAACTAGAACCATCTATAAACATAGAAAACAAAATATCATATTATAAAAGGGTTGTGAAAGAATACATGACATAAAATATTTGTACCCTAACATATTTCTCCAAAGGATGCCCCCCAGCCAATAGCTTGGCATTGTATAAGTTTTGATTGTTTTATAATTGGTTACATAAAAATCTTTCTATGTTGGTTAAAAAATGTAATGTGTTGCAAACAAAATATCCTTATAAGGCTTGTTCATCTAACAATATAATCTCTTCAATATATCTTATCATAATTCATTCTCCTTTTCATCTAAGTATGAACTCCAATGCGCCTTAAAATATTTTTGATAATAGATTATGAGGATGTCATCTAAATGTAAATCACCTAAATGCCATTCTCTTTTCCATCTAAGTATTTCTAAATGTAACTCCAATATATCTTATCATAAAATCAAAATGTAGTTCCAAACAGCCCCTTCCAAGACATTACATGGATGGACCAATGTGGGTGCATGGCTTACATACAAGCACAATTCTAATGAAGTCCATCATGGTCTTACCACAATGACATTTCTAGAAAATTCTAGCTCCCATCTCACAAGAAAACATGTACACAATCCTAACTCTACGTACGATACCCATAGATTTTTATTAAGTCAAATTTCAACATAGAAATGTTTAAGAATAAAATTGACTAAGAGCAACTGATAATACATAAAAAAAGGTTTTCTAACCATTTGGGCCAAGCCCAAACAATTGGCACATCATGTGGACTAGCTTATTGATTAGTACTTAAAAGTGCATTTTTATCAAAGTTTTATATCATCATTTTGCACTTGAAGTATCAATAACTCCTTAACTAAAGCATGTTTTATAATAACATATCTAATAATATAAGATACCTTTAATTTATGGTAAATGTTCATCTT
>Ga0325411_1006908_pt1 | contig 12407 bp, 7 predicted proteins | sample PopdelMetagenome_13_FD_206181 | JGI IMG/M metagenome (GOLD analysis project Ga0325411, IMG submission 206181) | Populus deltoides microbial communities from Bellville, Georgia, United States - Xylem-PdIQD-R4 | ecosystem: Host-associated > Plants > Phyllosphere > Stem > Wood/Secondary xylem... | reverse complement strand
TGTTTGAAGCTAGGGTAATTAATTTGTGCGACAGCGACATCGCAACAATTGTCTTGATCAAATATTTTGAAGATGTATTTTGAACAATGAGGTAAGTAGTGTCATTAAATTTTATCATTCTAAGGCATATGGGGGTCATTTCTCATCAAAGAAGATGACTGCAAAGATCTTACAATGTGGATTTTATTGGCCCACCATGTTCAAAGACACGCATGTGTTCTGCAAAGCTTGTGAAAATTGTCAAAAGTCAGGATTTATTTCAAAACATAAAGAGTCTTTAGATAATCTTCTATTGACTTTTAGGACATATCCTAGTGGTAATGTGTATTGTGCATTTCATGACTTATGACCCCATTTTCATAAAAAACATGCTCCATATAATCTTAGGAATCTGACTATAAAAGACCTTATTTGCCAGTTTTTAAGAAAACTGGATGGGAAGTCTATCCTCGACCCATAAAGGGCGTTTAAGCCGTTCTTGGACGTAAAACCAAGGGAAGATGTGAGTCAAAATCACAATTACAATTTAAGCCTTAGTTTGTAAGAACGTGTGTCTTTTGGTTTTATTAATAGCATAATATTTGTGTTTTGTTGTTTCTTATATTTGTTTAAGTGTGTTTCAGGTTTTTCAATGTTCGTTGTTTCAGGTGATGTCTTTATATTCTATCTTTATGCCTTAGGACATTGAGGACAATGTCTCGTTTTAGTTGGGGGGAGGGTAGTAGTTGACAAAAAAAAACTAACTAACTAACTGCTTTTTTTTTAATAAAACCATTTGACAAAACTGTTATTACTAGGATGGCAGAGTAAGGGAGAATTTTATTGACTCTTGAGACGCATCTTAGTAAACATTTTCCAATGGTTATTTGCAATATTCATAACAAGGTCTATCACATACTTCTCATGAAATATTTAGATTTATAAATTCTCATATTATTATCACTTGATCCTGCTTATATACTTATTTAACAAGTATTTATAAATCATCATTTTCACACACACATTTTAACACATGCATGTAGGTTGCACATTGGATTATTACATTAATTATGTTCTTTTGTTAAAGGTAACAACTAAGGGAAATGGATAATATATAACTTGCAAAAAAAAGAAAAAGAAAAAAAATGATAATAAATGTAATTAATTAAATAAATAAAAACGTAGATAAGTTTGGTTTTGTAACCTCCCTAACCTAAGCAATTAAGCCCGAAGGGGTGTTTTAACACCTAATACCCTAAAGTCAACTGACTTGGAAGTTATTGGTCCAATGCTTGTTACATAGGTTGAGGAGAAAGCTTTAAGGAATCAAATATTACACTATCTACATTTTAGTATCTGCAACCCGAGTTATTAAGCTTGAAGGGATGTCTCAACACCTAATGCCCTAAGACCAACTGGTCTGGGAGTCATTAGCTTAAAGTTCTCTACATGGTTCAAAATACATTGTGTTATAAATTATTACTTAAAAAAAAAAAAGATAATCATCCCAACTAAAGGAAGTTAAGCTTAAATATTAGAACAAAATTTTGTTTTCTTCCAAGTAAAGCCCCATAACTATGTGTTGATATATTGAGCACAAAAGAAAAGTTTATTAATATCTTGGTAAAGAGGTATTAAGCAAACATATAAATCGAATGAGAGTTTGTTTATCTGAATAGATTAATGGAAATTGAATGATGAATGCCTTACTTTGTGGAACTTGAAAATTGTTTTTCTATTTTAACGCTTTGATTACTAGGAACTAGTAATAAGCTGGTTGGGAGGTGTGATTAGTACTTAAAAGTGCATTTTTATCAAGGTTTTATATCATCATTTTGCACTTGAAGCATCAATAATTCCTTAGCTAGAGCATGTTTTATAATAACATGTCTAATAATATAAGATACCTTTAATTTATGGTAAATGTTCATCTTAAATGCAGGCCTATCACATAAATTAAAGGATTGATTGATGAGTTTAACTACTGAAATTAAGAAGACAGAGAGGGCTGCTTAGAAAAGAGATGTTGGTTCGGTCCAAATTGGAACACCATTCGGTTATTGGATCATAACTGGAGCTGTAGAACTTGGATTTAGGTATGGTTTATATATATGGAAAGCTAAGACATAGACCTAAAACTTTCATGAGGAGTCCAAGATTTAAAAGTGTCATTTCGAGTTCAAATGGTAGCAACAGCGGAGAAGTCAAAATATATCTTGCAGCCCAGACACTATTCAATGTTCAGCCCATATCTTGAATTCTAGAAGTCTAAATGTGTCGATTCTTGTTTTATTGAAAAGCTGAGACAATTTTCCAAAACTTTCATAAAGACTATCTATTCAAATTCTGATGTTAGCAATGACGCTTTATTCAGACAACAAGATAAGTATTGTCACCAAGTCAAAATGTGGCCACCACTCCACAATTAGTCATCAAATCAATAGTTACGAATTTTGACCTATAAAAGGAAGTATTTTCCATGCATTTAGGCATTTTGGTTTTCAGATCAAGATCATGTTCTTGCTCTTTTTCTTTATATCTTTATAGTGCTTAACTTTTGCTTTCATTAATCTCTTGTTTATGTCTTTCATTTCCTTTACTATACTTATATAATCATGTTCTCCTCTTGTTTATTTATGTTTCTCTTCTTTATTATGTTTAACTAAGTTTATTATGTCAAGGTGAAAAAGTTTCACTAATGGTGTTAGGATAAGTATAATACAAACTCAATATGGACTTTAATGATTATATCCTAAATAACTTGTTAATAACATGTCTTATCAATTTTATCTTATTAATTCTTAATACCTTGTTAAATGGTTAATCTAAATTTGTGTTGCATAATACTTGATACAACAAATGCTTGGCACTTTCATAGTCAACCGTATGGTATAACCTATACCTGTGCTATGAAAGGAACTTGATTTGTTGTTAACATAAGTTAGCATCATGAATTCCTGACAATATTTAAAAGTTTGGTGTTACTTAAATAAGATAATTAATATGATCATGTTAATAACTTATAATAAGCTATTAATGACAAATCATCCGATTAGAACCTCCTTTGTGTGTGGTTTCGAGTTGAGTAATAAAAACAATTTATATTATACTTATTTGAAATATCATTAGTGGATCCTCTAATCCTGACAATTGTTTTTATCATTGTTTAATCTTCACATTAATCTTACATCTCAAAGTCCTCTTTAACTCATCATCATCATCACCATCATCATCATTATCATTATTATTTATAATTTATACAGTTAACCTCCCTGTGGTTCGACCCCGGTCTTCCCGAATTATTTATTACTTTGACACTCCTACACTTGGGAGAAGACATCAATCTTTTGGTTTTGTCAACATCCTTATAGGGAAAGGATCTTTGCTAAATAGAAAGTCTACAAGTAAAAAGGAAATACATAACAAAATTTATACATCATGTTCTGATGTATATTGAAAAGCCTACACCAAATTTGATTGACCTTAAATTTACCCTAATATAGAACAATATTCCGAGAAACTCTTGGTCAATTTTCAACCCGATCCAACGATCAGATTGAGAATTATGATTATTGCTGTAAAACTGGACAATAAACACAATTACACTAAAATCTGAATTTTATTCTTTAATCCTTTTTTAGATGATATCATTCCCTCTCTTGTTGCGATGTTGTGGTCGCACAAATTAATTACCCTAGCTTCAAACACAACACACAAGATAGTATAGAGCAAGCTAGGGGTCGATCCCACGAGGAAAGTTCAAGTCAGATTTTTATGCTAGATGATATGCAACTTGGAGGGGTTGGACGATATCTAGGCTAAAGCAAAAGAAAATAGAAAACTATCAAAAAAAATTTAATAAAATCAGAAAATTATCAAGAGAACAAACCGTGGTTGCAAGTACACATTCACCTACGAAATCAAAACTGATCATGGAAACGAAACATCAATTTATATTCTGATTAATTATCTCTTCTTAACATTAGTTAGTTAATGGATCCGCCATATAATTAACCCTAACCATCAAACAACTACAGTGTCCACACTAATAATTTAATTCAATGGCAGCCATAAGAACTAGATAAGTTGATTAATCAATAAAACATAACTGTCTGCAATCTATGTTTGATTTGATTAAATGTTCTCCCTAAGATTAATAACGTAGATCCACCACAATTATTAAACTCAGTTGCTTCACAAGTTCATATACCACAACTTTGGTTTTGATATCAAATTTAGCAATAGATTGTTTACAATAATAATTTAGAGTCTGCTCTAGCAATTAAAATAAACAATCATAGGAAAAATAAGCATAGGAGAATATCAAGGCATTTTATATATAAAACATAGGCAAAACACTAGTTAAATATGGGTGAAACTATCAAATAATATGGTTGCATCAAATACCCTCACACTTAGCTCTTGCTCGTCCTCAAGAAAGGATAGGTAAAATCAAATTGAAATTAAATCAAATCAAATCACTATGACTAATCTCCTACTCTCCCATCAATATCCATGAATATATGCATTATAAACAAGAATACAATCAAAAAGGATAAATAGTATAAATTTTCATGAATTTATTTACATGCAAACTTCAAAACTCAATTAATTGTCGGGATTTAAATGAAATCTATGTCATGCCAAAGTGATAGGTCCTCTCATTGATATACACTCCACCACTCACGTGTTTAGGGCTTATGTGTTTAAATCTCTCAAATTCAATCAATGAATTTGTTCTACCATAAGCTTGCTCTTCAATCTCATCTCCATTACTAACATATTACAAGCAATGCTTGAACAAAAGGTCTTATTTTACGGTTGTAATGTGGCTAAGGTTAAGGTGAGGTAAAAGAGAGTAAAAGAAAAGGTTCAAACCAAAAAAAGTAGAGCATTCTGAAAAATGATATTTCAAATAAGATATTCCATCAAAGCACATAAATTTTCCATCTTTAATCACCAATGCTTAACTTCTTTTGATTTCAAGTTCTTTCAACATAAAATCTTAAGAATATTAAGGAACACTTTTTTTTTTCTTTTTCTTTTTCTTTTTCTTTTTCTTTTTCTTTTTTTCACCTTTGGCAACTTTGCCCATATTTTCATCAAACATCACTTCTTCTTTCTTTTCATATAATTTCCAACCATAATTCCATAAGATATCACAAGTATATGCTTTACTATTCCTTGGCCAAGGGAAAAGGAAAACATATATACAGTTAAGGCTTATACATGGATAAAGCAAATAAAAGATAAACAAGCTTAAAAGGGGCTCACTAAGGATAATACGCTTTAGGTTGGCTTTTTGGCTCAAGTGGTTAAAATTTCTAATGCCTTTATCATCTTCATGTATATATGTAATGTGAATGTAATCTCAACAAGGTATGAAGCAAGTTCTAGAGATACATATCATTGAAAGAATGCACAATCAAAGAATATAATGTTGGAGGCTTAAAAGCTTGCATTGGTATAACACTATAAAGTCAACATGGCATATTCTCAAAGTCAATCCCTAAACCAATTAAACCTTAAAACTTGCGTGCACACTTCTTCATTCGATTTATATTTTCATCTATCTCAATTAATTCTCATATGTAATACTCATATTCTTATAAACCAATAGGAGTTTAAAAGATCAAACATAAATTTTTTTTTTTTGGAACAACAAAGAAAATCAAAATAAGAAAACCAACATTCTCCCAATACCCCCACACTTAAAACACAACATTTTCCTCAATGTTGAAATAGAAGAAAAGGAATACAGGAGAATGACAAAAATAAAGTAAAATGCAAAAAATAAAAGATAAAGGAAAAGGAAAGCAAATCTGTTTTTTTTCTTTTTGTGTTGGGTTGCCTCCCAGTAAGCGCTTTCATTTTATGTCATTGGCTCGACATGTTGCATGCTCATTCTTCATAGATTGGTTTAGCTAACTCTGCAAAAGCGGTAAGTTCTACCGTCCAACCTTCATAAAAAGGTTTCAAGCGATGCCCATTGACCTTGAGTACTTTGTTGGTTCCTAAACTTGTAATTTCAACTACACCATAAGAAAAAACATTAGAAACAACAAAGGGTCCAATCCAACGAGAGCGCAACTTTCTAGGAAAAAGTTTCAAACACAAATGTTAATGAAGGACTTTGTCTCCAACATTAAACTCTTTTCTTGTAATCATTCGGTCGTGGAGACTCTTAGTCTTTTCTTTGTAAATCCTTGCATTCTCATAAGCATCATTTCGTATTTCTTCCAACGGAATTCCAATCTTTTTAGGCATCAAAAGGATAGGCGCCACCCATTCACTGTCCGTGATGGGGTAAATGACTCCTGCATCGTGGAGGACAGTTTGCAAAGCTTGCAAATCCAATGCTGATTGATGCATATTTTGGGGAACACATATATGCCTTTCAATCTCTTCTATCTTGGTAAAATCATAGCCATTACTCAAAGCCATACTTAATTCATCCTCACAATCAAAATCACAAACTTGTTGCACACACTTATCAACTTGGTCATAGCATGTGATAGGATAAACATTGCTATAAGGATATGTCATTGCATCATGAAAATTAAATTCAATCTTTTCATCTCCTACTTCCATAGACAAAGTATCCTTACCACAATCAATCTTTGTATTGGCAGTTTTCAAAAATGATCTTCCAAACAATATAGGAGTGTTGTATGATGAATCACAAGAATCATGTTCCATATCAAGAATATAAAAGTCGCATGGAATGACCAAACTATCAATCTTGACTAGGACATCTTCTATCACACCAAGTGGGTAAACAAAATTACGATCCACAAGTTATATTACAATGCTAGTTTTATTCAAAGGCTCAAGACTAAGAGAATCATAAACATGTTTAGGCATAACACTAATGGATGCACCTAAATCGCACAAGGTCCTTTTGAAACTAGTATTACTAATAACACATGGGATAGTAAACACACCTAGGTCTTTTTGCTTCAAAGGCATATTCTTTTGAACAACAGCAGTTACAACTTCACCCATACTTACCATTTCATAACCTTTCAGTTTGAAAGCTCTCTTGGTAATACACAACTCCTTCAAGAATTTGGCATACTTAGGAATTTGCTTGATAACATCAAGCAAAGGAATGTTGAGTTCTACTTTCTTGAAAACCTCTAAATCTCTTTTTCTTTGTCCTTTTTCTTTGACCTAGAAGAACTCACAGGAAAGAGTGGAATTGTTTTAAAACTGGAATTCATTGATTAAAGACTTACCTTTAGAGTGTTGGTTGTGGTTTTAATTTGTGAATGAGGAGGATGTTTCTTCTTTATATTCAATTCGGTTTCTATCTCCTCTTCTTTTTCCATCTCAATTTGTTTCGACCTTTGTTCTTCAAGTTCTTTCCCACTTCGAAGCATCATCGCACTAACATTCTCTTTTGGATTCAATGCTTAGGAGGGCAATTTTCCATTCATTTGTGCTTCCAATTTCCCGAAACTTGAAGCTACTTGCCCCATTTGCTTCTCCAAGTTGTGAATACTTGACCTTGTTTCCTGTTGAAAAGACATGACATTTTATTGCAAGGTCACAGTGTTAGAAGCCAAAGTTTTCATCATGTCACGAAGATCATCACTGGATGACGACCCCATAACATTGGAGTTTGTGAATTGAGGGGGTTGTCTTTCTTGATAATTCTGTTGGGGTTGAAATCCATGGGGATGGAACTGTCGTCCTTGATTGCCTGGTTAAGGCTGGTTCCCATAACGTAGGTTGGGATGATCTCTCTATCCAGGATTGTACGTGTGGGAAAAAAGATCATACTTATGCTTAAGCTGTCCATTGAATGCTCCATCAACTGCATTAGCTTGTTCAATGTAATCTTCTTGTATTGTTGGGCACATATCCGAAGCATGTCCTTGTGAGGAGCATATGCTACAAACTTTCACCTGCTGTACATTTCCATAAGCCAAAGAAGGCACAAGAGAAGTAAGATCATTAACTTTATTCTCAAGGTTAGAAATACTTACTTCATTTACTCATTTATTTGTGGAGTCTCCACGGGTGCCAAACTGTTTCGAGTTGGCTGCCATGTTTGATATCAATTGGCGTGCAGCCTCAGGTGTCTTATCTACCAATGCCCCTCCACTTGCAGCATCAATGATACCACGGTCAGTAGGCATCAATCCTTCATAGAAATATTGAATGAGCAGCTGATCGGGTATTCGATGATGAGGGCATTAAATACACAGTTGCTCAAATATTTCCCAATACTCGGAAAGTATCTCTCCATGAGATTGTCGAATCCCACATATTTCTTTGCTTTTGTTGGCAAGTCGAGATGCTGGGAAATACTTCTCAAGAAAAACCTTCTTCATGGCATTCCACGTTCCAATAGAACCTGGGAGAATAGAGAAAAGCCATGCCTTTGCTGCCCCTTTTGAAGAGAAAGGGAAAGCTTTCAACAAACCTGTTCTTCGTCAACTCCATTCGGTTTCATGCCAACACAGACTATATGGAACTCCTTGAGATGAGTATGAGGATCTTCTCCTGCAAGACCATTGAATGTTGGTAGCAAATGTATAAAACCAAATTTGAGCTCAAAGTTTACATTATTGTCGATGTTTATGCACAATAGTTGATTTTCCATTTTAGGAGCAGCAAGCTCCTTGAGTGTTTGTTGTCGTGCAACAACCATGGTGTTGACGCTAACTTCCTTTCGTAACCTGCGTAAAGTGTTTTCTATTTCGAGATCCACCTGTACTTGACTCTGGTTAGTATAACGGGTTACATGCATAAATCATCAAGAAAACTTAAAAGAAATCAACTACACAAGAGATCAAAAACAATGCAAATTGTATGAAAATCCTACGCTAGAAAACTAAAACTGCCTAAAAACCCTAAAAAACAACGGAATTTGGCCTCGATAGGATGGGGATAGTGGTTCACAACTAAAACTGCCTATTTAGAACATCGTTTCCCTTCAGGAAACAAAAGGCCGATACCTAATTCCACCAAAAAATCTGTTTTGAACAGTACCGCTGCCGTAAATGAACAGTACCACAACAAGCAAAAATTCTAATTCTTTTTTTTTTTAGAAAATTAAATATCAATCATAGCAAATAAAAATAATAGCAAAAGAATCAACTAAAATTACTTCCCCGACAACGACGCCAAAATTTGTTGCAATGTCGCGGTCGCACAAATTAATTACCCTATCTTCAAACACAACACACAAGATAGTATAGAGCAAGCTAGGGGTCGATCCCACGAGGAAGGTTCAAGTCAGATTTTTACGCTAGATGATATGCAACTTGGGGGGGTTGGACGTTATCTAGGCTAAAGCAAAAGAAAATAGAAACTATCAAACAAAATTTAATAAAATCAGAAAATTATCAAGAGAACAAACCTTGGTTGCAAGCACACATCCACCTACGGAAATCAGAACTGATCATGGAAACGAAACATCAATTTATATTCTGAATATTTATCTCTTCTTAACATTAGTTAGTTAACAGATTCAACGTATAACTAACCATAACCATCACAGAACCAAAGTATCTGCACTAATAATTTAATTCAATGACAGCCTTAAGAACTAGATAAGTTGATTAATCAAGAAAACATAACTGTCCGCAGTCTATGTTTGATTTGATTGAATGTTCTCCCTAAAATTAATAACGTAGATCCGCCACAATTATTAAACTCAGTTGCTTCACAAGTTCATAAACCACAACTCCGGTTTTGATATCAAACTTAGCAATAGATTGTTTATAATAATAATTTAGAGTCCACTCTAGGAATTAAAATAAACAATCATAGGAAAAATAAGCATAGGAGAACGAACATATTCATCATATAAACTGAAAAGAAAAGGTGAAATAAATCTCACAGTTCTTGAAATTCAAAGGTTTCCGTGTCCTTGCAACCAAGAAAAAAGAGTTTAGTCTTACATGTTTGTTGAACAACTAATAAAAAAGGAGGAATGCATGATTTCAGGTTTCTTAGAGGAGGGGGGCATTTTTCTCCTCTTAGTTAGTTGTGCCCCTTCTATTCTCTCATTCTTTTTATATCCTAGGAAACCCTAGTCTTTATTTTACAAAATAGTCCTCCCTTAAGTAGACAGTTTACATTTAAGTACTTAAATAACTATTTTCCTAAAAAAGAAGAAATAGCCTTGCATGAAATCTTCAAGCTTTGACTTAGAGGAGCTAAATTGCTGAAATAAAAACTTGGATATCGGTTTAGATGTTTCGGAACATAATTTGGACTCGTTTCTTCACGAAACCTGTCTGCTGGGAGAATTCGTTGTCATCTTTGAAAAATCATATCTCACTCATATGACAACGTTTCTAGCTGCAAATAGGAGCGTTGATAGGCCTTTGAGTCAGGAATCCAAACAAATTGATTTTGCATCAATTGGACTTCTGTACCTCTATATATTCAAGTCAGAATGGTCGAAGGTCAACATTGACAGCTTGCGAGATTTGACTTTGAAGGCTGCGATTTCCATGCTCTTCCTTATTTTATTTTCTTAACTTACATGTCTAGAAAGGTATGCATGTTAGATTTTTAATGCCACTAGAATCACTTCATTTCAACCTCTAGAGCTCACGCTCTTCACAAAACATTGATTGAAGGTCAAATCTGCCAATTACCTCCATTTTACTCCTTTTTGCATCTTTCATCCAAAAGTGCTTTCAAAACATAAAACAAAGAATATCAAGGTATTTTATATATAAAACATAGGCAAAACACTAGTTAAATATGGGTGAAACTATCAAATAATATGGTCGCATCAAATATTATTATTATTGGACTCCTGTTTTTATCATTGTTTAATCTTCATATTAATCTTACATCTCAAAGTCCTCTTTAACTCAGCACCACCACCACCACCATCATGATCATCATCATCATCATTATTATTATTAATTATAATTTATATAGTTAACCTCCCTGTGGTTCAACCTCGGTCTTGCCGGGTTATTTATTACTTCGACACTTCTACACTTAGGAGAAGACATCAATATTTTGGTCATGTCAACATCCTTATAGGAAAAGGATCTTTGCTAATAGAAAGTCTACAAGTCAAAAAGAAGTGCATAACAAAATGTATTCATCATGTTCTGATATATATCGCAAAGCGTTCACCAAATTCGATTGACCTTAAATTTACCCTAATATAGAACAATATTTCGAGAAACTTTAGGTCAATTTTCAACCCAGTCCAATGATCAGATTGAGAATTATGATTGTTGCTGTAAAACTGGACAATAAACACAATTACGCTAGAATTTGAATTTTATTCTTTAATCCTTTTTTAGATCATATCATTCCCTCTCTCTTCAAGATGATTCATCCTAGAATCACCAATAGGTATAATAGATGTTTTATAAGCCTCTTGTTTAAGCCATCAGAGCTTTTTTCTTGCCAACTCTTACCTCCAACAATTTTGTATAAAAATAGTAGTTCTTATCTATCATCTTTCATCCTTTCGATGTCGTTGCTCTTCTCTCTCTAAAGCTTGTCATTCATAGAATAGTGCGTTTAATTTATTCATTAAAACCCAAAACTTTCGAGATAGATCTTTGCATTCTTCATCAAAAACATCAACCTGCTTGTTCCTCTCCCTTTGATACCACTTCTCTTTTAGATACCTCCTCTTCATTGTAATACTCCCTTTGTATTTTTTCTTACTCTAAGTTTTCAAACTAGATCGAAAATAAAAAAAAATCCAACCAATCCTTTTTTTATATATAATAGACCCTAAAATAAATGTTAATTATAATAAAGAAAGTAAGAAGACGCTAAGGACGAGAGAAAACTAACTTGAAACAAAACGAAGGATAAAAACAAGTACATTTAACGTAGAACAAGATAAAAAAAAAATCAGAGCTTATTTTAGATGTTTCATAAGCCTGTCTAAGCCATCAGAGCTTTTTTCTTGCCAACACTTACCTCCAACAATTTTATATAAAAGTAGTAGCTCTTATCTTTTATCTTTAATCCTTTCGATGTCATTGGTCTTCTCTCTCTAAAGCTTGTCATTCATAGAATAGTATGTTTAATTTATTCATTAAAACTCAAAACTGTCGAGATAGATCTTTGCATTCTTCATTAAAAACACCAACTTGTTTGTTCCTCTCCCTTTGATACCACCTCTCTTTTAGATACCTCCTCTTTATTGTAACAGTCCCTTTGTATTTTTTCTTACTCTAAGTTTTCAGACTACATAGAAAATAAAAATATCCAACCAATCCTCTTTTTTTATAACAGGCCCTAAAATAAATGTTAATTATAATATACAAAGTAAGAAGACACTAAGGACTAGAGAAAACTAACTTGAAACAAAAATAAGGATAGAAACAAGTAGATTTAATGTAGAACAAGATAAAAAAAAATCAGAGCTTTTTTTATATGTTTCTTAACCCTCTTGTTTAAGCCATCAGAGCTTTTTTCTTACC
>Ga0325411_1006906_pt1 | contig 12409 bp, 2 predicted proteins | sample PopdelMetagenome_13_FD_206181 | JGI IMG/M metagenome (GOLD analysis project Ga0325411, IMG submission 206181) | Populus deltoides microbial communities from Bellville, Georgia, United States - Xylem-PdIQD-R4 | ecosystem: Host-associated > Plants > Phyllosphere > Stem > Wood/Secondary xylem... | reverse complement strand
ATTCTGTTCAGAATCTCAGAATATGCTCCAGGGACCAATCTGCAAATTTTCCAAAGTTTGGGGACTAAACTGTAATTTTCCAAAATTAAGGGACCAAATTGAATTTTCATCATCTTCAACCTCCAACCCAGAATTTTTAACAGAAACCTACAGTTCTTGCCAAATTTCTAACTCAACATTCACCATTTACACAATTCATAACTCAAAATCATCACAATCTTTCATAATCAACTCATTAATCAATTACCCATAACAATCAACCCAAACATTCAACTTAATTCATCAATTAAACTCAAAACTAAAATTTTCAAAACCCTAACATTTATCAAAATCAAAATTAAAGCTTAATTAACACATATTTATACATAATCTTACCTTTTTACTTATTTCCTTCAATTCCTTTCTATTTCCCTTCTAATTTCCCTCTTTTCTCTTCTTCTTCTTCTTTCTCCCTTCTCCCTTCTCTCTCACGGTTTTTCACTCAAAATATTCAGATCCCTCTTTTGTTTTTTTTTTTTCTATTTATATATATTATGTTTATCTAATTACCACACTATCCCTCATTCATTTATTCCCACACTTTAAGCCACCAAGGGCTTTATTGTATTTTCCTACTTACTAATTCAAAACATTACACTCACTAGACTACTTTAGCACAAGAATCACACTAGAGGATTTAAAAGTAGTTTGAAGTATCATTAAACTTGATAAAAATAAATAACTGATAATAATATAGTTGAGATTTAAAAAAAAATTCATAAAAAAACTATATAAAAAGCAATTTAAAACCAATTAATCTTAAAAGCACCAAAATGAAACATGCCATGAAAAACAAATTCAAAATAAACAAAATACTTGAAAAAAATTAATTCAACTCTTTTTTCATATAATAAAAAGTAATTGGGTATTAATTTACGGTTAAAAGAGTACATTAATGCAAAAAAAAAAAGAGTTTTAGGGTATTGATTTTATTTTTTTATTAACGTGGGTGTTCGGGTCAGTTTATACGCATCTCGACTAATCCCATGAGTCCTGAAATTAACGACCATATAAGTCTCCGATGGTTCTAAAATTTGTGGGACTCGAACTGATGATGTCTTAAAAACAAATTTAAAATTTAACTAGTTAAGCTATACTCTTTAAAATTACATCAGATTTTATTATTTGTTAGGTAACTATGTAATCTAATTTGTTGATGTGGAAAATAACACAAAGTTTTTGGCAGTACATCAGGACCATCACCATCCTATCGCCTCGCCGTACTGTTTAGCTTCTTAGCATTGTTCGAAGGAACGCAGAAAGACATTCCAAGTGCGAAAGTGTATTATTGTCATAAAGTTTTTCAAACTTCCACTATAGAGAGAGAAATAAATAAAAAGCGCAAAGGAAACTATACTAAAGGTTAGTATTTCACTCTCTGAAAAATCCTTAAAAAATCTTTTTTAGTTTATTAGTAATTACATTAAAGAACAATATTAATTAGTAATTTTACATTTTTTTTCCATACTATAATTATCAAATAACCCTTAAAAAATTTCATTTTAACATTTTATTCTCTCTCTCTCCTTTTCAATTCATTTGTTAATTTGATTTTTTTTCAATTTTTTCTTTCTATTCAAAATTTTAGTTTATCCTCTCAATTTTTTTTTTCAAATGATGTTCTTATTCTCTTAATTACTATTTTTTTTATCCTTCAATTTTTTTTTATTTTATCATTCGACAATTCATTAATTGGGATTTGGTCTTATTGGTTTTTCTCATTGTTTCTAAACCCTACCTAATAGTCAATCTAGGACAATTATTGAGTGACGAGTCGAGTGGGTTGGCTCGAGTTAATTCAAGGCAATCAAATCTTTTTGTTTTATAAAAATCCAAAACGATACCAATTTTTTATTTTTAAAAAATAATAAACGAATTTTGACTCTGTTTCGGCTAGATTTTCTCAGGGTTAACTAAAACATTAATCAACCCAGGTTTTTTATCGTATTACATTGGATCAATTCTCCCTCAATTGTTTTTGAAACTCAGGCGTTTTAAACCAAAGTTCACCTGGGATACAAGTCAACCCGTCAGGTCAAGCTAAGTTTATTGGTGCTTTGTACTGAACATACTTTGAAATCTGTAATTGACCGACAAGAGCTTGTTTGACAGTGTGGTTGCGGGTGCTTTTCAAATAACTTTTCGTGTCAAAATGCATGTCAATGATTGTTTTTATTTTTTAAAAATCATTTTTGACATCAACACATCAAAACGATCTTAAAACGTACAAACCATATTAAATGTTAGCAAAAAAAAATTTCAAATTTTTTGGAAAGCGGGTTGAACCCCTTTCCCAAATACTGCCTTACTTGCAAAGCATTTGCAAGGAAGCTAAAGAATTAGAGTTTTTCAATATTTTAAATTATAATTTTAAATTTCAAGAAAAAAATCAATTATTTTTTTTTAAAATTCAAAAATAAAACATCAACTATTTATATAATAGCTAAATGAATCTATTAAAATAAATAAAAAATAACTAGTAAAATCAAGTAAATAATCCAAAAATAACAAAAAAATAGAGATATATATATATATATATATATATTTAAACTTTTATCTTATATGGGTAGGGGTTGCCATGCAACTTAACCGGGATCACCATGATTGTCGAGTAAAGTAAATAAATTACTTAACCGGATCACCAGAAGAGTTATTTGACAATATTGAGTTATATAACAGTTTATAAATCATGCTATCATCTCTATCACCATATATAAAGCTAGACAAAATAGGATAAGAGGGGATTAAATTTAGTTTTAGAATATATTGGAGAATATGGTTGAACCATGTTTCTCAAAATGTTTTTCAATCCTTTTGATATGTTAATGTTAAAAATAAATTTTAAAAATTATTATTTTATTATATTTATGATAAAAAAATATTTAAAAAATAATTTTCATCACAATCTCAAATTAATTAAAGTTTTTCAAATGAATGGATTGATATCAATGACACTGTCTAATCAGTTTTGAGAATTTTAAATCCAAACAAATGAATTTATATTATATATGGATCAAACATGCATGCTTGTAAAATAATTTCTCATACTCAATAGAAATTTGGGTTTATCATTAGGGTAAGACAAACCGTATTAGCGAGAATAAGAAAATCCTGTGTAAATTATACAAATTTCCTTGCTTTTTTTTTTTCCTGCATGCGTTACCATTAATATCCAGTTGTTGTGGAAACTTTGCAAAGGATCTGCAGGAAGAAAAATGAAATTTGCTTGGTTGTTTGGTTTGTTTGTCCAGTACTTGAGAAAAAACAAAAGGAAAGCACTATTCTGATAAATAGCTTTGCGAGGAGGGGTATAATAAATTTATCTCGTGAGATCATAATATTCTAATAAAAAAATAAATAAAACAAATTATAAAATTTAATTTTTAATTAAATCGATATTAAAAGATAAAATTAAAAAGAAAAAAACTAATTAAAAAAACAAAATCTAATCAACTGAGTTAACTTGTAAAACCTGAGATCTGTGTAATGAGAGTGTGATAACTAAATATATATATATATATATATATATATAATTAATATTAATGAACTAAATTGAAAAAAAAATAATTATAAAAAAAAACAAAGAAAAAAGTAAAAATAAAAACACTATAACCGAAGAAGATCAGTTTTAGTTATCAATCGAGTTTTAGCAAAATCAAGGATCCAAGAATATGCCTCTGTAACATAGTTTGTATTCTGAGCCAATCTGGGCTGGGACTTGAAACAAATGTTGTATACTGTTTGCACTGTCACTTTGCTTACCCTCTTAGGTTTTTATTGAGATTAGGGATTCTATTGTAGCTCTTTTTTCTCCTTTTATTATAATAAAATAATATCTATGGATTAATTTTGGTATAATTTAAGAAAGTAATTAAGTCCTTTAATCAGATTTTAGATTGACCATCCTGTGTGTGTTAAAAAAGTAAATGTTAATTTATAAAATAATATCCTTACTGCGCTATAAAGCTGATATTGCTGTTGATAGCTTTTGCTGGGTTGATCTCTTTGGTTTATCTCTATCATTCTGGGCAAAAGATGATTTTCACGCAGTTATAGCTCGTTATGGCTGTTTGATTGGAATTGATAATGCTAAAAGCACTTTTACACATTTGACAGCAGCAAGGGAAGGGTGTTAATCTGCTGAACTCGGGGAGGAGATTATTTAAATTAAAGACAAAATCAAGCATGCATTTAAATTCACTTGTTTGGATTCAAAATTTATTATAAAAAATAACTAGAAAGTCAACATCAATTCATAAATTTGAAAAAAATTTAACATGTTTAATAGTGCGTGAAAATTATTTTTTTATTAAAAGTATATTAAAATAATATATTAAAATTTATTTTTAATATCAGTATATCATAATTATCTAAAAATATATTAAGAAAGACGGTTTAACTGCATTTTAAAATATCCAAGAAAGACGGTTTAACTGCATTTTAAAATATCCTGGCAAATATCTCCTCCTATAACCTTGATTAAGTAATTTATTTGCTTTGCTCGGCAATGTTGAGTTTTTATTCAAGTAATCAACTAGTAATGGGTTTTATTTTTATTTCTTATAGTTATTAATTAAAACAATTATTTATATGATGAACTGGATGAGGGATTTGAGAGTTGAATATTATGTTCTAATATGAATATTTATTACATCCAAAATAAAGACCGATGCCACGCTTGAGAAGGAAGAACATGCAGGTGGAGAACTAACCTTAATAGCAACGGGTTAAGAGGGTCAAATTATTCATGTCCCCAAGGTCCCAGAAGGACCTCAATAATGCTAACGCGTGGGACCCAGTTGTTGCAACCACCACGAAATTAGCGCTCCAAATTCCTTCCTCAAGATTTACCAGTACTACACGCTTGAGAAATTTCCTTGCTTTTTTTCCTATACCGCTCTACGTGTTACCTTTTACCTTTTATAATTATGATTACCAGCAAAGTTTGCGGTGCGCATGGATGGTCCATTCCACCCGTACACATTAAAGAATATAGGTCCATGTGATCGTAGGGAAATCATATTCATTTAAAGAGAATTGCTAATAATTTGCAAGAAAGATGATGAACATTTTTTAGTGAATTAAGTTCAATTATAGAAAATCCTGTGCAAATTATACAAAATCCTGCTTTAAGTTCTTGGAACCTCGCTCTGAGATTAATTAGCGAGAATAAGAAAATTCTGTGCAAATTATATAAAATTTATTATTAATCATCCATATTTATTCTTGCTCATCACTATTGAATAATGATTTATTTTCTAGTATAAATTATGTTTGAAATAAAATTGATAAAAGACTTGATTGCACAATTATTGATGGGATCGTATCAGGTGTTTGATAAAATTCGTCAACTGAAAAAAAAAAAAACCCAACCATGTTTAGAATGCTTGAGTCCTTTTCGAGTGGCAAGTGGTTCCCACTTTCCACTCAGTGTGAAAGCGGGAACTACTATGAGAGCTTTATGCCACTTTCTATCTTAGATGTAATTGCTTTGGCAAAAAGAAACGAATGAAAGTTAGTGTTCGCACTGCTTTAGCCCAAGAGTCTTTCATGATTGCTGATTGATTGACAGGAAGTGGGAACAAAAGTATCGTCGATGTGCTGACTTGCATTGACTGACTTGCTACGTATTTGCTGCTCGAAATTTCCAAGCAATTTACGGAGAAAATCTTCTTGTACTCTCTCTTGTATATTATTAGAAAAATTATCATTGACTGATTGACTTACAAAAGTATTTGCAAGAAAGCTAAAGAATTAGAGTTTTTAAAATTTTTAAATTTTTTAAAAAATCTAATTATTTTTTAAAAAAATTCAAGAATAAAACATCAACTATTTATATAATTGCTAAATAAATCTAATAAAATAAATCGGAAATAACTAGTAAATAATACAAAAATAACTAGAAAATAAATATATCTCCTCAATATAATTTGAGTATGTTTTCTATCTTGATCGACTAACTTGCTAAGTATTTGTTAAATATAAACGAACTTTACTCTAAAAGTTTGTTTAATATTTTTACTTTTATTATTTTACTTTAAAGTTTCAATTTCATATTTTTTTTTACAATGTATATGTTATTTGATTAGTCTGATCATAGTGTATGTTAAGCATTGACTCGAAATTAGCACTTGAAATTCTGGACTGAAAACTAGCTTAAATGCTGGTCACCAAACCTTTTTTTGCTCGATCCATAGGGAGAGATCAGGGTAGAAAATGTAATTTTTTATTTAAGATTGTGGATAGTACACTCAAGATTATGGGAAGATGTTTTTTGTTTACTAGGAGGATTGGGTCGAAAAGAGGGGAAAAAGTGGCAACCTTCCATAGATTTTTGTAGATTTTAGGGACAAAACGATGTCATTTTTGTTTTTCTTCCAATATCAAAATTTATTCTTTCCTTTTCCAGGCAAAACGCACCATTTCAATTAGTGTGAAAAGGCATCATTTTGCTTTAGGTTTTCTTCATATGGAATAATGCTAAACACACCATGTGGAACTATGTTAAACACAACATTTTAGCACCTTTTATGCTTCGATCCCTAGACTTTTAATTCTTTTTTTTAATCAATTTTCAACTCTTTTCCTTTAAGTTCTTTTAATTTGCTATTAACTGAATTACAATATGACCTTTAATTTCTTTATTTTTTTCATTTCAGTCATTGATTCTTCCAATCTTCATTTTTTAGCCAAATAAATTGCAGTTTCAATTTTCTTTTTCAATTAAATCTCTAATTAATTTTTTAAATTGGTTATTCATTTCAAACTCATTCTTGAACTTCTATTTTCTAATTGCAGCCAAACTAAACTAATTTAAGCTTTTTTTTTCCTGTTCAACCTTAAATTATGATCTAAAAACTCTCAAACTTAATTTTTATGTATAATATTTAATTATTGGTCTAATTTCAATACTAACTATATATTTTTTTTATTATTTTTTGTGTATTTTTTCTGATTTTTTCATGTCACTTCATGATACCCATGTTTTCAAAGTCCTACACTGCTTTAATAATAGCAGAGAGAGAAGAATGGTTCAAGAGAGAAGAATAATGGAGGGGAATCAAAATCTTTGCTTGATTTTCTGTTGTGTTTTTGGCAACAATAGCTTGGAAGAGTTCGATAGCAGAGGAAGAAAAATAATAGCAGTAACCTTTTCGACCTCAATAATGTTAACGCGTGGACCCAGTTGTTGTGGAAACTTTGCAGAGGAGAAAAATAATAGCAGTGACCTTTTCTACCTAATAATTTGCAAGAGAGAATTCTTTCTCTGAATATATAGAAAAAAACTATTATTTTTTAATAAAAAAATATATAGAAAAATTATTACTTTTTAGGTAGAAAAACCTCATGATATTGAATAAAAAAATGAAATAGAAAAATTATTCTTTTCAAGTAGAAAAAAAATATAAAAGTTCAATAATATTGAATAGAAATAAATAAAATTTCTAAACTAAATAAAAATAACAGAGAAAAATATTTATTATCCTAAAAATTCTTATATTAAAATCTTAATTTGTCACATGAACTGAGTTTACATGCTTAAAACAGAAAAACAACAAGAAAAAAAACAAATGTAACAAGAAAAATTCTACACAACATAATATGATGGGATGGAATCTTATATTTTGAAACTAAATTGAGGTTTTTAAATATCATAATATATATGGTACATCCTTTGAATTTATTAGAAAGAAGCCACTAACAAGCCTTTTCAATTGGATCTTTTATTTAAATGAAAAGGAATATTTATTTTAATATGAAAAAAATATTTATTTTTTTTAATATATCTAGTGATAATAAATTAGAGGATAATAATTAGAAAATAGGAATTAGATCGAATAAATGGTACCAATTTGTATTTTGATATATCTAGCTAAAGAATAGAATTAATTAAAACATTCTTAATAAAAAAAACAGAAAACACAGAAAAAAATAAAAAAAATTTTCTTAATAAATATAAAAAATAGGTAAAATCAGAGAACAAGAAAGAGATATAGAATCTCTTTCTAAGATTTCTAAAAACTTAATTACAATTACATTATAATTTCTTCCTTAAAATTATTCAAAATATAGTATTAGAATTGCATAATGCTATGTTTTAATATATAGTTTTTTATATTGTTGAAGAGTCTCTCCTAATAAAAATATTGTACAACTCTTTTGAATGAATTGTTAATGCACGGACTGTTTTGGGTCCTGACTTGTCTGATTTAATTTGAATGTATTATTTGATTGGTCCAAATAAAGGTCAACTCGAAATTTCTATTAATTCACAAAAGAAATTTCCTAGTACTTTATGTTGCATATAATTTGAAAAATTGTGATAGATTGACTTAGAGCCCGTTTAGCAACGAGGTAGAGATTGCGTTTCTTCAAAAACGCACTGGCTCAGTGTTTGGTTAAGAAAAAAAAGCTGTTCACTGTGTATGGGTCCCACAATGAATTGCGTGCGAAACGCAGGCAATTTGAAAGCAAAAAAATGCTGCTTTTTTGCGCGGCTCTTTAAGAACAACCATGCTACACTGTTCAGTGAACAGTGTAGCATGATACACTGTTCATTGAACAGTGTATCATGCTCCACTGTTCACTGAACAGTGGAGCATGTGAACAGTGCGAATTGCACTGTTCACGTGAAATTCTTTTTTTTTTTTTTAGTGTGTTAATTTTTTTAACATTTGTTTTTTAAAAAAAAACACTAGTATAAAATGAATTAATTAAATTCACTCACATTGTAATATCAATTTTATACCAGATAATATTTATCTACGTTAAAAAATTATGAAAACTGTAATTCTTATCGGATGAATTTTGTACGTAATGCAATTATAAATAGTTTAATGAAATAATAAAAACTATTTTTTATAAAGTATTTTTTATTTCATGATGTAATAGGAGTAATTAATTCTACAATATTTAAATTTAAAACCATCAATATTAATATATATATATATATTTTTAATTATTTTATAACCTCAATTTCAAAAACATTTTTAACCAAACACATTAAACTACTTTTTCTTCAACCTCAATTTCAACCATGGTTTTAACCAAACACCTATTTTTTTCAAACCAACCTCAATTAAAAGTACTTTTTATAAAACAACTTTTTTCAAACCACAACCACAACAGCTATCGCAATACCAAACACACTCTTACTTGCAAAGTATTTGCAAGAAAGTTAAAGAATTAGAGTTTTAAAATATTGAAAATTATAATTTTAAATTCTAAGAAAAAAATCAATTATTTTTAAAATTGTTTTAAAAAATAAAATAAATGATTTTAGTTTGTTTTGTATTTTGATTGACCATTTGCTAAGTATTTACTAACATAAATAGCATAAATGAACTTTATTTTAATAGTATGTTTGATATTTTTTTTTTAAAAAAACTTATAGATATTATATGGGTTGGCAACCCATTTTTTATTAAATTTAAAATTTTATTTGTTTAAAAATATGTTTTATGTTTTTTAATTATTTTAATGTGATAATATCATAAATAAATAAATAAAATAATATCACAAATAAATAAATAAAATTTTTCTAACTTTTACTACATCCGACTTGCTTTGACTCGAAATTCGTGGTGCTGTCTCCTGCAAATGAATAGAAAGCATATCCTTTCTCCTTCTCCTATGTGAAGAATAAATATTGCTTCCGCAATTCAGGGCGTAGCTCAGTGGTTAATCGTGTGACTTGTTCTATTCCCATCCCGAGTTCGATCCTTTACGTGCACGCTTGTCACCCCTGCGATGCCTTACCTGCTCACTGGGCTTGCAGGATGCTCAGTGGACCGTGGGGAATAGTCGTGGTACGTGCAAGCTGGCCCGGGCACCCCACGCTAATAAAAAAAATAAATAAATATTGCTTACTCTTTGACAATAATTATTTTATGTACATAAATATTATATTTTAAAGTATTTTTAAAATATATTAAAATAATATATTTTTTTAAAAAATAATTTTAACATCAATACATCATAATAATAAAAAAATAATTTAAAACAATAAAAAAAATTGAAATATTTTAAAAATATGATTTTACTGAACTCCAAAAGTACATACCATCCTCCCTCAGCAACCACCACGAATTAAATTACCACTCTAAAAACTCTTTGACAATTATTGCTTGCTCTTTGACAATTATTGCTTGGCTAATAATTTGCAAGACACTTTTTTTTTATCATGGAAACTTTAAGTCACATCAGTAAATTTCAATCTGTAATTGTGTAGGTTTCAATTAAAAGGGATTTTCATAAAAAAGTATATTAAAAAATAATATAAATTATATTTTAAAGTTTATTTTAATAGTTTAATTTTTTAGATAGATAATTTTTATGATAAAATGCTTTTTTTGAAATGAAATTATATTAAATTAAGCATGTTTGAGATTGTTCGAATTATTAATTAATTATAATTAACTTTATATTTTTAGAGGAAACAAAAGGGAAAGACAAAATTATCTTCCCCAAACAATAGACCTAGTTCACTTTTCAAACCAGTCCTCTGGTAAATAGAATGATGGTCCCATAAGTTGCTTTTTTTCTTTCCAACCCGCCAAGCAGTTTGGTCTCTCTCACTAGACCACTTTAGCACAAGAATCACACTAGAGGATTTAAAAGTAGTTTGAAGTATCATTAAACCTGATAAAAATAAATAACTGATAATAATATAGTTGAGATTTAAAAAAAAATTCATAAAAAAACTATATAAAAAGCAATTTAAAACCAATTAATCTTAAAAGCACCAAAATGAAACATGCCATGAAAAACAAATTCAAAATAAACAAAATACTTGAAAAAAATTAATTCAACTCTTTTTTCATATAATAAAAAGTAATTGGGTATTAATTTACGGTTAAAAGAGTACATTAATGCAAAAAAAAAAAGAGTTTTAGGGTATTGATTTTATTTTTTTATTAACGTGGGTGTTCGGGTCAGTTTATACGCATCTCGACTAATCCCATGAGTCCTGAAATTAACGACCATATAAGTCTCCGATGGTTCTAAAATTTGTGGGACTCGAACTGATGATGTCTTAAAAACAAATTTAAAATTTAACTAGTTAAGCTATACTCTTTAAAATTACATCAGATTTTATTATTTGTTAGGTAACTATGTAATCTAATTTGTTGATGTGGAAAATAACACAAAGTTTTTGGCAGTACATCAGGACCATCACCATCCTATCGCCTCGCCGTACTGTTTAGCTTCTTAGCATTGTTCGAAGGAACGCAGAAAGACATTCCAAGTGCGAAAGTGTATTATTGTCATAAAGTTTTTCAAACTTCCACTATAGAGAGAGAAATAAATAAAAAGCGCAAAGGAAACTATACTAAAGGTCAGTTTTTCACTCTCTGAAAAATCCTTAAAAACTCTTTTTTGGTTTATTAGTAATTACATTAAAGAAAAATATTAATTAGTAATTTTACATTTTTTTCTATACTATAATTATCAAATAACCCTTACAAAATTTCATTTTAACCTTTATTCTCTCTCTTTTTTTTTCAATTCATTTGTTAATTTGTTTTTTTTTAATTTTGCTTTTCAATTCAAAATTTTAGTTTATCCTCTCAATTTTTTTTTTCAAATAATGTTCTTATTCTCTTAATTGTTATTTTTTTACCCTTCAATTTTTTTATTTTATCATTCGACAATTCATTAATTGGGATCTGGTCTCATTGGTTTTTCCTATTGTTTCTAAACCCTACCCAATAATCAATCCAGGATAATTATTAAGTTACGAGTCGAGGGGGTTGACTCGAGTTAACCCAAGACAACCAAATCTTTTTGTTTTATAAAAAACCAAAATGATACAAATTTTTTATTTTTAAAAAATAATAAACAAGTTTTGACCCTGTTGTCATAACCCAATTTTCTACCATTTTTATTTCAATCAATATTATTATTATTATTTTACTGAAAAAAATAAAATAAATGATGATGAAAAATAATAATAATAATGATGGAAAAACAAGTAAAATGAAATAAATGAAGAATGAATTAAAATTTGGGTTAAAGGCAACATGATTGGAAATTTTGAGGTTTAATTAAACTTTGAAATTAATCTAATTAAGCTTGAAATTAATTTAATTAATCAAGTCAAGGGTTTAATTGGAGAATTGATAAGTTTTGAGACTTAATTAAGCTTGGAATTAATTTAATTAATCCAATCAAGGTTTAATTGGAGAATTGATAAGTTTTGAGACTTAATTGAGCTTGAAATTAATTTAATTCGTCCAATCAAGGGTTTAATTGGAGAATTGATAAGTTTTGGGACTTAATTAAGCTTGGAATTAATTTAATTAATCCAATCAGGGGCTTAATTAGAGAATTAATAAGTTTTAGACTTAATTGGACTTTGAATTTAATT
>Ga0325411_1006904_pt1 | contig 12412 bp, 7 predicted proteins | sample PopdelMetagenome_13_FD_206181 | JGI IMG/M metagenome (GOLD analysis project Ga0325411, IMG submission 206181) | Populus deltoides microbial communities from Bellville, Georgia, United States - Xylem-PdIQD-R4 | ecosystem: Host-associated > Plants > Phyllosphere > Stem > Wood/Secondary xylem... | reverse complement strand
ACCCCCCCCCCCCCCCCCCCCCCCCCCCCCCCCCCCCCCCCCCCCCCCCCCCCCCCCCCCCCCCCCCCCCCAAGGAAAATAGTTCATTGATATAAAACAGCCATGGAAAATTTATGGTCCTCAATGAGGGGTGCAGGATATTTTCATCAACTTATGTGTAGTTCACTGATAAATAATTAAATAATTCATGCAAATAAGGAAACTTTATATATATATATATATATATATATATATATATATATATACACTGAGGCGGTGCACCGTCCACTAACAAAAACAAGGGAAACAATTGCTCAGCAAATCAGGAATATACAAATAAGATTAATCTATAGGACAAAAAAAGTCCCTCGTTGTTAGCAAAAATCTGTTCAGCATCCACAGTTGTACAATTTTAACTCAAAGGTCCTTCAGAGAACTTAACTGTACATCCTTCCCCCCCCAAATGCCTTTTAATTTCTCTCTTTCAGAAAACTCAAAGTATTGCTAAAGCTATATAACTCCATATAATTCTTGCCATTTCAAAGTTTTAACTCAAGAAGTAGAATATACCGAACTAGCCCCATCTGACCCCAAATAAAGTAAAGGGATAGTAAAAATATTTCCAAAAGGAAAAAAATAAAAGCCACAATATGGGTTTGCGTTAATAGGAAACAGACAATTTTAACACAGAAGAGGTACAAATTCTTAAGAGAATTCGAAAAAATAACCAATGTGATCTTACAGAATGCTAGCAACTTGATTTTGAATAATAAGAACAGAGCAAATGCTTTGAAGGAAAAGTATTGTTATGAAGATTTATCAGCAACTGACTTCTGATAGGTTGTTAGCTAGAATATTTTCATCTAACATTTTAATTAATGTGCCGCATATAGAACTGAGAAAAGTACATAAAATACAGCGAAAGGAAGCATATGGCTAGGTACAAGCCGGTCATTTAAAAAAAGAAGAAAAAAAATTGCCTTTGGAGATTGGATTCCACACAGTACATTTAATTAGATTGATTGCAATGAAAACATTAATTCCTCAAAAAACCCATGTGCCAAAAAGGTAATGGTGAAATGGATGATGAGAATAAAATGAACCTTGGGCTTAGCGAACCAGGTCATAGACTTAAAAGTAGCAAGCCTCCTCATAAGATCTCCCCTGTCCCAGGGCCTACACAAAGGAGCGTCAGCTGAAGAAACATGTTCCACTAGTGCTAATGCAGACTCACGATTGTCTCGTTTTTTGCCTCTTGATGGTGATGATATTTGTATAGCTCCACATGATATTGGTGAACTGTCAATCAAAATTCAAATAATCAATAAACAAACAAACTGATATAAAATGGGAAATTGCAAAGAAAGCAAAAGAAAACCTGGGATTGGAGAGGGATTTCGAAGAAGGAGCGTTAAGGAGCTTGTCCATGATAGAGTGGAATCTCTTCTCTGGATCCTCTTCCATAGGATTACTATTTTTAAAGCTCGCTCTCCCTCTCTATCGGCTTTTGCGACTCCCCTGCTCTTTAGTCTAGACAGATAATACGGTGTCCGGAGAGGGTTTTTGTTTTGTAGACGTTTTGTTTTAGGTTTGGATTAGAGCAAAGCAACAATGCTTATAATTAACTGACAACATGTTTGTAACCTTATATTTTAATGAATTTTTATGTTAGGAACTTTTAAAAATTAAATTTTAAATATAATTTAATCTTTAAAAATATTATAAGAGTAAAAAAGATTAATTTCTATTTTTAGAATTTTAAATAAAAAATTTCATATTAAAACTAATTTTCTTAAAATACTTATCTAATGGCTCTTTTTTTTACTTTTGAAAAATAAAATAAATATAATGAGAATAATATAAAAAACAAAATGATTTTAATTTTATCTCTTTCAAATATTAAAATTCAACTTATTTATTAATTATATTCAAATCAAACACTATAATTAAATTCAATTAAATATATAAGTGGTTCATAACAACTTATTAAACATATGTTTAGTAACAGGAAAAAAAAACCATTAATTTTAGTTTCCTTTGTAATAAATAAAATCACAATTTATTTTGCAAAATTGATCATCAATTCAAAGTTAGGATGCTTTTTCACGCCATGAAAAATTATCAATCTTGAATCTAAGATAATATATTATGCAATGATAAAATTAAAAAAAACAAATCAGTCATAAAAACAATTTTAAAATGAAGTTAAAAAAATAATTATCAAAAAAACTCAAAACACAAAAAAGAAATCAAAATACTACTACAACAAAAAATGTTTTGTGAGGTGGTGATAGTAAAAACAATCTTCAATAACAAAATTTGTAAAGGATAAAATTAAAAAAAAAACAAATAATGATGAAAGCAATTTTAAGAACAAAATTAAAAGAAAAAAATTTGTAACAGGAAAAAAAAACCCAAAGAACAAGAAAGAAACCAAAACACTATTACAATTAATGATGTTTTGTGAGATAGTCTATAATAAAAACACCATCTATTTTATTTTATTTGTAAAAATAAAATTTAAAATAAAACTTAATAACTAATTTAATAATTAAAGTCTTAATTAATTTAATAATAATAATAATAACAATAACAATTTTAATTTGATTTGATTTAATTTTAATTTAACAATAATTTAATGTTTTTCATATTGTTGGATGTAACTTAATGTGTTATATAGACACAACTAGTTAATGGATCCACACTTTGTTGCGAATCAAATCAAAAAATATTTTAAGCATAAAAAAACAATGTGACAACATTATCAAGGTATTTTCTAAAATCAAGAAAATGCAAGCCCGTGTGTTCGACCTTTTTCTATTTATTTTTTTTTACAAAAAAGTGGAGGAACGCTATTTTTCAATAACTGGAGGGTGACCAGAAATGTAATATCTTATACCAGCAGGTGAGGAGTTGGTAGCTGGCCTTATTAGTAGTGCTGGTTAGTGACTTGTCAGACGCGTTTTGGGACGATGTATGGCTGTCAAGAACAAATATGTGAGGCCTGTAAGATCCAAACCGGATAATATGTGGCAGACTAGGCCGGGTTGTGACATTTGGTATCAAAGTCAGCCTCACTAGCTTTCCAGTTGTGCCAACGGGGTCGTTATGCTCCTTAAGAGAGATGGATTGTAATATCCCACATCAGTGGGTGAGGAGTTGGTAGCTGGCCTTATTAGTAGTAAGTACTGGTTGCTAACTTGTCAGACGCGTTTTGGGGCCATAAATGGCTGCTAAGAACAAATCCGTGAGGGTGATAAGGCCCAAAGCGGACAATATTTGGCAGGTTAGGCGGGGCTATGACAAAAAAATTGAGCTGAGGTTTTTTGGGTTTAAAATTTTTTTAATCCATTTTTACTTAAACAAATAATAAATGACACGATCAAAAGATTGATATCTTATCTCAAGTGCAGGAGTGTCGAAGTAATAAATAATTTGGCAAAACCGGGGTCGAACCATAGGAAGGTGAACTATATAAATTACAAATAATATATATATATTTAATAAAACAAAGAGTTTATGAGAATTTTATAGGATATTGATGTAAGGATTAAACAAGGATAAAATAATTGTCAAGGTTAGAGGATCCACTAATGATATTTCAAATAAATATAGTATAAACTCTTTTTATTACTCAACTGGAAACCACACACAAAGAAGGTTCCAATCGGATTATAAATTGTTAACATGATTACATTAGTTATCTTATTCGAATAATGTTAATACGTGTAAATGTTGTCAGATATTCATGATGTTAATTTATGTTAACAACAAATCAAGTTCTTTTCATAGCACAAGTGTCGGTTAAATCATACAGTAGGCTATGAAAGGGTCAATCATTTATTGTACCAAGGGTTATACAACATAAATCTAGATTAACCATTTAACAAGCAAAGTATAAGAGTGAATAAGATAACAAATACAAAACATGTTAGTATCAAATATTAAAGTTCATGTTAAGTTTACACTATACTTATTCTTACAGCATTAGTGTAACTTTTTCACCTTGACATAATAAACTTAACTAAACATGATGAAGAAGAAAAACATAAATAAACAATATAAGAACATAAACATGACATAAGTTAACTAAGTATAGTCAAGGAAATGAAAAGCATAAATAAGAGATTAATATAACATAAAATAAAACTTGAACATTACAAAATACAAAGAGAGAAAGTGATCTTGATATGAACACCAAGATGCCTAAATGCATGGCAATTGCCTCCTTTTATAGGCCAAAATTCGGAACTATTGATTTGATGACTAATTGTTGAGTGGGTGACCACCTCTTGACTTGGTAACAATCCTTATCTTCTTGTCTGCAGAAAACGTCATTGCTAACATTAGAATGTGAACAGATAGTATTCATGAAAGTTCTGGGAAATTGTCTCAGCTTTCCAACAAAATAAGAATAAGGTCATTTGGACTTCTAGAACTCGATATATGGGCTGAACACTGAACAATATCTGGGCTGTAGGACAGATTCTGACTTATCTGTTGTTGGTATAATTTAAACTTCAAAACGATCCTTTTGAATCTTGGACTCTTCATGAAAGTTTTAAGCCTATGTCTTAGCTTTCTATCCATATAAACCAGACCTATATCCAAGTTCTGCAACTCCAGTTATGATCCAATAACCGAATGATATTCCAATTTGAATTCAACTAGAATCTCTTTTCTAAGCTTAGCCCTATCTTTGTCTTCTCAATTTTAGTAGTTAAACTCATCAATCAATCATTTGATTTATGTGATAGGCCTGCATTTAAGATGAACATTTACCATAAATTAAAGGATCTTATATTATCAAACTTGTTATTATACAACATGTTCTAGTTAAGGAGTTATTGATACTTCAAGTGCAAAATGATGATATAAAACTTTGATAAAAATGCACTTTTAAGTATCAGTAGATAACACAAAATTTAGGCAACGAACGCTGATTCACTACAAACAACATAAATTTCAGTAGTGAACGCTGATTAGTTGCACACAACATAAATTTCAACAGTGAACACTAACTCGCTTCAGACCACACAATTTCGATAGTGACTGTTGTTTCGCTGTAGACAACACAAAATTTAGACAGCGAACGCTGATTCACTGCAGATAACATAAATTTTAGTAGCAAACACTGATTCGCTACACATAAAATAAATTTCAGCAGCGCACATTGACTCACTGCAGACCACATTATTTTGACGACGAATGTTGATTTGCTGCGAACAATACAATTTTAGCAACGAATACTAATTCGCTGCAGACAACACCATTTCAATAGCGAACGCTAATTCGCTGCAAACAACACAATTTGACAGCGAAAACTGATTCGCTGCAGGCAACACTATTCGACAGTCAAACCTGATTCGCTGTAGACACCACTATTCGGCGGTGAAAACTAATTCACTGCAGACAACACAATTCGTCAGTGAAAGCAGACAACACAATTCGACAGTGAAAACTGATTCGCTGCCGACAATATAATTCGGTAGTGAAAACTAATTCATTGCCGACACCACAATTCGTTCTTTGAATCCAGCAAAATCATACAATTTTAGCATGAACACACATGCAAATTCAATTCCAGCAAAATACTTTGTCATTAGATTCTTGTTTCAGCTGTAGCATGCTTTCAAGGTTACAAACACACATATTTTTTGCACTTAACATCCACCACCACATTTTCATACAAGTTCTTCAATCACATATACAGAATTCATGACATTAACACATTTATAATTCTATTTCGGTTTCACATAATTAAGCAACTCTAACAAGATCATCATCTTTGCATTTTATCCCTTTAATCTATGTTCTATCCAGCCCTCATCATGGTCAGCCACCTCTCTAAGTTTTTTGCATTCAAAATTGTACATTTCCTCTATTATATATTCTAAAATTAGGTTCCCCATTCCGCCCCATTTTCATCCCTCATCCTTGTCTAGTTTTCCTTAACAATTGGTTTGAGAATCTTAGGCTATTTATTTTAGGTTTTCTTTTCCCTTTTCAATCCCAAGGCCCCAAGAACAAGTGGAGGAGTAGTATGGTTCATACCTCATGAATTTAACAAGTTCAATGCAGGTTGCGGTGGCATGCTCTCCCTCTTCTTTTTGGTTTTTTTCCTTCCCTCTCTTGTTGTCCAGTCAGCCTCTAGACTCCTCTTTCTCCTAGGTTTTTGGTTTTGTCTACTTCTCTTTACCTACTTCTCACTCCACGTTCAAGGAAAGTGGCATGCAGGTTGGTTAGGTTCGGTTTTCTGCTTGGAGAGGAATGTGTGTCCTACAGCCATAGCTGCTGCTGGTTTTAGAGAAAGGTCTAGGCTCCAGCTTTGACCATGTTTTCGATCACTTCTCCTTCCCTCTATCTCTCTTCTCACACAGCACCCTAGGAGATCTGCATATAGCTGGTCGATTTCAGTCTTCTCTTTGGGAAGAAGGAAAGGGTCTGCTGCATGCAGTTAGCCGGTTTTGCTTTGGGAAAGAGGGAGAGGGCCTGTTCCTAGGGTTGTTGGCCGCCCATTAAGGGAAGAGGAAAGGTCACCCTCCCTCTCTCTTTGCATTTATACCCCCTCTTAAATGAGAAGGGGGTGTTTGGGTGCTGGATATCTTTGGTTCCTATCCCTCTTTTGAGTTATCCTAGGCTGGTTCCTATTCCAATTCTCTCCTAGGATAGGCTAGTCCAACACTAATTTTTGTTAGGTTTTACAATGTCACTGCCGATTTAGAAGTCGGCAGCAAAAACTGTGTCGCTATTGATTCAGAGATCAGCAGCCAAGCACTGTGCTGCTGCCGATCCAGAAATCAGCAATAAGACTGTACCGCTGCCGATGCAAAAATCGGCAACAAAGAACTATGATGCTGCCAATCTAGAAATCAGCAGCAAAGAACTTTGGTACTGCCAATCAAGAAATCAGTAGCAAAGAACTGTGCCACTGCCGATCCTGAAATCGGTGGCGACGGTGGAGTCGTTTTTGGCTTAGCTCTTTTTTTTGTTGGGTGTTTACAATGAACATGTGCATTCTTGAAATATATATATATATATATATATATATATATATATATATATATATATATATATATATGGTGACAAGTTATGTGATTTCCCAATGCAAATGCGTTGATTTATGACCATTGATGTGTTAGGTGGTACGACTAAGATCGAACCTTCGACTACACTGGACAAGGACACCCCTTCTTATTACATATTGTTAATTTCTGAAATTATTTCATTATGAAAGATATATATTGTGTTATAATGAACATCAAGTTGCTTATGAATTGTTGATTGTGTTTGTTGATTAGCTTCGACTAATGGCATCTGAGATGGATGGTTGGGTTACGTTTGTTGATTAGCTACGGCAAACGACATCGGAGAAGGATGGCAACAGTAGCCTATGTGTGCTGATGATTTTAGCGTTAGCCGTAGAATTAGGTTGCGTTAATGATTTCTGGGTCGACAACGACTCAATTTTTATCATTGATTTTTGGGATTGTAGTAGCCTATGTGCAATGATGATTTCAGCGTTAGTCATTGAACTGGGTTGCTTTGATGATTTCTAGGTCGGTAGCGACTCAATTTTCGTTAATGATTTCTGGGTTAACAATAGCCTATGTGCGCTGACGATTTCAGTGTCAGCCGTAGAACTGGGTTGCGTTAACGATTTCTAGTTCGACAACAACTTAGTTTTTGTCAACAATTTCTAAGTCAGCAATAGCTTATGTGTGGTGATGATTTCAGCGTCAGCTGTAGAATTGGGTTGTGTTAACGATTTCTAGGTCAACAGCAACTCAGTTTTCGTCAACGATTTCTGGGTCAATAGTAGCCTATGTGCACCGACGATTTCAGCGTTAACCATAGAACTAGGTTGTGTTGATGATTTCTGGGTTAGCAACGACTCAGTGTTCGTCAACAATTTTTGAGTCAGCAGTCGTTTATGTGCGCCGATGACTTCAGCGGCAACAACTCAATTTCGTTAGCAATTTCTGAGTTAACAATAGACTAAGTACGCTGACAAATCCCTGGTCACCAGTGAATTAATTTTTGCTGATGAATCCTATGTCACTAGCAAACTAGTTTTCGTTGATGAATTTTGCGTCATCAGTGATCAAGCTTTTGCTAACCATTTTTCTGCGACAGACTTCCATATTAGAATAGACTTAAATGTTTGTAACGATTTCATTGTATGATTGTCTAATATGTGGAACACTTGAATGTGAACATGTGTATTCTTGAAATATATATGGTGACAAGTTATGTGATTTCTGAATGCAAATGTGCTAATTTTTTACCATTGATGTGTTAGATGGTGCGACTGGGATCAGATCTTCTACTAGACAAGGACTCCCCACAGGAGAAACAGGTAGGTGGTTTCCACCTTCTTCTTACATAATGTTAATTTTTTAAATGATTTCATTACGAAAGATATACATTGTGTTATAATGAACATCAAGTCACCTATGAATTGTTGATTGCATTTATTGATTAGTTTCGGCTAATGACATCCAAGAGGGATGGTTGGGTTGCGTTTGTTGATTAGCTAAGGCAAACGACATCCGAGAAGGATGGTCAGGTTGTATTTGGTGATTAGGTACGATTAATGGCATCCAAAGAGAATGGTCTATTTGGAAGGATATATTAGATTCATAAATTGATGCAAATATATACATATGATATTGCATGTGTAAAGAATTATGACAAGGTTATATTTATTAGGATATAATCCAAAAGTAACGATAACGATCTTTAGTTATTTAGTTTCTTGTTTTAATTGCTTGTAATTCTTATAATTATTTTGTATTGCAGTAGGGACTTTACACCAATGAGGGGCGTAGGGAACCCACTTCACGGGTTTACATCTTTAGCAAAGAACCTTGTATTTGCATGCCATGTTATTATGTATTTTGTATGAACAAATGTATTAATCATATAATTATCATTTGACACTTTTGTATAAACTTCCCGAAATAACAATATTGAATTAGGGATGTGAACTTATGTTTATGCTAAAATGATGTAATGCAATCTTATGTATATGTAAATATGTTGTTGTGTGGCATGTGTATTGAGTACTTATATATATATATATATATATATATATATATATATATATATATATATATAAATGTCGAATCATGTAATCATACGAGCATTGTGCCATATAAATAGATGAATCTATTGCTAACCCGAAAAGCATTGCGGACATAATGACTTAAAAATAAATTTACCACCAATTTTGGATATGAACAACTGGTTATTACATTACTATTAACTTGGATAGATAAATTCTTATTGTGAACTTCATAAAACAAGGTCATTAATAATTTTGTCGTCCGATATTAATCTTATACGAGCATCTTAATCATTCAACTTATGATCTAAAGTCCGAGGTTAACCCTTTCCTCAATCTCCTTCAATTCGCAAACCTAAACTTGAATATTATTAACCAAACATAAACCCGATATTTTATTCTGATTATCCGATTGAGGTTTTATTTGCCAAAGCTAAACTCTTTATTCAATCTTGGTTACCTATCATGGATGTCATTAGTCGAAGCTAATCATATAGTTCAACCCCAGTTATCCGTCATGGATACCATTAGCCAAAGCTAATCACATTATTCAATCCCGGTTATCCATCATGGATACCATCAGCTGAAGCTAATCACATTGTTCAATCCTGGTTATGCGTCATGGATACCATTAACCAAAGCTAATCACATTGTCTAATCCTGAATATTCATCATGGATACCATTAGTCGAAGTTAATCTGTAACATCCCCATTACCGAAACCAACGCATCAACCATAAAAAAAAACATGGTAATTTTTTTTTACTTTATTTTCTTTGTTGAACTCATACAAGTTTATTGAAATTTCTACTGAAATTTATGTAGAGTTTCCCCTATAGCGGAAGGTCCCAAGTTATCGACAAATCATTTGTACACATCCTGTATTCATTGTTCATACACAATCCAATCATTCCAAGTCTCAAACTGTAATACCCCAAACTTTTAAGATAAAAATTCACACAATTATCAAGTTATAAAAATGATAAGAATCCTAGGATTTAAGAGACGACCATTAAATAACCATCGTAATTGCATTCATACATTAGCATAATGAAGATTCTAAATTTCAAATTAGTACGTAAAGTTTTAACAAAATAATTCTACATAACTTTATACATACATATTAGAAGTATTGTTACATACAACTCAAAACAAAATTCTTCCATCTTCCTATTAACTTAAGTGACTATACAAAGAGAACACCCATGCATCAACTAAAGGTTACGTTACTGAGATGAACCTGCATAGTAATTTGCATAAACATAATTAAATTAATTAAGATGGTCTAGTATATTTTTCATTACACTACCAATTTTCTTTTTAATTCATTTATCATCAATTTCTATAGTTTCCCACCTGTCAACACACCAATCTTGTTCAATAATAACTAATTCTATTGATCACCCATTCACAAGCATCAGTTCCAAACCAAGACACTAGTCCAACCATCAGCCTATTCGCAGGGCACTAGTTCCAAACCAAAACACTGGTCCAATCATCAACCTGTTCACCAGGCACTAGTTCCAAACTAGGAACTGGTTCAACCATCATTCTAACACTACATATAAATACAAAAAAAATTAAACTACATCTTATTAGGGACTAAGTTAAAGAATGAAACAAGACTTTAAATTAGAGATCTAAGTGTCAGACACTTACCTGAAATATGTGCTCTGCTAGTCGTCCCCTACTCTTGTCTATTTCCCACAATTTCACCTGTACCAATAGTTACACTAATTTAAATTTCAAGTCTTGACATGTATTATCTTCATAATTCAACATTTTGTAATAAAAAACAATTCCAAACAAAAGTTACCAATTTACAAGTTTTAGGTGGTTCAACATAATGGATTCCAAACATTGTCTTGTATTTTGAGTATAACCAGAGCTATAGAGCTCGGTTTTATGTGTGGTTTGTTTCTTTGGAACACTAAAACACGGGTCTATAACTTTGATGCAGATGAATATACCCAGTTTATCCATCTACATGCCTAAATGCATAAATTTCAAAAACCCAAAAATTTGTCCTTCTGATTCCTGGTTTTTTTTACCTATCTTCAGTTTGTCTTCCATATTTAGTGTTTTGTCACTCCAATTTAAGCAAGGTCAGTTTTATTTGAAAGGTAACATCCATGTCTACAACTTCCATGAAGAAACGTTTCTCAAATTCTGTTATTTTAGGGTTCAAATCTTAGTAGAGAAATTGAGAGACAACCTGTCCAGTTTTGATTTCTAAGTTCAACAAGTATAAATTCGTTTCCATGCATTTTCCCATCATTTCCAGCCACTATAAACACAAAATGCCTCTACCTATCATTATTTAACATTCTTAAACTTATACTAAGGTATTCTAAAATCTCAATTATTCAAGAAAAACACAAACAAATTCAAGTGAGAGAGCTTGTTACCTTCTATTACAAAACAATGAGTCAAGAGATTGAGAACAACCCCTTTTCTTCTTCCCCTTCCTTCTTCTAACCTTTCCCTTCCCACTAGTAAATTCTCAAAGTTTTCTCAAAGTTTTCTTCCTAAATCTTACTTGAAGCACTCTTTGTTCACTTGCTCTCACTTTGCTTTGGATTCAAATGATGAATTTACACGGTTTCCTCTCAATTTTTCCTTTCTCCTCTTTCTTCCTCTCCTTGGTCGGCCATTACTCTAGGAATTTCTAGAGATTTCTTGTTATTTATAATTATGTTCTTTCCTTATTCGCATCTTACCCCCTCATATTTACTTCTATTTTCACATTGACCCCACCATTCCTTTTATTAATCCATTGACCCCCACTACTTCTCTTTCTCTTTACTAACTCCTTACTCCTTTATTATTGTTTTCAATTTCACCCCTTGTCACATGTGTGCGGCGTCGCGGCGATTATTCCACTTCAATCTAAAATGTATCTATCTATCTTTATCTGGCAAATATGGGGGAGACAAGAAACTCTTGTCGTTTATCGGTGGAAAATAGAATGGGAGTCGCCACCTAGTATTTTGGTCACTAGGTGATGTGCCGTGAATGATTCGAAAATTAGCTACAATGAATCTGACGAAAATGGATGAAGGATGGGTCTGGTTGTGTGTCTTTCTTTTGGTGTTTAGGCTGGATTATAGTGATTTTAAGGTAAATAAAAAGGGGGATAGACTAGAATGATACTTTGATAACTCGATCTGGACGCCACAAAGATCAATCTAGGATTTCGATGCCACACTCATTGTGATTAAAGAGTGATAAGTCAGGTAAGGTTCTTCACAAAATCAATTTGGAAGAACAACTCGTAATTCTGTGAATTAAGTTTCAAATATTGGCCAAAAGTGCTTTATTACATATTCTGATACTATATTTATAACTGGAACATCCCTCCAAAGTT
>Ga0325411_1006903_pt1 | contig 12412 bp, 11 predicted proteins | sample PopdelMetagenome_13_FD_206181 | JGI IMG/M metagenome (GOLD analysis project Ga0325411, IMG submission 206181) | Populus deltoides microbial communities from Bellville, Georgia, United States - Xylem-PdIQD-R4 | ecosystem: Host-associated > Plants > Phyllosphere > Stem > Wood/Secondary xylem... | reverse complement strand
ACACGTTCACATTTAAGATTTCCTAATAAGTAAATGGAATATATCAAGGAATTTAATAATTCTAGACAATAAGAAATGATTTCAATCATTTAATTAAAGGAGATGATCAATTATATATTTTATAATTTAATTTAATTTATTTTGTTACATGTCTTGTTATATGACTATATAAATTATACATGAGTAGAATGTAACACATCAAATTATCAAATAATAACATTCTCTTTGTATTCTAAATTCCTTCTTAGTTGGAGACCCAAAATACCTTATAATAAATTAAAAAAAATTAAGAAAAAACTTTTTAATTTTAGTCTCATAGGTGGGTTTATGGAGTAGTTTCTCCATGAGAAAAGCTTGCATTTCTCAGTCTACACTCTACAAGGCTGATCTCTCTAACTTGATTCGTAAATTAACGGAGAATCATGGGCCTGTATTTTGAACATGTATTTAAGCCCACTCGGAAATAAATAACAGTGGGAGCCAGATTAGTCATCAATTATCTTTTAATTTTCTAGTTTTTGCACCTTTTCAGCTGTAGTTTTAGTTACTTAAAAAGGAAATCTAGCTGTAGTTTTTCAATTGGAGTCCGGCTGCGATACTCTTTAGTTGCGCAACAATCTTAACACGACTTCGGAAGGAAAAAATTAAGTAATAATTTGACCTGTAGCATGCACGTAAGACGCCCAAATGTGCCAACGCCATTGTCTACCTGTAGTGATTGAAAATCCAACAAATCCACTTCGCTAATCGTTGAAACTTGAAATCAATTATTTTTCATCAATTATCTTAAGGTTTAATCAATGGGAGGTATCGACCCCTGATCATCATAGACATAGAAATACCACCATCTCTGGAGAGAGTCAAAGTCTTCTTTAAATCTCAGTGGAAATTTGGGAAATCAACTCCCATTTGCTGCTTTAATTCTTGATTTCTAATGTCTTGAGACTCAAACATGGATCCGTTAAGATGCTTATTCTTGGTTGGTGGTTTAGTTAAGCCGTTACATAAGAGATTAAGTTACATGAATGTGGGGATTTGCGGATTTTTTGAGTAGCTTAAAAGGAATTCATTCAGAGATGGCAAAAATCATATTTATACATGCACCAGTCCCCTTCGCCTTCGGCGTTTCCTTTTTGGCTTTTGCATGAAATGGCAAATAACATGGCCTGTGATGCTTTAAGAGCAAGCCAAAACGGGAAGCTTTAGATGGTAAAAAGAGTTGGTGGGGTGTTGGGATCAGCCATAACCACCCATCGTCGATCATAATTACTCAATCATGCATATTTTGAAGATGCTGAAATACTGTTTATTGCAGCAACTACCATACTATATATATGTCTCGAAAGGGCAAATACAAAAGGCCTCGTATATCTACCACGTTTTGTTTAGTTCACGCTGACACTGAATTTATTAATTGCTCTGGTAATGGAAGCTAGATGATCTGTTTCATGTCTTTATTCAATAGTAGCATTTGTTGGGAAATTTATTTAAGAAATGGTCAGTGTGCATTTTAAATTTCAAATTAAAAGTAGGATTTACTCATTCTTAGTGTTAGAACAAGTCATTACGTACAGAGAGGTTCCTTGGCTCCTTAAATGAGTAACAATAAAACAACTTCAAGGTCAAATAATTAATAATTAACAACAACACAAACACAAAATTCTCAGGTTATATTTTAAGAACTTCAAAAAATAAGTGCACTAAATTAACTAGTTTTGTTTAAATATATTTTTTATGCATGATTAATTAATATGCATACTCGGTTTGTGCTATTTTTCAACTTTTTATACAAGTTTATACATATTTGTTTAATATACATGCTATCTTTGTTCGATTACAAGAATATTATCATGTTCTTTTATATATTTATGGTCACTTGGTTAATTATCTAATATATAAATATATCCTGGACAACAACATTTGATTTCTTGCAGTTCACGTTAATTAATTTGTGTGTAAATTAACAAGTAATTACAAGAAATTAACTGACACTTGAGCCAAAAATAGGAGAAATCCTTCGAGATTGACGTGATGGTATTCTTTTTCTCTGTTATGCAAAAATGCCCAAGCCCTAAAAAAGAAAGTTACGATCTGATTAGTTTATGTGATATAATTAGTACTCTACCAATACAAAAAAGAGAAGGTCAGTATACTAGGAAGAGTTTTAAGTCTATAAACATCTCACCACTTTTATTAAATTAAATCAAATCCATCTCCGTTCTCACATCAAATGAAAATCAATAAGCTAGCTAGAAAAATAAATCCCACTACTCATCCATTTGGAGACTCTCATAGGGAAATTCGGACCCAGCAGGCAAGCAAAAAAAAAAAAAAAGAAGGAAAAATATTCTTAAATATAAAATCAAATACATGCACATAGAGATAAGGAAGTGGTTTATATATGCATTATAGCTAGGTGGGTTATTACAAACAGACAAAGTGCAAAAAAAGAACAATTTATATAAATACAATTCTCTCAGTGTTGAGGCTTGCGTTATTGAATCCATGCATGGTCTCTCCAACATTACTTCGTCAACAGCGCAATAAACAAGTGGTACAATTGTCTTATGCAGGATGCCCGCATCGTCTTACATGGAACATTATGTTTTTGATTAGGAAGACATTTGGAAACATTTTAAAAGACCAAAATTAGAGTAGTGGCTTAAACTAATAGCAGCAGTGATTCCACCCAAAAAAACCCCAAGGAAAACAGGCCAAGCATGCAATAGGGGGATTGCCTGGTAGACGCCATCGTCGTTGCCGAGTTCTCTCTACCTGACAACTACTGGAACTATGTATTAACATCGTAATATAATTTGGCCGGAATTGCAGTTATTCATGATTCGAATTACATGTTTTTTTTTCTCCATATTTACAGGCAGAGTTGAGCTATGTATTATTGGACGTCAATCGATGTTTTCTCGTGACTTATACTGCCATGACCGAACTGTAGCTGTAGCGGGCAACACCTATACGACACATCAAGAAGGAGTCGCATTTTGGGACCATGTAGAACCGGCGGTAGATCAACATCGAGCACTTGTGATTTTAGTAATGCAAGACAGCTGCATTTGCATGCCAATACAATCACAAGTCACACCTTCTCTTGGACCGTGTGTTTCTTAGTATTATCAAGTAGGAGTACCAATATACGTATCTATCAAGGTAATTAATAAGATTCCCCGAGTATAATTACACTTTCATAATTAGCAGAAACAATACACCTTTTTTTTTCATGTTCAAGGCGAGGTCAAACTCGATTCTTAGTCACTAGGAGTATGTTTTTGTTTTTGTTTTTGTTTTTATTTTTTTCAGGTGGGGTGAGCAAGATAGAGAGGAATATAGTTTATAAGAAAATAATTCATACAAATTGAATAATTGGCGTAGAGGATACATTTTTTCATGCTTACTATCATTTATTATCTTTAGAACTTCTAACTTCTAATTAATGTTTTGCCAAATTAATTTTTAGAAATTTGATATGATTTGAGGTTTGTAAAGTGATGAAAAACTTCACGTGATAATTGGGTTTTTCATGGTTGTGTCATGAGGTGGTGACAAATATAGGTTTTTGTTCTTAATTAGTCCGAGTGGTTCAAAATAAATCCTTTGTGGGTAAAGGAGACACTCCAATACTTAATTAAATACACACAGGAGGAGAAAAAAATATGCAATAAGAGAAAGTATAATGAAAATTATATGAATTGTGTATTTGTATGTTATGTATTTTTGTCTATAAGCTAGTATGATTTGTTGTATAGTTGATGGCAGTTCTTGGAATTATTATTAGGTGATTAATGCTCATGTATGAAATGATTTCCCAGGCTGATATGGTGACCAAAATATTTATATATATTGGTCACGTCTGCTTATCTTGTATGTTGTAGTTGCAGGTATGTCGGATGTTTGTGGAGAATGAATTGTTATATAATTGGTGAAGGCTGTAATGCTTATGCTTGGTAAAGAAGATGATTGCCGGATATAGGAAACAATCTTTGACTTAGAAATGTGGTGCTCGCTCTGCTTAAAAACAATGAATTTGCATACTGCATAGTCTTGGAAACTAATTATAAAAAGCTTAGAGATGTGTGCCGAGACATGGATAACCTACACTGGAAATTAAGCAAGAAAATGAAGAGAAAGAAAGAGAGGGAAGGCGAGAAAAGAGAGAGAAATTCCAGCCGTTTCCCCCAAAAGGCTAGAGTTGAAGCTTAAATGACTGGAGTCTCCGGCCACCCCAGACGGCGTAGCAAAGTTTTTTATTTTTATTTTTATGTACCACCATAACGCAAAAATGATATCCCGATATTCCGTGTCGCCCTTGCTTTGCATAAGGATTGATGGTGAGCCACAGCCCAGTTATAATCATAATTCAAATATTTTCTTTTTGCTTCCAGGAATCATTTAGAAAGAGGAGAGAAAAAAACAGGGTGCTGATTATAACTTGAGGGGTGCACTTCATGTATCTAGTAAGATGACAAAAATGAAAGGGTTGTGGATAATGATATTGAATAGGCCTTGAAAGGACCACTGTCCACACATAGCAGAAACTTAAATGTGACATTTGAGACTATCCCTGCACAGAAGAGAGCCCACAAGGAACACCTCCATGTGACCATGTGACCGGAGTTTGGGGATTGGCAAGCAATATACAAAACAGCAAAGCACAAGCAAGTTTCAGACATTAACTAGATCCAAATCCTCATTCCCAAAGCAAGTTGCCCTGCCCCTCCTAATGTGTTTCTAAAAGATGAAGGTTTGATTTGATGGCTAATCGTTTCGAATTTCGTAAGCCCCATATACCTTCCAATTATAACTTGACGGGTTTGATAAAAAGTTCTGCAATTTGCAAAGTTTCGCAGCCAGAAGAAATTTTCTCGTTCCCTAATTCACGCTCGAAACAACGTCAGATAATTGAACTAATCAAACACCATTTGCAATATTATATATGCAAGGAAAAGGCAAAGAAGATTAGAAATGTTTTAGGAATCCTTAAAATTATAACCCAATATTTTTAGATTCAGATCAAGGCTTCGATTCTCACCACATCATTAAAATAAACAAAACTAAGATTAGTTAAACTACTGCATCAATATATATATATATATATATATATATCTACGGATACGAAAGGGATAATGATAGTCACTTGTGTGCTGTACAGTAGTTGAGGTATATGCTATCATCAAAGCTTCACTCTTAACCAGCCATTAATCCAGATTCCATGCTCCCCTCTTAAGTGCTTCTTCTATGCTCACCTGCAAGATGGCGCGAAAAACTAAACCTAGCCCGTTATCCAGATCGATCTTTACCATCTTAACTAATTGACCGCCTGCTTTTCTTGTAACTTCTTAGTTTGTGTTTTGCTCAGTAAATGAAAGAGAAATCACGATGAACAGATTTTATCAGTTAAAACGAAGAAAAACTGTCTCATTGTACGGTTAAATTCTATCAAACCTCTCGATAAAAGAAATGTTTTTCCTCCTCCAAAAATGATGTGTATTTCTTATCTTGATACTATTATGTTCGCACAAGAGCGAAAATATCATCCCTCAACAAAAAGAAAAGAAGAGAAAAGAAAGCAGAGATTTGTAAGGCAAATAAATAAATAAATAAATAAACAGAGGGTGTACCATGGTACAGAATCTCGCCATTCATGTGCTGTCTTCCTCCTTCCTGTCTGTAGCTACTTGCTAGACAGTCTCCTTATTCTGTAATTTACATGTCGAAAACCTAGCCATACTTTATTAACGAATCACCAATAAAATCCAAAAAACCAAAACACACTCACACGCATACATTGTCCTGTCTACTGTTACTGCTACTAGTCGTCTCTTTTTCAACTATCTTTCTTCATTTGCTTGCTTCCTCCCTTCCTTAATTCCGTGTCAAGATGCAGCCTTAACTGTCACCTCCACTTTTCGCTCGCTCGATCATTCACCAAAATACATAGGGTCTTTATCACCCCACCCCACCTCAAAAACCATATCATCATCTCCTCCTCCACCAAACTTCTCTACCACCCCCTCCATTCTTCTCACCAAATCCCTTCTTTCGTATTACTCCATTAATATTATTAATAATAATAATACCACATTTCCACACCCCTCCCCCCTTAATTATTAAGTCTTGACCTTCCCCATTGTTTTCATGAATAAAATATATTCCATCCCACACTCCTCGCAATTATATCACACTCACTAGCTCGCCATTAATTTTTCTAAATAAATAAAAAAAACACATTCAACCAAAATGACTCGGCTTTTCCGATCCAAATCTTGCGGACTCGTCGGACTCACCGAGTCCAACTCTGCCCCCCCTCCATCTCCCTTCTTTCACCGAAACGGCACTGAAGACGGAGAAGAGGACGAGGACGAGGATGATGAAGAAGAATTATATAGTGATGCTTCTGGAAACCCGATATCAACGCCGTTTATTGGGTCGAGAGAAGGAACGGGAGGGAGTGAGAGAGGTCGAAACGGAAATAGCAATAAAGAGTTCGCAATTCTGGATGTTTTGGTAACGGCGTTAAGGAAGTCGTTGGTGACATGCAGCGTGGAAAGAGAGGATGTTTCTTCCATGGATATAAGCTGGCCTACTGAAGTTAGGCACGTGTCTCACGTGACTTTTGATAGGTTTAATGGTTTCCTTGGTTTGCCTACTGAGTTTGAGCCTGAGGTTCCTTGCAAGGTCCCTAGCGCCAGGTTTAAATTTATTTATTTTTTTGCTTCCTTTTCTTATGAAAAATTATTTGGAATAACTACGAGGTGACTTATGAAAGAAAATAATTAGTAGATGATGTGATTAATTAAGAAAGGATAAAAATTATTTGAATATTAATTGCAAAGAAAATATATCATTTGGTTTCTTTTTTTTTTCAAGAAAACTTTTTTTCCCGTGCCTGGTGAGTATTTCAGGAGATGTAACAGTGTAATAGCCTATAGGATATAGGCTATAAATGATCCAAATAACAATATAGCTTGTATAAGATTTTTTTTTTTTTTTGCCTGAGCATGGTTAATGAAATAAGCAACTGTTACAAAGCCTCGGCAGTAGCAAGATCGCATGAAATCCTAAAAAGTAAAGACCTGTTCTTGGACTGTTACTGTTATAAGGGAGAGCCTTTTTTTCCCCTGTTGTAATGGAGTTATTTATATTGGATGTCTTGGTTGAGATATGGGCCTGTTTTGTAAGAAAAGATTGCCGCTGATTTAACTCTGGCTTGTGAACATGTAAATTAATCTTGATCATCATGTTTTTCAAATAAGGATCTTTTCAACAACTAGTTCAGCTCTGAAAGTGACTGAATTCATCAATATTTTCACTCAGGTAGATGACAGTAAATGGCAAGTAAAAGACTTCTTTTTCCTCCTCCCTTTGACCAAGTACACTGAATGTCAGCATATGCCCACTGATGGTCTAGTTTGCATGCACACGCAAAGACAATTTTTAGTTTGCATTGTTTTGTGGGGGTGTAGGATGAATATATGCACTGTTGGTTGTATGATCCTTGTGGATTAGATGTGATTTCGTTTTTGGTCATATGAACAATGGTTTAACGGAGCTGATTTTGATGATGGGATGGAGGAATTACTAAAGATTTTGATTAAACATGTGATATCTGCTAGTACTGGTTCTGATTCTTTGAATTTTAAATTCCCTTGCATCATTTTTTAGTCCTGCTTCTTGGATTAGTCAGCAGTGGATATCTTCTTGGCTTACACGATACATCGATCCTCTGTTTTCCAGTGCAAATGTATTTGGAGTTTCTGCCAAGTCGATGCAATGTTCTCATGATGACAAAGGGAACAGTGTGCCGACTATTCTTCTAATGATGCAAAAGCGTTTATATATAGAAGGAGGACTTAAGGTATGTTTATGTTCCTACTTTGCTTCCAAGGAAATTTATCTTCAGTCTGCTGCTTGCCATTTCTATATTAAAAAAAAAAAACTAGTATCGGTACTGCTACTCGTCACTCCTGTTCAAAATTGAGGCTTTTCTTTGCTGTGTTTGCTTCCAAGGCAGAAGGGATTTTCCGAATAAATGCTGAGAATGGTCGGGAGGAGTATGTCAGAAACCAGCTAAACAAAGGTGTAGTGCCTCGTGGAATTGAAGTCCATTGCTTGGCAGGTTTAATAAAGGTATGCCATATGACATGTTGACATTGTTTGACAAAATGGTCAGTAAATCAGCTGTGGGGATATGATTCTGTGTCATCAAATTCTCTCTGTTTCTTTTATCACTTGACATATATTCTTCGCTGGTTGCCATTATATTAGACATTTCACTTTATTTCATAATTAATCATATAATATTGTCACTTTGCCCCCCCCCCCCTTCCTGAACTGTACGCTGCATATATTTTTTTTGTTATATCCAGGCATGGTTTAGAGAACTACCCTCTGGGGTGCTCGATTCTATCACACCAGAACAGGTAATGCACTGCAACACCGAAGATGACTGCACTCAACTTGTGAAGCAACTTCCTCTGACAGAAGCTGCACTACTTGATTGGGCAATCAATTTGATGGCAGATGTCGTGGAGCATGAACAGTATAACAAGATGAATGCACGCAACATTGCTATGGTTTTTGCACCCAACATGACGCAGGTTTGTTGAATTTGTATTAGTTGGTTCTAGGTGGTCGTTGTTGGAAAGTTACCCTCATGTTAAGCTGTATATTATTTTTCCATTAAATAATTTCTATGATTTTGAATGAAAAAATGGATGGGCCAACTGCTTCTTTTGAATGATCACAAAAGATGACCATATGTTCCATTAGCTCCTAGCATATGGACAACGGACTACTGACGAGAGCTAACAATCATCATTTCTAATTGATTTTATACACATTTAAATAGAACTCACAGATGTATGGGGTTTCACAAGCTGACGCTGTGGTTGTAACGAAGGAAATTCCCTTTTGTTTGCAAATACATAACATTTTTTAGTTATTATATATCTAAGATGTAATATTCTTATGATGCAGATGGCTGATCCTTTGACCGCATTGATTCATGCCGTGCAAGTAATGAACTTGCTCAAGACATTGATCTTAAAAACACTCCGGGAAAGAGAGGAATCCAGTGCAAAGCTTAGGTTGCTCTCGACATGCTCAGATTCCCCAGGCGACAAGAGTGAACCGGCCTGTCATTCAAACTTAAGCAGCAAAGAATCCTGTAAAATATCACTCAACGCTGGTGCACCTGAGATACCTTCCACTGGTAAGTTCTTGATGTCTGCCACTATGAATAGATTAGAATCCAACACTGAGGAAAAATATTGGAGATTTCAGAAGAAAGGTGATGGAGAAGAGGAATTTAAGCCTGTTTCAAGTAGCAGCCCCCCTTTCCGTGAAATGGGCACCCTAGACAGTGGATGCAAAGGTGAATATGATAGTGGAGATTGGCTAAGTTTTAGAAAAGGGGTGAGGAGGCTATGCATACACCCTGTATTTCAGTTGAGTAAACCAGTTAAGAAGACTCGTGGTATTGGAATTGTAAATACTAGGGGAAGAGGCGGAGAAGCTTGGGCGTGATTTATCAGTTGTGTCCCGGCTTGTACCATATATATGTTGAGTTCATGGTTGCTTGTCTAAAGATTGTTGTGGAATAGATGTCAGTGTTTGCTTAATTCTGTAGTCAGATAAAAAAAATCTCTAACTTGTATGAAGGCCCTAACTGCAGCTTTAGCTATATGAACAATAACTCTTGAGGGATGACCCTCACCTTTTATGATTCCTTATTTGTTTTCCCTCTTTCATAATCGTGTTGGAGGTTTTGACAGAAGTTTAAGGAAAATTATGCAGGTTTGACATCAACAGCTGTCTGAATCTAATGTGATGGGATTTCAAGGCCTAGAAGAGATGATAATGCCGCCGAATATTAGAGAGAAATCACTAGCTAGATGATTTGCCGAGGCAGAATGTCTAGTGTATTGAAAACGGACTGTTCTCCTCTATTTAGCTTCGTTTTAGGCCCGGAAGGTGGAAGACTGCTCAAAAGAATTTGGAAGGATAAGCTAATTCAATTTCCTTGTGGTTTGGATTGAATAATAAGGACGTCGTCACCCCAGATGTGATCTAGTTTTCTGTATGTGTATATACCTTAAACTGTACCGACACAAGTTATTGCAATAGTCAAAGTTTTAGGAGCAACACAAGGAGAAACTTGTTTTCCGTTCATCGTAGTTTAGTGGCAAGTAAGAAAGAGGATTTGAAGTGAGCAGGAAGCCAGGATACATGTAACGCAAGCAAGTTTGGTCCAGAAACAGTAGATGTTGGCAGAAAAGCAGGTCGGAAAATTCACATCCTGAAAACCTCCCAGTTATGAGTTACCTGGCATTGGATTTGCAACGTCATTTTCCATGGAAGTTGATCGATATCGTGTAATCAAAACCACCTCATCTGGGGGAAACCTGACTGTCTTAAGATATGATTAGGAAAGAACCTCGGTCTTCCATGCGCTCGAGCCCGGTCATGTAGTCGCAGCAGGCATTTTCTACAACGCTATAGCTATAAAACAGAAGGACATTTTCGTTAAATGCGTTTCATATATCACACAGAAATTTCAGAATGGCACAGAATTCTGAAACGATCTTGACTGATTTCGAAATGGGAATTACATTCTCCTATGTTTAGTTAACCAGACCCGATCAACTAATTCTAGACCATGACAAGATCTTATGATCAGCTAGTTCTAGAAGATCCCATAGAAATCCAGAAAGAAATGATTTATTTTTTAAAATCACAGCTTTGGTGCCAGTCGTGGACAAGGCAAAGCAGGTCATTATGGATGTTCTGTAATGATCACGGCTTCGTTGCGTGCAGAATATGAAGGAATCCAGTACCTAGAAATCTTATAAATTAGATACTATAATTGGTATTTTAAGATTGGTATTTGTATTAAGTAATTAATTTAAAACCATTGATTGCAAATACATAACATAAATTCGGGTAAAAATGACAAATTTTGACACAAAAATAGAAAAATCCAATTTTTAAAATGTGTAATGGAAAAATGGTTACCAGCCTGCCACAGTAACCTCGCATTAAAAGCCCGAGGAGGTTGGATTCAACCAATCCAAGGCCACTACACGGGTTTTCTTTAAGCTCTAAATAATTGGGCTTTTATTCTCATAAATGGATTACGCTGTAAATTCCGTATCAGCCCAATTTTTTATTGGTTTTTGGCCCAACCCTATATACCCAGATCTTCCGCTGTGTTTTTTAAGTCACCATATACTTTTCAAGGTGTTTTTTAAATTATTTTTTAACTGAAAAAAACAATTTTTTTAAGTGTTTTTAGAAAAAACACATTTAAAAAATATCCTACAAAGATTGTTCAAGGGCAAAGTCCAAACTTCAAAAGTAAAAATGTTTTATTGATTTTTTTTTCCAGGAAAAAGCTAAACACGAATTATTAAGGTAGTTTATAATACATTGCTTTCACTAAAGCTCAGGAACCCTAAACCATCTATAAATTTACAACCTATTTCCATTTCTCAAATGACATGTGAGTACTGGAAGATCTCTTGCTCAATTCTTTCTTCAATTCCTAAAGATCTTGTTCATTTTATATTTTATTTTTTTGAGATTAAGATCTCTTGTTCATTTATAATAGGTTTTCAGTCGAAGAAGGTTGGCAGGAGTATCCTTCCTCCCAGGGATTCGGCAATAAAACTGTGGGCGTCATTTTAAATCTTGATAAGGTAAGATTTAAGCAGGACGAACTATTCCATGCATAAAAAGAGAACCACCATCGCCCACGCCTGCTTCTGTATGAGTACGGCGTGGGCGTCATTTTATGCGTGCTTAACTTCTACCAATGATTGCTGCATTTCCTTTAAAAAAAACGTTGACAAAGTATAAAAAGTTAGAGGGTTTTTATTTTTGTGTTTAAAAAATATTTTTTAATATTTTTTGTTTTTTAATTTTGTATTATTTTGATTTATTAATACTAAAAATAAATAATAAATAAATATTTTTAATATATAATTAAATAAAAATAATTATTACTATAAATTTCATTCACAAATTCAAATTCGAGAATACTCCTTACCACGTGAGGCTGCAATTCAATGCCAAAACCTACACGCCACCCTTTATTTATATAAAAGAAAAGCGACATAAGCTTACAAGCACAAGTAAAATATAAATAAAAGAAATTAAAGCTAGATGCATGCAATTGGATTTTTTTAATTTTTTTTGCATTTTCAAATAGTTTTCAATCCCGAATGATTAATAGCAGCCTCCAGATGCTGCTAAACGGTTTCCAACCAACACAAACGGCATTCCAGCTTGTCTAACTAAAGAATAGCTTATGTTTTTGTCGCTCAAAGTTAGATATTATTACCTTATTAGATCACTCAAAGAAATCAAAATCCCTAAAGTCAGGGGTGGAGTGAAGGGG
>Ga0325411_1006902_pt1 | contig 12414 bp, 10 predicted proteins | sample PopdelMetagenome_13_FD_206181 | JGI IMG/M metagenome (GOLD analysis project Ga0325411, IMG submission 206181) | Populus deltoides microbial communities from Bellville, Georgia, United States - Xylem-PdIQD-R4 | ecosystem: Host-associated > Plants > Phyllosphere > Stem > Wood/Secondary xylem... | reverse complement strand
AAAGTGTAACATTAATTATGGAATTTTCTTTAGCAGGCACACATCATATATTAAATTTTGAAGTTCATGGGTCAAGGACATGCTACTTCGTGAATATGTTAGTTACAATGCTATATTTGAAATATTTGTTCATTTGGGGTAGAAGAGTTCAATTCTTGAAAAATAACTCGTGGGCAAGTTTTTCAAAAGTAGAGAGGACTGGCATGGGGAAATTTCTTCCATATTCTTGGCATAATAATTTTTATTGCATTATTTCATTAATGGTTAAGGTTTTTAGGTTTTGAAGAGTTTAAGATGTAGTTTTAGTAAATCAAACATAACTTTTAATCCGACCATGGATTGAGCAGAAATTTTGACAGAAGATTTTGAATGCCTTGTTTTCTATTGAGTTAAAATTTCATGATGATTGAAGATTGAGAAGGAATTCAAGTAAGGTTCGTAAGTTACCATGCAAAATTGTCTTTATTTACCTTATTGTATTTGGATTTTTTTTCTTACCTAGCTTAGAACTTTTAATTTAATTAGTATTTTACTATTTAGTAATTCTAATGCTAAATGGATTATATTAATTAGGCGAGTTTTAATTAGGAATCCTTTTCTATAAAGGATTTTAGTTTTAATTATGAATTATTTTCCATAAAAGATTTTAAAACTAATATATATAGAGATGCCTAGTTTATTTTGAGATTGAAGATTCTTATTTAGACTTCTAATAAAACACTGGAGAGTTTTCTCTAAATTTTTTTACAGCTTAGGCCTTTAACCTTAAGGCTTGAAAACCCTAGCTTTTATCCATGTTATACGCCGCGTCAATGGTGAATGTCTGTAAGAAAATACAAGGCACGTAAAGATTATGAAAGTTAGACATCTCACCCCATAACTCCATGGAAAACCAGGAATGTCATCACTCTTGAATTCTGTGACCCTATAAAGCAACGTCTTTGTTCAGTAACCCCAATGTACAGATCAGGGTGTCCAACTTGGTTCGCCAACTGTCACATATTCATAAGTTACAGAGAGCACAAATAAAATGAAAGGAGTGATTATATACATTCAATCAAACATAATATAATAGAAGATTAATAACATTGAAACAGCACTCAACAACCAATGTAATATTTTGTCTCGTCTAGAGCATGAAAAGTATGATACTTTCTTTAAAACAATACCATAAACTTTAATGCAACATTAAAAACTAACAACAAAATTGTAACTAAAAGCAGAAAAGAACCCAACACTCATCTTTCGCAAACAACAGTTAGATGTAAGAACATGAGTTCTGTTATGAACGTTTCAGATTATAAGTGTGTATGCAGCAAGAAATACTGCATAGCTTAACTTCTGACCTGCATTCAGAATAAAAGTTAATATCTTTTCCATTATGCTCTTCCAATCTGGAAAAAAAGCAATTCTTTAAAGTCTTGGTATAACCTTTTAGAGTTGTAGTTTTTAAACCAGCATTGGAACACCTCAGAAAATTGGCTATTCAGAATAACAGCGAGGCAGTATATTTAAGCATCAAATTCCTCTTTTCTTTTTTCTCCTGGGAGCAAAATAAGCTTTTAAACTAGAAATTGCAAATGTCCTACCATCTCAACGAGCCATCTCCATAACACATCATTTTAATATGTTTGCATTATGATCAAGATGCAGATACTTCAAATCCCTAGAAAAGAACTAGTTGATGATAGATAAATTTGAAATGAAAGAAAACCAAGTGTATTGTGTAGTATGGACTAATCGTGCAGAAATAAACATGATTCCAACTGATTGACATCACCAAAATAAAAAAATACTTCCAATGATTACGATTATGTGGAGTTCTTACAAGGTCTAAGCATCATAACTTACAAATTAATCTCATTTTCCGACCATATTAATTAACAAATATATATCACCGTCAGTCAGAGATAACATGATCAGAAGTTGTTAGAACAAAATAAAATTTTGCAAGCGATTATGCAAATGGTTCATGCAACAGTAAAGCTCATTACTCAATCCCACTTTATTTGAGCACCAAAGCAAAAGGAAAGAAAGAAAACACTGAGGCAGTAGAAGTTCATTGCCCTTAAGCATCAAAATATAGAAATGTATATTTCTAAGCATAGATCTTATAGAAATATCATATATAAATGATGTAAGCACTACAAACAACTAGGAATTAGGAAATCACCATAAGCCAAAAGAATGGCTTTCCAAAAGGCCAGCATACCTCATTGTTGATGTCATCTAGAATCCTTTGACCATCTTGAATCTCATGTTCCCCTTCTCTTCTGGCAGTAAGCCATGTAGTATGACCTGTCCCAGATACAATCTTTTTGACAGAAACTGCCTTGTACCTTGGACCTACTGCAGAAACACCAGATGATAATGCAGCATGGAATTGGATTTCCCCTGTGCCTGCTCAATAAGTGAAAGTAGCAGAGATATGAGATAATATGCCATATGATTAGACAATGAATAGGTAAGTACATACTGTGCATTGTCTCTTCCATTTTAGTTGCAAAAGTTGAAGTAACAAAAACAGAGATGAATAATTAGATACCGCAAGGTTTGTCTCGATCCCTTGCAAATACTAGAGCAACTGCAGCAGAAAAATATTCACTGCTCTCATAGTCATTCCTTGACTCTACGCCATTTCTGTACAAGAATTGGGCTCTCTCGTCACCGATAATGATAGTGTCACTTGACATGGCATGATCTGCAACAGAACATAATATCAACTTAAGTAGCAACACAGGAGATTGCTATGTGACAGTTTATGATGTCTAGCAATCCTTTCAAAATGTGGGACAAGAATTAAATGGCCAATTATTTTGTTAGCTAAATAGATATGAGTTTGCTTAGTCCACTTTCTAGTGATTAACCAAACAGATAAGATAAGTGACAATTTTTTATATTCTTAAATAACGTATTGCTGCAGGTAGAGCATGGCCGAAAAGGAACATACTCTCATCAACCTCTTATGACTCTTCCAGAAAACAAAATGAACAAATAATAGATGCAAAAATTTCTTCCTCTTAACACTGTTTGGTTTCAGAATGTATATAAATATGAACCTTCAGATCTACTATGCCAATTAATTGCATAATTTGCATTAGCAGTCCTTGCCATGCCAGGGTCCCAAAAGAAAACATTTTCTGTGGACAAGACAATCCTTGCTCTATTTTCCTATAAAGAACAACAAAAAAAGGAAGAAAGAATGCTTCCTTAGTTGAGAAAGCTCACCCAGCTTTTCCATGACAGGTTTCTGGTCAGCATCTTCATCCTATAGCAGGACCAAAGTCACATCTTAGCAAGAATCTCACTCAATAAAAGGATGTGCGAGCAAGTTGGAAAACATTAGCTTACTCCAAACATTATAATGCCAACTGGTGATTCACAACCAGAAATAGAAGTTGCATAATCCTTAATATCCATCACAAAGTTATCAACCATTGCCGCTCGACATCCCTGATTTCACTTCAACAAAACATCCACAAGAGCAGTTATCTTATTGACAAAAAAACTCATAAAGCTCTACATACTTCCTCTAAAATAATAATCGGTGTATGCTACACATCACATATGCCAATCATCAAGAATGACATGATTATTTCGCTCTACCTTATTGTCCCCATTTCCTTTCCCAAATCAAGCTTAGAGCCACGGAACCATTCAACTTGGCGCAATAGAAAATGAAGAATCCTATAGAAAACATCATTTTTACAAACTGAAGTTTAGTTACCTTTCTTGGTTGAAACAGCGGGATGGCATCAACTTTTAGTCCTGGTAAAAACCCCACAGTCAAAACGATACCAATGCATGGATTTGATTCTCCATCAACCCAATATTCTTCCAACATAACCTACACAAGTACATATTAATTAAAAAGAAGCCAGTTATGTATGCTTCCAACGTAACCTACACAAGTAAAAATTTATTAAAAAGAAGCCAGTAATGTAGTCTTTCATATTTCTTAAAAAGAACAAAACTAAAAATCCTTTACAGTGCTGACCTCTCTATGTTCATCAGTAACAGCATCTCTTCCCATGATTCCACTTGTACAAGACACAATAATTGGAGTTTGGAAACCAAGTTTTGTTGCTAACTGCAAAACAAACCATACCAAGTAAACGTTATTATGTTAACCAAAAACAAGAAAGCCAAAAAATGTCAGGAGGAAATACTGTAACGAATGATAAATTTTACAAAATTGAGTCTTTCACTCAAATCAACTCCACTGCCAATAACATTTGCAATGGCAAAATGTGGTCTAATTGGCTCTGAGAGAACCTTATTCACCACCTCTTCTAATGCAACCTGTTTGATCATCAAAAACACAAAAACCCAATTCAAGTTAGAGACTTTACACTACACTAAAGATCTTTTCTTTATTTTTCAAGGTCCCAACAAGACTCTTCCAATGCAAATATAGATATCATTGAAAAACACCAAAAACCCAATTCAAGTCAAAGACTTACACTACACTAATGATCGTTTATTTATTTTTCAAGGTCCCAACAAGACTCTTATAAATGTAAATATTGATATCATCGAAAAACACAGAACTCCAATTCAAGATAGAGACAGAATTTGCACTAAAGATATAATCTTTATTGATTTTTTTGAAAACCCAACAAACCTTTTCGTCTGGATTGAGAGAAAAAGCAGAGGCAAACTTTGGTTTGTAGAGGATTTGATTGCAAATTTGGTTCCATGATTTACTAACACAAGCTGCTGATGCAAAGGATAAAGCTGGCAGTCTCTTTAGTATGTTTAGGATAAGGTCTTCGTTTATTGATGCAAAGCTTGTCATTGGCGTTTTGGGTTCTTTTGGTTTCTCCTCCATTGTTGTCAGAATTCTACAACTGTTGCTGAAAATATATAGTTTTTTTTTCTCTGCAAACGACTTGTCATTTGAATCTGATTAAACGACAACTGTTTTTGAGTTTCTGCCAAGGAGTCGTTTTGTGCGTTTCATTACACGTTGGCGGCATTTTATTATTCTTTAGTATTTATTTTAATCCATAAAAAATGATAATATTTTCAAATAGGATATATATATATATATATATATATATAATAATAATTAACATATTATTATTTTACCTATTTATTTACTGTTTCAACAAATTGGGGTATTTTCAAACCCCTTTTCAGATAATTGAGCAATGCTAACCACATCTAAACTTGCATTCTTCCATTCAAACTAGAGATAATATAGTATAGGAAGTAAATTCACTTATCCTCCAAACCAAATTTTAATTTTTTTTTATTATGTTTTACTAAAAAAAATATTAGTTGTGTATTTAAAATTATTATTAAACTTGACTCAGTCCTAAGATTTAAATTATAAATTAACATGTTAATTCAAATTTTTTTTAAAATCAAAATAATATTATTTAAAAATAATAATTAAATTATTAGTTTTGATTTATCTGGATTTAAATAGGTTAAGTTTTTTTATATTTATATTTTATTCATTATTTATTAGATAAAAAATTTAATTTTCATATCCTACCCATCAGATTTTGAATATTTATATAGATATCAACTATCTAACTATTATTTATTATTTAATATAAAATAAAATTATAATGTATATATATTTGAAGTGTATGTGTATATGTATATTATATCAATATTAAGATATGTGCATATTATATTGGATTCAAAAAATAAAAATGTTGCAATATATATTTATATAATATAAATATATATTTGAGTTAGGTTCAGCGATATTTATCAGATAAAATATTCATAAAAAAAAACCACCCACTCGGTTCAGATTAAGTTGAGATTCATCGGGTTAGAATTAAATTTTCATCCAGTATGAACTAAAGGCTTTCCACTTCAATCTGTTCTTTTTTTTTTCGTTCTCTTTTTTTTATCCTGAACAATCATGCAATTCTTAGTTTTGAGTGTATTTTGTTCACTGCATGTGTAAGACACTAGAGTCTAATAAAGGAAGCAAGACTTTTAGGCAAAGGAGATCATATAGAAAAGGAGTGATCCTCTCCAATACAGTTCCATACATTATTATGCATACAAACATCAAGCATCTACTGCTTTTTTAAGGTTGACGAAACATAAATGACAAACTAAAGAGCTTCAACTGTAATTAGACTGACAACTACATACCTGTCCAACTCCTCTAATGCAGCAAAGTATCCTGCTAGTCCAAACTCTGGAAACACTTCATAGAAGAGAGAGCCAGCGATTCATTTCCGGAAAATGGTAACATAACAAGAGATTCAGGAAATTGCGATTCTTTTCGCTGTTACAGGATTTATTCATGCTTAACTCCTAATAGAGATTAATTCTCTACGGATGGTGGAAGGTATGACATAACCAAATATATTGTGCTGCAAACATGGAGACAGCACCTAGGGGAGTTTACATCTTCGTATTCTTCATTCATCAAGCTTTTGGGGCCCCTTCCAATTTCTCCTCTGCAGAATAATCCTGCTACTGGAGCCGTAGGAAAGCTGTCGCAAAATGGATAGCTATCAACAAAAGGGTCCCCGAAGAATGACTTGCCACGACGATAGCAAGAGAAAATGAGACCACCGAGAACTTCTTTCTTGTCATCCTTGTCAGCGAACTTGCTCAAATGAAGATAATTTTTGCTGTTCAGTTCTGCCTTCAGGGCTAAAAGTTTGTTAAAGGCGTGATCACATGTTGATGAAGCAGTTTCAGAATCTGACTGGTAGAATAGGAAGGAATCACCAGGCTGGATGCCAACACCATTGACATTAAAGTAACGGCCACCTCCTCTGTTTAAAGCCAAGAGAAAACACAGTCAATCTACATATTTGCTGCTATTGATGATCAAAGAAATCCTGAACATGTATATATATTCTGGACCAGATATATTTGTTACCAAATAAAAAACATAATGTAAGACACAGTACAGATAGAAACTGATCGCTTATCTTACCCTCTTACTTCGTAGAAATCCAAACATCTTCCTGGTGTCAAAATTCCGGAATCATTGGTGCTTATAGTTTCTTTTGTGACACCAATGTAGATATCAGCAGACTTATTTGCGTCCCTGAACTGCAACAGATTCATTTGGTTAATTAAGGAAGAAAATAAGTTCTAAAACAATATACTGATGAGACACTTTCCTTCAAAAGCACAAGGAAATACTCCACTTTTAAATTAGATTTGTCGATGACAGCAATTTCTCAGTTGTATGTCTTAAATTCAACAGCAAAACCAAGAAACTGTGAAGGGATAGTCAGATGGGGACTATGAGGCAAACTTCTAATCAGCCTTAATTAATACCAGCTTCAATTTAATAAACATGGAACTTCATCTACCTAGTTTGAACATCAAAAAATGGCAATTAAGCAAATGTAGTTGGGCATAGCATGGTGGTTCAGCTTTGTGTCTAGATGTGAATTAGTTCATTACAGAACTCTTAACATAGATCTTTCGCAAAACAACAGAAGAGGAAATCCCGTCATTTCTTCACTTTTCTAGAACAGTAAAAAGACAAAAAAAAAAACCTGTTGTTTGAGATCATTTAAAATCTCCCCGGCAGCCACAATGCCATTCTGTCCTTTCAGTTTTGCACTGATCCATGAACACTCTGAATCTTTCTGTAGAACAGAAGCTGCCTCTAGTGTGGGACCAAATGGCATTACACCTTTTGACATTGTGACGTGGAATTGAATTTCTCCTGTACCTGCATACCCAAAAGCCCAGAAAAGACATCAAAACAGAATCGTGATCTTCAGCAAATACAGCAACTGCAGAAATGTAGACTGCTGTATCTAACATATTTTGGAAGCTTCAAAATTAAGATACCTGCTACATCATTTTTACATTTAAAGTGCAGCACATTGTATTTGGTAATTTTAGCACAATTTGCTTCAAATCATCAAGTACCTTCAGGCTTGTATCTGTCCCTTGCAAATACAAGAGCAACAGCTTGAAAGTAGCAAGTATGAGCAAGATGGTTTAGAGAATTATCCCCATTTCGGAAAATAAAGTCGGCACTTGCATCGCCTACAATGACTGTTTCTTCTGGCATGGCACAATCTGCAAAGTTGAAATGTCATCAGCTACATATGTAAGCTGTGCCACGGCAAGAAATGCAACAAAGGATTGAACCAAGACACCTTCTACCTCAATTATGTATGTGGTAACAAGATACTTACCCATCTTTGAAACAATAGGTTTCATGTCAGTGGTTTTATCCTAGACAATCAACAATGTCACATGTTAGCAACCAAAGAAAATTAATAGAATTTAATTAAAACATTATGCAAGGATGCCAACTTACTCCAAATATTATGATCCCAGTAGGGGCTGGACAATCTGATACAGCAGATGTGTAATGTAAAATATCCATCACAAATTTGTCAACCAAGGTATTGGATTCCTGATAATGGTGGAAAATATTGCAAGTCAACAACCCATTATGTGTACAAACAATGAAAAATAGCTTTCATACTTGTAGATTTCAATGTCATAGAATTTTATGCTTCACTGAGTGTGATGGCCAACATTCTCAATGCATTATTACTTAAGATCAGGCATACATCACTTCCCATTAAGAATAATACACCTTACCTGCATCGGTCGTAACAGTGGAATGGTGCCAATTTTGAGCCCAGGTAAAAATCCAACAAGCAAAACTAATCCTCGGTCAACTGTATCCGATTCTTGCGAATTAGGACCAGCAGTTGTTGTTTCCCATTTTTCCTGCATAATATTTTCATAAGATTTGGCATCACTACATCCAGATATTTTAATTAATTTACATAAACACGCATATGAAATGAGAAGAAACACACAAACCTCGTACAGTTCATCAGCAATGCCATCAACACCAATGATTCCACTGGCAATATTAGTAATGATTGGGATGCTTGAACCTAGTTTTTTAATTATCTGCGTTATGGAATCAAAGTTTGTTCACATTGGAAGAGAGAAGAGGGAATCTAGAGTCAAATTAACCATATACAACCATATGAAAGATTCAGCAGAGAATTATTACCAGTCCATGAGTCAGTTCCAAGTTAAACTCCTTGCTGATGCAAGCAATAGCAAAGTGTGGACGAATAGGCTCAGAGAGAACCTGTTCAATAACCTCTTCCACAGCATCCTTGCAATCATAACACAAAAACTGGTGAGCTCTATTGGTTTTCTTTGGTACAACAAAGGAAAACAATTTAACACAAAAGGAAATCTTGAAGATTTCTATGCATTTCGTTTATTTTTATTTATTTTTAATTCATTTCCACTATTTTCTTCCTTTTTTTACTTGATAAAAACTTTGGTAGTCATTACAGTTCAATTCCAGCCACGCATGCAAATGTGTTATCCACATAAATGCTGACAAATTGGACAATCTCATTAGGAAAAATAAAATTCTTCTTGTTTTTTTCAACCAGAAGTAGGAACAATACCAATCCCAGCTGCGCATGCATGAGGCACGCCAGCGAATATGTCCTATGAACATATATGCTGACTGAAACCAGGCAATCACGCCAACAATGATGAGTTCCTCTGATTTCTCCAACCGGAGGAACAATTAATACCAATTCCAGTTGAATGTGCATGGCATACACCAGAAAACATGTTCTATGATCATATATGCTGACTGAAATTGTACAATCACATTAGCAACGATGGAGCTCCTCATGCTTTTCCAATTGGAGGAATAATTAATATCAATTCCAGTTGCGCATGCTTGACACGCAATGTCAAATATGTTCCATATGAAAATATATGCTAACAACAGGATTCCTCTTGTTTTCTCCTACCGAAAGGAACAATTTCAGTTGCGCATGTCATGCACGTGCATGCAAATATGTTATGTGAATATATAGTTTGACAATAGGATTCCTCTCGTTTTCTCCGCCTGAAAGGAGCAATTCTAGATGCGCGTGTCATGCACATGCATGCAAATATATTCTGTCTAAAATTGGACAATTTGTCCGATCAAAAGAAAAAATACCAATTTTCATAACTGGATTTGGAAATATTTGAATGTATAGCAACTTACATGGAGAGAAGGGTTGAGGGAGAGAGCAGAAGCAAGCTTAGGCCTTTTGAGTATTTGACTGCATATTTTGTACCAGCGTTTGTTAACACAGGCAGCATATGCAAAGGCCAAAGCCGGTAACCTTGAGAGTATGTTTTGCATTATCTCTTCAGTCACAAGGGAGAACCCACACATCATTCTTCCTGATAGCTGCTTAGCCATTTGAGTAGTACTTCTATATGTGAAGCGCATGTACAGTTTTGCATGGAAAAGATAGGAGAGGTGCTGCCTATTTTATACTTGGTGAGAGAGTGCAGCAATTCATTTTGAAAAAGGAGTTTTCTTTTCCAGAATCTTGTTGCAATTAAGGCCATTTAAGGAGATTGTGATTCTTTTCCTTTATTGGTTTCTGGTTTTGGATTCTCTGAATTGAATGGGTTTTGGTGTTTTCTGTCAGAACCAGCTCCTCTTTTGCTTGTTTTATCTGATTTCATATCCCACTTCAGTATCCATATTTATTTGCTTTGTTTACTCATGTTTTTGTACATATCCTCCATAAGGTAAAAGGCATTAATATAGTGGAGGATGCCTTCATTTTCAATCCTAAAAATGAACCCATAATAAAAGCTACTTGTTCCTTGAGGTTTTCTTTTAATCTTTAGAAACCGGTTGCAATCAAGTTGCAAGAGCATTTGACATGAAAGTTTTTCGAATGATTTTGGTGTTGTTGACAATGAATTATGGTCCATCTATGTATAAAGAATTCCTCTGTTTTCAAATATCAATAGCTAGTTTTATAGACCTCCAATTAGTTGTTTCTTGTCTTCAAACTAGCTTTCCTAAAGATCAACCACAGCCCCTCTTCCTCAAAGGTAGATTGGCAACTTTTCCTTCAACCACTCCCTTGGAGAAGTGATATTTATGTTTGTTTTTCGCATGAAACCTCATTTTTTCCCCTAAGATATTACCTAGTTATTCTTATTTTCATCACAACCAGTTACTTCTCTCAATTCTGATCCAAACCTGTTAGAAATTAGGTAATATTGACCAATTCCAAGACCAAAATACAAGTAGAAAACACTTGAGAGTTCCTGGATGGAGGGGAAACATTGTCTAATTTTGAATTGATTTGAAACAAATTTAGGGACAATTTTTTGTCCCTAACAAATGGATCCATTTTGGATGAACTTGAAATTCAAGTATAAGTAAGGGGCAAAAATGTATGTATGTATCGCAATATCAATCATCATAGTTACAGACTCACGGCAACAGGATCCTAAATGTGCTTAGTTTATCAGAGGTGATAAGAAATTTGTAAATCTGCTGGGCTCTTGCAAGTTCTAAAAGCATCAAGTTCTTGGTCTTTGTACAGAAAATTTTTTCCTCAAATATCTGCAAGGAATTGCAGGATTATATATGTCAGGGTAGTAAAACTATACAGGTAAGGAAATGTACCAGAAATGAATTAATCGGTCTCAACAAGAAATAGAATTCTTTGACAATGGCACATGTTTTGGTGACAAAAATGTGAATCTCTATATACAAAAGAGAGAAGCTGATCTTTGTTCCTCATACAGTTGTTCTCTAGACAAATTGAGCACATTGTCAGTATTTATCTGTATTAAATGCCTCACTTTTCAAGGTAGAATTCATCACCCTTCTCCTTGTCTATTCTTTTTGAATGATAGAGCAAGCAGTAGAGCGAGAAAGAACTCAGAGGCCATTAGAATTTGACCTTTAACCATGTCATATGCAGAGTCAAGGCCAGTTAACATGGTAAAAGTCTTGTCTTCTTCTACCTCTTTAATTCTAACATTTATATCACTTGTTATATGAGTGTATTGGGTTAATTCATCCCACATGCCTCCAAGAGTTCCATTGTATTGCCATATGCCTTTTTTAAGTTCATAAATCTTGGCAAAATTATTTTTTCACCATATATTTCTTTATGGGCCTTCCACATCTCTTCAGCAGTAGTTCGAAAATACATACCTTCGACTAGTCACGGTTCCACAGAGTTGATCAACAATGATCTGACAAGATTGTCTCCAGATGCAGGGTTATCAGGTGCTGGAGCTGGCTTCTTTCCAGCAACAAAACCCATCTTGGATCTGCTGTAGAGATGCATGCTTGCTGCTTTGGACCAGATCACATAATTCGTTCCATTTAAGAGCATAGGGGAAGTATTCAGATTGGGGTTGTTGTCTTCATGGACACTGATATTGGATTAGAGGAAGGTTCCAAGGTTTTAGTCATCACAGACTTCTACGTTGGGACAACTTTTGAAAATCTACCATGTTGTGAAATATGGACAATTTAGAAAAGTGATGCATGTTCTCTCTCATTCAGACATGAATTTACAGTGTACAACTACAGCTACATCGTAGAAGGAAAGAAGATAAAGTTTTAACGGTAATCGAGAAGGTGGTAGA
>Ga0325411_1006896_pt1 | contig 12419 bp, 11 predicted proteins | sample PopdelMetagenome_13_FD_206181 | JGI IMG/M metagenome (GOLD analysis project Ga0325411, IMG submission 206181) | Populus deltoides microbial communities from Bellville, Georgia, United States - Xylem-PdIQD-R4 | ecosystem: Host-associated > Plants > Phyllosphere > Stem > Wood/Secondary xylem... | reverse complement strand
ATTCTTTCCCTCTAGGTTTTCAACGAGGAAAATGTTGAGATTTACCTCGTTTTCACTGCCACGCTTCTTGGAGAGTCTAGATTTAAGTGGAACTCCAATTCGTTTTCTTCCAGAAAGCATCAAGGATCTTGGTCTACTCAGACACCTATATTTAAGAAATTGCAAAATGCTTCAGGCAGTCCCAGAGTTTCCATCCCATTTGGATTCGTTAGATGTGTCCTTTTGCTATTCACTGCAAAACCTTGTAAATTCAGATTACTTAGTCAAGTTCCAAGATCGGATAAAGCAAGAATTAATCCAAAAGTTCGACTCTCACATGTTCAGAAAAATGGAAATGGTTAGTGCTCAAATACAGCCATCGAGATTTGAGGTCCTCCCTCACCCATTTTATTGTTTTGGAAATCTACGTTTGAATATTTTTCTTTTGCTCATTTTATAGACATTGTTTTGGTGGTACAGATACTATTTACAGATGGCATATTCAACGTTGTCGTATCTGTATTTGATAAAGATGAGATGTTAAGGGGGTTTTATGAGGAGGAAGAAGAGGATAGATGGCTAATTCAGAATGAGTTTGTAGATAACTTTTCATTCAAAATATCCTCACCTCCTCCTGCGCGCCGGATATGTGGCTTTAATCTGTTCATAAGTTGTGTGACGTCAGCATACCGTGGCTTTAGGAATGTTTATATTGAAATCAAAAACAATACCAGTGGTCGATCCTTGCTTCGTCAAGCCTTTGTCTTCGCTATGGTATACAAGCGTGGTGTTCGTGAAATCCAATCGCTAATGCACAGGAAATTAGGGGGCAATGATCCTACGTTTGATAATGGTGATGACGTGAGTATTTCAGTGCGTCCACATGGCCCAGCTATCCAAATAAGGACCGTTGGTGTACAATGGTTGCATGAAGAGGAAGGAAAAGATGATGATTTCCAATCAAAGGATGCACACGTAGTCAAAGTAGAAATAGCTTCTCGTATTTTTAGAAATTATTATTGTGCTTTCCATGGTAAATACAGTGCTCGCAATTTCACTTATTGGAATTTTGCAAAGAAGGGTGTATTATTTCAACCGTAAGGGGGTTTTGTATCTCTAGTAATCTTCCTCCTTTCTTTCTCTAGCATGAGATATTTTATTTATAAATATTTGTAAGGGCTTTCATATTCAAAAATGTAATATGATATTTTTTTTATTAATTTGTATTTATAATAAGACATATTAAATTTCTTATTTTATAAGTTAACCTTCTATTGACCAAAAATATGTAAATGTCTGTTTTTTTTTTTAAGTTTAATGTGGATATCCGGGTCAGCTTGCGCGCACCTCGACTAATCCCACGGGCCCTGAAGTTAACGACCATGTAAGCCTCCAGTGGCCATCATATGAGCAACCACAGGGCTCGAACCTGAAACCACAGAGGAAGCAAACCTCTTGGTCTCAAACTCTTACAACTGGACCACCACCTAGATGGTTAAATGTCTATTTTTTTCATGTTATTTTATCTATTTTATTTCATCTTTTTATGTAAAAAATAAAATAAAAATAACACATGATAAAAGTTAATTTGTATTTTTTTTGTTTCTATATATACCCTCTCGTAACAAGTTTACTTGTAATAAAAAATAAATAAGCATGTTTGACTAAGAGGATTTTATAATTTGAATATATTTTATTTTAATTAAAAATTGAATTGATTTTATTGAATTTTCACAATAAATTAATATAGATTTTTTTATTGTAAAAATAAAATATAATAATCATCAAAATTAGAAATTTAAAAATTAATTTTGATTGAAAATTATCAAATTAAAAGATAGAATTAAAATTCAATAACAAAAGTGGAAATCGTAAAATTTTCTATAGTAGCCAACAATTTTCAATAACAACAGTTGTTCTAGGAGACGCGAAAGCTACAAAGTTCTAACCACTTGGACTTTTTAATGGTTGGCTGTTGGAGCTATATCATGGCATGCTCTGTTGGCAGTGATGGTGGTATGAAAAGCTCGAATTATGTTGCACTGGTTAGCTTCTGTGAAGGCAAAGGGAAGAATCAAAACATGCTCCGATCTGATTCTCTTCAAGTTGGATACAGAACCAAGGAGTAGGACATTATTTAATTCTGTTGGGTTCTCCATTCTCTTTATGAGCCCTGGGGTGGTGTGGTTCTTTCTTCGAACATTAAGAACCAAGACCTTAGCTTCAAGTGCTTGTATGAAGCACCAACTTGATGAGAAGTACTTTTCATGCGCAAACAATGTCCCATTACATATTATGCGAAAGAACGGGCGAAAAGAAGATAAACAATTAACTATAGCTCCCATGCACCTGCACATGTGACTGGATGGAAGTAAATAGACATGAACCACCTGTGGAGATCACCAAGAGACGGCAACCAATTGTGTGGATTGTGGAAGTGCTGCAGATTTAAAACAACAGATTTATGGAAGTTACTTTTTGATCGGTACAACTAAAGGACTTATTCCATGAACAATGTTCGGAGAACCCAAAAATAAGAAATTTTTTGGGTCTTTCACATCTGTCTCCAGGTAAGCACGCAGGCACTTGTTGAGGGGGATCAACAAATGGGTGAACGGGGACCCTTGCCACCACTCTCTTGTGTTGATGATCCTGCCACTTCCGTCTCTTTCTTTCTTCCATTTATTGTGTATGGGACTTTGCTTGCTAAATTATTATGCCTAAACTATAAGAAATCATCTTCCAACTCCATACCCAAATACTCGCCTCTAGCAAAGAATCCAAAACACATCACCACACCCACCAGACCACGTTGCAATGAATGAAAATATGACTCAGATTCGGCAGCTTCACTTCACAGCACCTGGATAATTAATTCACGTTAGCATACTTGGCGAGCAATTACGCGGCGAGTACTAAGTGATCTGGCTACAATAGGCCTACGCTCCTCCCCAATCGAGCATTCTTGAAGGATGTTGCTGGAAACACAACCATAACCCCCAGGTGGTCTAAATGTAGAGAAAGGATAGTCAGGCTGTATAATTTAAAATTGTGAGCTACAATCTCAACAGGTGTATTTCTTATTATCATCCCTCTTCAAACGCATCCCCATCGTGACCCTGTTTTATCAGAAACATCGCAGAGAACTTTTCAGTGATAGGAAGTCAAATATGCAATCCTTAACTTATCAAGTTGTTTATGCGTTGGATGTTTTATTGTATAATATGAAAATCATGTGCCTGCGTTAGATAATGTTTAGATAATGTTTGTTGTTAATTAATTTTCATTAGAGCATCCTATTAATATGTTACGCAAAAAAAAAATATATCCTAAATTTTCATGTTAAATTGAGAATTTATCCCGGAATAAAAATGGGGATGTCACAACTTCTCTCTTTTTTCTTTCTCTCTCTTCCTCTTCTGCTATTTATCTCGCCAACCAAACCTCCCACTCTTTCTTTCTCTTCTCTCTCTCATTCTCTCCTCGAGAACCTACCCTCTTTTCTCAAACAGGTATGGCTTCTCCTTCTCTTTTCTCCTCGGTTTGTTTAATTTTTTATTTGTTAATTAACTCATAACATGTCATTTTTTTTATTCTCAGATTAACCCACAACTAATATAAGGTAAGAATTCTCCTATTTCTTCTCTAAGTTTTGTGTTTTTTTTTAAAAATTTTTTTTATGTTCTTAATTGTTTGAATTTTTTTCATATGAGAAAATTTTGTTAAATTTAGTTTTTTTTTTCAATTTTTTTTAATTAAATTAAAAAATAAAAAAACCTAATTGAACTTTAAAAAGGTTTAAGTGGCTTGATTAGGAGCTAAAATGAAAGAAAAATAAAGATTAGAAGTCAATTTGTTAGAAATTAGAAGAATCAATAAGTCTAGGGACTTAATTGAAATTTGGTTTAGGTTAATTAATGCAACTAGGACTTAATTGAAGAAAAAACAAAGTTTGAGAATCAATTTGTGTCAAGATTGCAATAATTAAAGGTTCAAAGACCAAAATGAATGGGTGTTGACGTTTTGAGAGGCAAATTAATTTAATCAAGGGTGAAATCAAAAAAATTAAAAGTATAAAAGGGCAATTGAGGATGAAATTAAAGAATATCAAGACCAAGGACCATACTGTAAAAGAAACTAAGTGCTCAATCAAAGAAATCAAGTGGCATAATTGAAAAGATTATTAAAGATTGTGACCAATTGAGGGTTTGTTTGTGAAATAACAAGAAAATAGGGACCAAAATTGACTTTCACTTATTAAATTTTTTTAGGTAATTAGTTCAGAATTAACCCCGTTTGTTTGCTGAAAAGTAATTTCCTTTTGGAAAGTGAATTCTTGGAAAGTTAATTCAGGAAAAGTAAATTATGTTCTGATGTTTGGTAGTGTAATAGAAAATAAGTTGGAAAATACTTTCCAGTGTTTGGTTATGTTATGGAAAACAAGTTGGAAAATAACTTATTAATATTTTATTTTTTTCAAGTGTATTAAAACAATGAGGAACAAATCTTACAAATTTAGAAGTTGAATGAGAATGAAATTGTTAAAAAATATAATTTTATAAATTATCTCAAATAAAATAAATAATAGAAATCAAATATAATAATAAAAAAAAGTTGAAAGACGAAGAAATTAAAATAATAATAATTATCATTTCATAAATTATTTCAAATAAAATAAGTAACAATAAAAAGAATGAGGATCGAATTTGATAGATAAAAAAAATTTTCAATTAAAAAATGATAAGGAAAAAGCAAATAAAAATTATAAAAATAAGGATCAAGGTTAATATAAAAATTAAATTCTAAGGGATGAAATTAAAAAAAAATTCAAAATAATATATATATATATATAGCAATTAAAAGTTTGAGGATCAAATTTGATATAATCAGCAAATAATATGATATTTCTAAATTTTTCACAACTTCTGTAAAGTGTTTTCTGCTAAAAAAAAAAAATCGGATTAGTCCTAAATGTTAGAAAAGTCGGAGTAAAATGAAAGCAATCCCTATTTGTTTTTAGTATGATCAGATTTCTTTGCTCAACTACTTGAAAGACATTTGATACAATACGTTTTGGTCTCAACCGAAGACAATATTCTTTTTTAAAAAAAATTAATTGACCTGTTGTTGATTGGTCTACTAACGATGTTTATGAAAAAGAAAACATTTATAAAAGCATGTGAGGTCAGAGAAGCTGATTGGAATATACAGGAGATATTTTAGAAAAAGGCAGTTAGACGTAATGGAAAACTAGGAGAAATTAATGGCAAAAAGATATAAAATTTAGGGATTTAATATTAAAATAAAGGGATTAACTAAAAAAAAAAAATTGTTAAAGGAATACAGTACGTAATACCAACACGAAGCAAAAGATTTGAGAAAAAAGAGAGAAACAGAAATGATGTTAATAGATTTTTCTAACTTGATTCTTACTTCAGGATTTTTCGAATTAGATTTTTTAACTTGATTCTTACTTCAATTAGATTTTTCTAACTTGATTCTTACTTCAGGATTCTTCTAATCAACTTCTCATCTTAATTACATTTTCCTAACTTGATTCTTACTTCAGGATGTCAATAGCCGTCAACTCCTGGCACCAAAATTTTCCATGCATAACTGGTCAAGCCTAGACATTCCGACTTCTGCTTCCGACATTAGCCATGGAAAATTCAGTGTGCATCCAAGTCTTGATCAAAATAAAACCAAAAAATTCCTCACGCGGAAACGTTCCATACCATAGAGAGAGTGGACTTGTGGGGATGACTTGTCTTAAATTTACAATCCACCCTTTCTCTCTCAATTTTGAGCAAATTAAAAAAAAAAAAAAAGGTCCTAACGCGGATATGGTCCGTACCACAGAGACTTTTAAGGTTGATTTAAAAGCAGAAAATTGATGAACTGATAAGAGAACATCAGCGAAGGGAAAGTGAAGATTTCAGGTTCTCTCTCTCTCTCTTATCTCTTTTCGTATTATGTTATATTGTGGAATGTAACTCTGCTGTAACTGAGAATCACTTAAATTAATTCACTATTAGAAACTAATTATTGATGATCTCATCAACCGATTTTGTTGGTTCAGCATAGAGATTAATTTATCATGTGTACAGATATTTTTCTGAAAGGGCATGGAGGATTTGATTGATGGGAAATAACTTGAAAATTGTTTTAAAGATAAAGTAAGAGAATAATATATGAACACTTCAGCTTATTGGTGTGCTGTCGATCTTGAACTATCGACATTAATCCTGCAACTCGTTTTATTTTGTTCAGATCTTTGAAAAGTCTTATCTTTGCTAGACTCGAAATGGCTGCTGGGAAGTATCAAGAATCCTACTCTTCACGGTTTCCTAATTGTAAATATCAAGTGTTCTTGAGTTTTCGAGGTGAAGACACCCGCAAGAACTTTACCGATCACCTCTACACGGCCCTGGTTCAAGCAGGGATTCACACATTTAGAGATGATGATGAAATTCGGAGAGGAGAGAATATAGATTTCGAGCTCCAGAAGGCAATACAACAATCAAAAATAGCGATAATCGTGTTCTCCAAAAACTATGCTTGGTCGAAATGGTGCCTCGATGAACTTGTAATGATCATGGAACGTAAGAGGAATGCTGACTGCATAGTTTTGCCAGTATTCTATCATGTGGATCCATCCCAAGTCGGACGTCAAACAGGGAGCTTCTCTGCAGCATTTGTGGAACATGAAAAGAGCTTCAACAAGGAGATGGAGCGGGTGAATGGGTGGAGGATTGCTTTAAAGGAAGTGGCTGATTTAGCTGGAATGGTTCTAGGAGATGGGTAAGTTGTATCTCTTTATGAAACTATACATAGCATAAGACTAGAATGCTGGTCGTGAACTCTTAATTTCTTTCAGTTAAGTATACTGATAAGAAAACATATAACAAAAATAAAATAAAATAAAATAAAATACTCATGATTTCTTCGTTGTTTTTTTTTTCCAATCATGATTTGGTTTAAACTATCAAATCATTGACACCCAACCTGCTTTAATTTCATAGCTAAATGTTGTTTATTTCTATTGCTTATAGAGAGACTACTAATTATCGTACATTGTATTTTACTTTTTGATGTAGCTGCGAGGCACCGTTTGTCCAATCTATTGTGGAGAATATCTCAAAGAATTTGGATCAAAAAATGTTTCATGTACCCCCTCATTTCATTGGAAGAGATCCTCTAGTACAAGATATCAACTCATGGTTGCAAGATGGATCCCATGGTGCTGCCATTGCTTTACTCTATGGAATTGGTGGAGTTGGAAAGACGACCATAGCTAAGAGTGTTTTTAACCAGAACTTTCATAAATTTGAAGGAAAGAGCTTTCTATCAAATTTTAGGTCAAAGGATATAGTTTGCCTACAGAGGCAACTTCTTTTCGACATCCTAAACAAGACTGTTGAGATAAATGATCCTGATGAAGGAATTTTGAAGATTAAGGATGCATTATGTTGCAGAAGAACTCTTATTGTTCTAGATGATGTGGACAAAAGGGACCAATTCAATAAAATCATTGGCATGCAAATTTGGCTTTGTAAAGGAAGTAAAATCGTTGTAACAACCAGAAATAAGGGTTTGTTTTCAGCTAATGATATTGAGGGGGTCCGGTGCAAAGTTGAACCGCTAGATGATGAAAAATCACTTGAGCTTTTCAGTTGGAATGCCTTTGGACAAGCTGACCCTGTTGATGGTTTTGTAGAAGACTCTTGGAGAATAGTACATCATTGTAATGGACATCCATTAGCTCTTGGAGTTATTGGTTCTTCATTGTCTGGAAAAGAAAGAGAGATATGGGAAAGCGCATTACAACAAATGGAAGTGATTCCTAATTTTGAAGTTCAAAAGGTTCTTCGAATAAGTTACGACTTTCTTGATGGTGATTATCCGAAGAACTTATTCCTTGATATCGCATGTTTCTTCAATGGAATGGATGTGGATGATGCAGTTAGGATACTGGATGGGCTCGATAAAGGTGCAAGATTTGGGATTGACAATCTCATCGATAGATGTCTTGTTGAAATCAACAGTGATCAAAGGTTGTGGATGCATCAACTAGTAAGAGATATGGGTAGGGAAATTGCTCGTCAAGAATCACCCAAATGTCAAAGAATATGGCATCATGGGGATGCTTTTACAGTTTTGAAAGGAACTACTGTAAGTAGTTGAATTTTTTTAAATGTCCACTTAAATGGTTTGTGGTGCCTTGACATATTCATTCATCTACTTTCCTTTCTCATGTACTTTTAATATTATTATGCAGGATGCTCAAAAATTACGCGGCCTTACCATTGATATGCATGCATTAATGGAAGATCATTATGCAGAAGTTGTCTGTACTGATTCAATGGTTTGTCGCAAGCGCCGCAGGCTTAACTTCTTTCAACAATGGCTTTCCGATTTTTCCGATGGGGGAAAATTACAAACTGGCCAAACAAGTTTGTTTCCCATCCTCAGCACGGATGCTTTTAGAAAGATGCCAGATGTAAAATTTCTCCAACTAAACTACACTAATTTTCATGGAAGTTTTGAGCACTTTCCCAAGAATTTGATATGGTTCTGTTGGCATGGATTGTCTTCGAGATCCATACCAAATCACATATGCTTGGAGAAGCTGGTGGTTCTTGATCTATCCAGAAGTTGTCTAGTTGATGCTTGGAAGGGCACACCGGTATGTATCAAGTCTCTCTATAGCTATCTCTCTCGTTTTCAATTGATAACAACTAAATTCATGTATTTTCACAGTTTCTTCCAAAATTGAAAATTCTTGATCTCCGTCATTCTCGTGATCTCATTAGAACCCCAGACTTCTCGGGTCTCCCAGCCCTTGAAAAGCTAATACTTGAAGACTGCATCCGTTTGGTTCAAATTCACGAATCTATTGGTGATTTACAAAGATTGTTGATCTTAAATCTAAGAAATTGTACAAGTCTTATGGAGCTTCCAGAAGAAATGAGTAGATTGAATTCACTTCAAGAGCTGGTTTTAGATGGTTGCTCAAATCTTAACAGCCTGAATATGGAGCTAGAGCATCATCAGGGGCGCAAGTTGCTTCAAAGTGATGGAATTGTTGCAAGTACATCATTCATTTCATCTCTTCCATTGAAGCTATTCTTTCCCTCTAGGTTTTCAACGAGGAAAATGTTGAGATTTACCTTGTTTTCACTGCCACGCTTCTTGGAGAGTCTAGATTTAAGTGGAACTCCAATTCGTTTTCTTCCAGAAAGCATCAAGGATCTTGGTCTACTCAGAGCCCTATATTTAAGAAATTGCAAAATGCTTCAGGCACTCCCAAAGCTTCCATCCCATTTGGATTTGTTAGATGTGTCCTTTTGCAATTCACTGCAAAAAGTTCGAACTCTAAACCCTTGGACTAAAGCAGATGGTTGTGATCAATTAGTCAAGTTCCAAGATCGGATAAAGCTAGAATTAATCCAAAAGTTTGACTCACACATGTTCAGAATCATGGAAATGGTTAGTGCTCAAATACAGCCATCGAGATTTCAGGTCCTCCCTCGCCCATTTTATTGTCTTTGAAATCTACATTTGAATATTTTTCTATTGCTCATTTTATAGACATTGTTTTGGTGGTACAGATAACAGTTATAGATGGCATATTCAACGTTGTCGCATATGGATTTGATGAAGATGAGGAGTTAAGGGAGTTTTATGAGGAGAAAGAAGAGGATAAATGGCTAATTCAGAATGAGTTTACAGATAACTTTTCATTCAAAATATCCTCACCTCCTGTGCACCGGATATGTGGCTTTAATTTGTTCACAAGGTTTTGTATGATGTCAGGGTACAGTAGCTATGAAAAACTTGGTATTGAAATCAGAAACAATACCAGTGGCCAGTCCTTGCGTCGTCAAGCCCGTGTCTTAGATATGCGTTTCGAGGATGAGGTTTGTGAAATCCAATCGCTATGCCACTGGAAATTAGGGGGCGATGATCCTACATTTGATAATGGTGATGACGTGACAATTTCAGTGGTTGTCACGTCAGCTATTCAAATAAGGACCGTTGGTGTACAATGGTTGCATGAAGAGGAAGGGAAGGATGATGATATCCAATCAAAGGATGGAGTTATCAATGCCCCCAACAGTAGCGATGATGATGATGATGCAGCACACGTAGCCAAAGTAGAAATAGCTTCTCGTATTTTTAGAAATTATTACTGTGCTTTCCGTTTAGAATTTAATGGGGGCGATTTGGCTTGGTGGTTTTTTGCAAAGAAAGGTCTTGAACTTGAATTAATTTAGGATTCATTCAGTAGAGTTCTGTGTTTTTGGATTTCAAGCATAAAAAAATAAAAAAAAAGCTTGAAAGCTTTTGAGAGAATTTTTTTTAAAAACAAAATCATGAAAAGAGTTTTGTATCTCTAGTGATCTTTTTTTTTTTTTTGAGCTCTTATATTTTTTTAAAAAATCACATAATATTATTTTATTATCAAAATTAAAAATTTAAAAATTAATTTTGATTGAAAATTATCAAATTAAAAGATAAATAGATAAAATTAAAATTCAATAACCAAAATGAAAATCCTAAAATTTTCTGTAGTAGCTTACAACTTTGAGACTCTTTCTTTTCATAAAAAATTAGTTATTTTGAGATTTTGGTTCGAAAATCTCGTTATCCTGAATCAAAAGATGCAATTGTTCATGATTTTGATTAATGATCGGTAAAGAAGAACCGAGTGAGTTGATGAGAGGGATCATGTGCTGTGTGTGTCTCTAATGTCCCTTTTGGTAATTATAACAAGAATTACTGGCCCTAGTAAACGCGTGATAAATGATTTCAGCAATTTTTTTTTTTTAAAAAAAAGGGTCCTACCTCACCTGGTACGCACCAGATATGTGGCTATGCATTGTCTTGCCTATCTCTGCCCTTTGAGTTACAAGCGTGGGGTTCGTGAAATCCAAACGCTAAGCCACTGGAAATTACGGTGCCGTAGTCCTACATTTGATAATGGTTATGACGTGAGTATTTCAGTGCGTCCACATGGTCCAATTATTCAAGTAAGGACGATTGGTGTACAGTGGTTGCATGAAGAGGAAGGAAAGGATGATGATATCCAATCAAAGGATGAAGTTATCAATGCCCACAACAGCAGCGATGATGATGCACACGTAGCCAAAGTAGAAATAGCTTCTCATCTTTTTAGAAATTATTATTCAAGCGTGGGGTTTGAAAGTCTCATTATCCTGAATCAAAAGACGCAATTTGTTCATGATTTCGATTAATGATAGATGATATTGAATCAGTTTTCATATACCAGCACTGCACTGTTACCCATGACCTTAAACATATGAGGATCAACATTATGAGGATCTTGGAATGTGTTTTCATTTCCCTGGTTTTTGACAGCAACAGTTGTTCTAGGAGATGCGAAAGCCACAAAGTTCTAACCACTTGGACTTTTTAATGGTTGGCTGTCGGAGCTATATCTTGGCATGCTCTGTTGATTTGCCCAACCCAGTAGATGTTCTGCAAAGGAAAGAAACAGTCAGAGTAAAGAAAGCGAAAGGAGGAATAGAGGAAGTATTACATAAAGCATCAAAAAGTACAAAGTCAACAGATGTTCTGCAAGATGACACTACCTCAAGACAACTAAAGTAACATCCAGAATCAGAGCTCTGCAAATTAATGAAAATTATCAATGAGGACATTACCATCCCCATTTGCTGTTCTCTCCAGCTGATCATCATCCCCTTGTTGCTGCTCACCATTTTCCAAGACTCTGAACTCCACAAACCGATTTGATGTTTTCTCTTAAACAACTAAAAAACGTTCGAGTTATCTTCCAATTTTCCGATGAGCCAAGTCAACGGAAAACCTCACATACTCTTTTGACAACAGAATCCTATTACTATCACACCATGGAACCTCCATTCTTATAGAACCCCCACTCAATAAACCTCTTGCCATCAGCACTTGTAATCCCTGATTCCCTAAACCCACACTTTATAGCCGAAGACACCAAACATTGTGCAGCTTCAATGTCCCTCCACTCCACAGCAATCCTCAATGGCTCAAAACGGAACACCAGTCGGTAGCCGACCCAGTAGCTGATTCAGAGTCATGATCCTCCACGTGCCTTTTTCTTATTGGTGGGTGGTGTTGATGCTGGTTTTGGATGCGAGAGGATAGAGATACGGCCAGAGCAGGCGCACAGCGAGAGTGGATGAGTTGGATTATGCGGGTGTCTGATGTCCCTTTTGGTAACTATACCTGGCATTCCTATATAATAAAATATTTTATTTATAATATTGTGCCACATAGACTTGAAGGGTTGTCTTCAAAGTTTGGAGCAGAACCCAATTAGATTACTGATACAGAACAGCAGCCACAGCCACAGCTTACAAGCAAGGTTGTCAATTCTGTTTTGATAGGTGTTTTGTTTTTTTAATTGGAATGAAATGTTT
>Ga0325411_1006893_pt1 | contig 12422 bp, 7 predicted proteins | sample PopdelMetagenome_13_FD_206181 | JGI IMG/M metagenome (GOLD analysis project Ga0325411, IMG submission 206181) | Populus deltoides microbial communities from Bellville, Georgia, United States - Xylem-PdIQD-R4 | ecosystem: Host-associated > Plants > Phyllosphere > Stem > Wood/Secondary xylem... | reverse complement strand
AACCAACTCAAACAACCTTTAACTATTAAAAATTTACACAAAATCCTCCCCCACTCTATCCATAGAACTAAAGAAGGAGACAAGTGGCGGTATATGATTTCAAATAAAACATTGAAGATTGAAAAATAAAAAAGAAAAAAAAACGAGTTGTCACCCCCCCCCCCCCCCACTCTCTGATACCAACAATATATTAACAATACCAAAAATAAATACAGGGAATTCTAAGGGGTAAAACTCAACAGATTAAGTTTTAGATTTGTTCTTAAAAGTCATCAATTCAAGACCCATAAATTTCAGGACCACTGGAGATTTATATAATCATTAACTTCAAGACCCGTATAATTAGTCGAGGTACGCGTAAGACCACCCAAACACCAATATTAATAATAATAAATAATAATAAGTATAGGACTCGTGTCCAATCATGTCTTGACAACTGGTTTCTGACCAGAAAGAAACGTGTCTTGTCCGAAATTGAGAGTAGGACAGCGTCGATATTTTTTTATATTCTTCCTATCCATTTGAATGTCTTCGTGTCCAATCATTTCTTGCTTGATTGCATTGTAGTTACATGTCTTTAAAGATTAAATTATAAGTATCAATTCTAGCTGTAATAGTCAGTAATTAGCTTGATTTTCGCGTCACACTACGAGTGTTATTTAATTTTAAAATCTTGTATATAAAGTCAAATTATTTTCATAAGTAGAAAACAACGCGATTTTGACATGAATTTTCTCTCTCTAGAAACTGTGAAGACGCGATTGTGTCGGTCATATTGTTTTTTCTATGAATATTTTTCAAAAGTTTTCCTAGTTAAAACTTACTTTTTAATCTCTATATTTCTTATATATATTTCATTTATTTTACTATATGCGAAAATAAAAGAATACTTAATTCGAAATAAAAATATATATAATTTTTAATAAAAAGATTAAACATTTTATTCTCACCAAACGCTTTTGGATTTTCTTATAAAAATATTTGCATATTATTCTTGTACATGATTATTTAAACTAAAACAGACAATATTGTTCACTTGAGGTTTTTCTTTTTTAAATAAAAAGATGATATGTTGCCCACTACAATAGGTTGCTAGAAAATTAGGGTCCGAGATTTAGACTCTAAAAACTGAATTTCAATCTATTTTTACCTAAAAAACACAAAAAACTATAGAAATATCAACAATCTAAAATACCCTCCAATCAGTCTCAAAACTTAAAATTAAATTAAATTCTAAGTGTTCCGATCTACATTTTTAGGAATAATTAAAAGCTCAAATCATCTCAATAAAACTCCATTATTTAAAATCAATCAATTGACATAAAGATTGATATTTTTGTATGACCATTATATAATCAACCAAAACCTTTCACTCTTCTCTTTATTTTTAATTATTTTCTCTCACTCAATACACGAGAATTGAAAAGAGAAGAAAATAAAGTTTTAGAATCAAAATATTAAAACCAGCAACTAAAAAGGTTAAATATATAAAATTCAAAAGATGAAACCAAATATTTTTTAGCCTCATGAATAGTTAACAAGTATTGTGGATATATTGCAGCAATCAATAGGGCTCTATCTACATAGACAGTAAAACTTCTAACTCTTTTAGTTTTTTGAATTATAATTTTTAATATTAGCAACAAAATGCAATAAAATAAAATAAAAAAGATAACAATTGTATATCCAAAATAATTTTATAATTAAGTATTACTCTAAAAGTGGTGGGTTTTTCATCGAGTATGGCTCCACCATTCATTATCTCACACATTACTGTGGATGGGTTGTGTAAAATTTCATGTTTTTGGTGATTTGGTCTTAATTGAAAACTAATTGATTTTGATTTCTTATGAAAAGGTGAGATTGAAAGAAGAGGGATTGAAATGAAAAATGAGCTAAACATGGGTGACATGCCATAAGTTTCGCAAAAGATGCACTTTGGTCCTTGTAATTTAAAAATCTCAAAAATTATATAATTTCAGTACCTCAATATTTTTCCAATTTAATTTTAGTGCAAAAAATTTATTTTTGTTATTTTTTAGTCCTTGGTTGAGAAAGGAGATAGAGGGGTCGCTGGATTCCGGCGGTAGAAAGAGAAAAGTATCGTTAACACTGATGTAGGCCATCAAAATGGATGATATTTATGTCAAATGGTTTTATTTAATGAGGGGAGTTCATATTAAGTGTTTTTTTAGCTTTAAAGTTTGTGAGAAAACATATCTGAGCTTGGGTTGATTTTTGAATTCGGGTTGATTTCAGTTTTTTGGGTTGTTTTCAAGGCCATATATAGGTTTATTACGGTTTCTATGATGTTTTAGGTAAAAAATAGGTTGAAAATGAGTTTTTGGATGAAAAAAACTCAAACCCTGATTTCTCAGCCACAAAAAATTAAGGGCATAATCACACAGGCCTTCTTGGTCTGATCATACAGGCCCAACGTACCTAGCCTTTGCTTTTTTGTCCAATTATTTATTCAAATTAATGATTTTTTTATGGTATGTTATTTTTTTAATTTATGTTTAAATTAGTAGCTCTTCTCTATTTCGCTTTGCTTGGAGAACCTGTTGTAAATAACAATTATTTTTTAGGTATGCATTTAAATCTAAAGAGTTTTTCTGATTCATCTATAATTTATTTTTTTTATCTTTTGTATGAATGAACTATATTTTTAAAAATAAAATATGTGTAGTCTTGCATGATGTTTTTCTTTTCTATTTTATTTTATTTGATCAATTTAATTTGTGTCTCTATTTCTATTATTTTTTGCTTAAATAAAAAAGATATTTTAATAAAAACATTTAGCAAACACTACCGGGTATATGTCTCGTCTTTCGAGATTAAATATTTTGATGTGTACTTGTCGCTCGATTTTCAAGTTTTGTTTTTAGATATCGTTAATGAATTTTTATTTATTTATTGACACACATAGTTCTCGATTTATTTGATTACATGTACGCATGAAATTTTTTATTTGAACTCAAATTTTTTAAACTACAGAAATGTGTTGGAAAAAATCTGCATATATAATTTTTTTGTAGGAAAGAAAATATCCGATCTGTGGAGGAGCATGGGTCACATAACTAGTATAACACTAGATTTTGACAGCGCCATGCTATGGTAGTGCTTGTTGTGTTATCCAAAATCTTATTTCGGTGAAGGGCATGCAATTAATAAATGAAAAAAAAGAGAGGTGAAAAGTGAACTTATATAGATGTAAAGATAACTTGCATTTTTATTTTTTAGTGGTTCACTAGTTTTTTTTTTGCTCACGCTATATTGTTAGTTAGATAAAAAATTATTTATACTAAAAAAATTATCTAGGTTACGAGGAATTTTTTGGAATTGTTAATAAATCCAACCTAGTGAGTCAACTTTAAAAACTCTTGACTTGACTCCCTACCTAGCTCGAGTTTCATTAAGTTGTGTGAGAGTTGCCTTGACGTAACTCAGTCAACTTGACATATTTAAAGATAATTCGGATGATCCATAAAAAGTGTGGTTTGACTTTAAAAAAATTTCAAGATTTGTTTTTAATATTTAGATGGTGACATATTTGATTGACTCGGGCTTTACAACTTAACTAGTAAAAATTGCAACCCGAATCATGGACACCACTAGTTTAACAACTTTTTTTTACTTAATAATACGATAACAAAAATAGAAGTTTACAAAATTGAACACCAACCAAATGTTAGGATTATTTTAAGATTGTGATAACTTCATAAAAAGTAAGTCAAAACAAGTTATGAATACCAGTTCAAAATCAACCAAATATTGTAGGATAAAATTGATAAAAAATCCAAAAATGATTCAATTAAAAGAAAAAAATTGAAAGATATAAATTTTTTAAAAGAAACCATAGAACATTGTTATTAAACCCAACCCAACAGATCAACCTTTAAACCTTTCCACCCAATTCCTTGCCTAGCTTGGGTTTAAAATTAACTTCCATAAGAGTTGACTATTGGTGACCCAGTTGATTTGGCAGTCCAAAAACAACCCTGAGACCTGTAAATGTGTGGTTTGGCTTTAAAAAAATTTAATATGGCATCTTTTTTTTTTTTAAAATATTGAGACAATGACATATTGAATCAACTTGGGCTTTGTTGTAACCCATTTTTGGGTCCCCACACAAAAATAAAAATAAATATATAAATATATAGCTGGAAGAAATTAGAAAAATAATAGGAGGTTGGAGCGCTTAGAAAAGGATTAGAAAATTGATTAAGGAGGTTCAAAAATACAAGGATTGAAATTTTTTACAGTATATACTTAAACGATGAGAGCCCTGTGGGAAAAGAAAATTTAATTTGAAGAGAAAAGTCCAAAATTGGATGTTTATGGACTTAATTGGATTTTATTGAAGGTTTAATTGAATTTATAGAGGGTTTGATTGCAAAAACAATTGATTTTTAAGTCAATTTGAGCTTTAATTGGAAGAAATTAAAGTTCTGGGATCAAATTATAATTTTTAAGAGTTGATTTGGTCAAATCAGGGGCTTAATTGCATAAATATTGAAGTTTAATGGCCAATTAGGGACTTAATTGAGGAAATCCGAAACTAAGGATCAAATTGGAAAAAGGCGCGTAAATAGAGGGGCAATTAACAAAATCAGGGGCCAAATTGAAGAAATTGAAAGTTTATTGATCAATTGAGGGTCCAATTGCATAAATTAGAGACCAAGAACCAAAGTGAAAACTGCGGCCAACTATAAGGGCGGCGATTGAAGTTGACAGGGATGCAATTGAAATGAACAAAAGATAAATTAAGGACTGATTTGGAAGTTGGCATGTTGGCGCCATATTTAAATGAAACAATGCGTTTTGTCCAAAATCACGCCGTTTCATACTTTTCAAAAAAAATAAAAATAAAAAAGGAGCAAAACAGTGTCGTTTTGAGCGACACTATTCCTTTTTCTTCTTCCCCTGGACGTGCAGCAGGGGAAGAATGAAAACTTTTGTTTTTTTCTCTTTAAATCTTCCTGCCTCTCTCTCCCTGCAACGCTTCTGCCTAAAACCCAAAGCCCCACGTATGCCCCCTCACGATGAAAAATCAGCAAGGACCTGCTCTGCAAACCCACGCCCGTTGGCTGCCTAGCCCGGCGCCGTGGCAGGGCAGGTTGGCGTCGCTCCCCACGCACAGCGATAGGGCGGCAGTAGGGACGCCCCCCGCTCCCCTTTGCCTTATAAATACCACACTCATTGCCAACAGATAGTGGGGGAACAAAAAAAGAAAAACGCAGAGAGAAAACGAAAACAGAGTAGGAAAAAAGTGAGGAGAGGCAGAGAAATAACAAAGGAAAAGAGAGAAAGGAACGAACTGAAGAGAGGAGAGAAAGTGACCAAAAAGAGAGTAACGTAATAGAGAGAGAAAGGAAAGATTAAGGGGAAGCTTGAAACCGGGAAGGGAAATTTTGTTAAATAACAAAACCAAGAGGACAAAGAGACAACCACTGGTAAACGAAATAGAGAAAGAAAGAAAGAAAAATAGAGGAGAGGGGAAGAGGAAGAATCTCTCTCTTCGCCGCTGGAAACAGCAGCATTCAAGGTTGTTAAAATCGCGATTTTGACACGGCACGGAAAGTGCAAAACAAACTCGGATCGTAAAAACGGATTATAAAATCGTAAAATTGTAAGGAATTTTAAAATACATTAATAAAAAATAATTCAATTGAATTCAATAGTTTATTTATATTGTGAGTGTGGAAAGAAATAATCAAAGTCAACATAAGAAGTTGTTAAAAGGGCAAATCCAAACTTAGTCATCCTCAATACAATTAATTAGTCATGGCCTTCATTTTGAATCTTCTCCTACTAGTTTAGATAAAAGAAATATCCTGACTTCCACCTTTAAAAAATAATTAAAGGATTATCCTCCACTCTTTGATGAACAACAATTTCTTGTTTCCTTAGATAACTGGAATTGCATGCGTCATGGTGTTACATGTAAATATCATTAAAATTGCATATTAAGAAATTTGATAAGTGCTATAGTAAGCCTGTAACTTAACTATACAGTTTAATACAAAGGGAAAAGGGGATAAAAGACATAAAATTTATTTATTTATAGTCATTTATGATTATTATTTCTAACGCTTTGAAAAACTAAAGAATTCAGACCTTTCCTTTTTTTAAACTAAAACTTTAGACCTTTCCCTTTCGTAAGGCATATATATGTGATAGCAGCAGTCAAACAATTGATAATGGAAAAGTTTACAAGAACACGTATCTGAGACTAAGTTTGGACTCCACACTCCACAGTATAAATGGACAGAAAAACATTCAAAATCAATCCATCAATTCCATTTAATTCATTCCATCAATTCAATTCAAGGGACAGAAAAACATTATAAATATACAAATTACAGGACTGGCAAAATCAACATACAATTACAGGGCAAAATCAAAAGCTGTAATTACAGGGGAATATACAATTACAGGGCAAAATCAACTATTGCAGTTTTATATTTTGAAGGCAAAATCAACATACGGTGAAGGAGAGTCGTTGATGATGAAGGCTGAATGACTGCCAGTGAAGAGGAGCGATGTCGCCTGCTGCTGTTGATGAAGAGGAAGCCGTCAGCTGTTGATGATGGGAAAGAAAAGAGATCGTTGCTGGCGTGCTGCTGTTGATGAAGATTGAAGAGGAAGTCGTGAGCTGTTGAGGAGATCGTCACCGCTGTTGATGAAAAGGAAGCCACGACTGTGAGCACTGATGACTAGAGTGATGACTAGCGTGAGGAAAGAGAAGGAGTGAAGACTGGACCGTGACCGTGATCGTCGCCGCTTTTGTGGTTGCCGGTTGGTTAATTAGAGAAGGGGATTAGGGATTTGTTCGGTGAAAAGAAGGAGATGGACTGATTTGTTCTGCGCTTTTGTGACTGGAGAGAAGAGTGAAGACTTTGTCACGCAGCGTGACTGTGCTGCTTCACAACCAATAGGCGCTGGACAGCTGGAGCATGGGGGGAATTTTGCTTCAGTGCATGACTTTTGGTGAAATCGTGAAATCGGTCCTGAAATCGTGATTTTTCACGATTTCACCCGATTTTAACGATTTCACCCGATTTCAACCCGATTTCACCAATTTTTGATTTTTTCAAACGATTCAACATGTAAAACATGTTTTGACTCATAAAATCGTACGATTTTACCAGTCAAAACACGATTTTAACAACCTTGGCAGCATTGCTGTTTGGAGCCACCGTCCGTGAGCCACGACACCGCCACTGGCCTCCATTGCATCACCGCCAGCGAAGCAGCCAGACCAGCAACACGCTGCCTCTTCCGCGCCAGGTAACTCTTCTTCCCCCTTCATTGTTTGCGTTTTGCAGCTTTTTACCTCCTGCATGCAGAATGAATAGCGTTCTGCATGCAGGAAGAGGAGAGGGAAAATAATTCCCCCCCGGTCAGTTATGTTGCTGGGTCAGGCTGATTCTGGCCCAACATTATTGGTTTTTTTCCTTCTCTGGGCCAGGATGGTTCTGGCCCAACCATGTGTTTATGGGCCAGACTGATTCTGGACCATCCCTACTATCTGGGCTGGGTCCGACCCAGAAGAAAATAGGATATTTTTGTTGGGCTGAGATCGGCCCAATACCTTTTGGGCCGAAGATCGGCCCAACCCTTTTGGGGTTGAGTCCGGCCCAGCCCAGCCCGACCCATCTAGTATTATATATTATATATTATATTGTTTTTGTATTTTATATATATATATATATATATATATATATATATATATATATATATAATTTTAAAAAAATTATTAAAAATCATTAAAAAATTTTTTTATTTTCCTGCATATTTTTATCAAAATTGTTTAATACTGGTTTGTATTTTTATACAGTAAAGATACAAATCCAGTATTAAAATACTTGGTTTTTGTCGAGACATCAAAAATATAAACTATAAAAAAAATGTTTTGTTTTGATGCATACGGCCTAGTCTCTCCAAAGATAGAGAAAAAAATCATCACCTCATATTTTCATACAATAAAGAAAATTTCAAAAAAATATATGTATTAGTATGCACTTTTGCTGTAACAACAAGTTTGTTAGAACCATGAGAACTAGACCAATATTTTAAAAATTCTAAAAAATCTTCTTGTCTTCTTTTAGTATCTGGATTACAAATTTATACGTAAAATGTATTCCTGATATTAAAAATATATTTTTCATATAGACGTTAGAACGGTTAGGTTTTTATTCGATAAGATAAGGACCTCCTTACTGAGGAGGACTTTTCTTAAACCATAGATAGACCAACAATTAGAAATACGATAACACCTTAGTTTTTTATCAGACAATCAAACAATGCAGCTTATTTTAGGTAATATGTATTTGGGGTGCTAATACCTTCCCTTTACGCAACCAGTCCTCGTACCCGATCTCTAAGACCAGTTAGGGTTCCTAGTGACCAAAATACTAGGTGGCGACTCCCATTCCATTTTTCACTGATAAAAAACAAGAATTTCTTGTCTCTCCATATTTTCCAGATAGATAGATACATTTTAGATTTAAAGTGGAACATATTCGCCGCGACGCCGCACCCATGCGACAGGCTTCACGACTTAATTCGCTAAACCTGCGACTTGGATCAAGGACTCTACTGAATTTAAAAATTTGTTTTTTTAACTATTTTTTATTTAATGATGTGATAAAAAAAATAAATATTTGTAAAAATTAAGCACGAACTAAATGCCGAGACATTTGTTTAAGACTAAGATAACTTTATAGAAAATAAATCAAAATAGATTATGATGACCCATTTAAAATTAATAAAATATATAAGGATAAAATTTAAAGAAAAAAATTGGAAGGTAGAATTAAAAAAAAAAGAAAAAAAAGTTTGAAAAAAAATTAAGACACTTTATTGTATATATAAACAATATGACATCGTAACATTAATTTTTTTTTTTATAAAAGAAATCAGCACATTTATCTCAAAATTCTGACAAAATAACACAATTTTAGAATCTTCTAGTGAAATAGCACACTTTCATATTGTTGCACTTCAGAAGTTGGACATTTACTAAATGTCACTATTTACAAATGCAACAAGACATTTGTCACGCTTTAGAAGCATGACTTATCATGAAATTTAAACATCTCCCAGATAAAAGAACACAAATAGATGCAAATCTCTCTCTCTCTCTAAAAACTAACTTCCACAACCTTTCTCTCTCTAAAAACCCACAAATCACTTATGTTTTTCTCTTAAAACACCCAAAAAAAAAAATCAAACCCAATTTAGTCTCCAAATGCATCCTTAGATGTTTTCCTCTTTAAAATCCGCCACTGTCACTGTTGCTGTCGCCCCAACTCTTTTTCTAGTCCTACAAGAAAGGTAAACATATTACTTTGCTATGAATTTGTGTTTGATTTAGTTGAAATAAAATCATTGTTAATGGTTTAGTTTGAGTTTAGGGTTTTTTGAATTAGTAATAAATTAGTTTTTAATACCATTAATTAGAATTGATCTGATAGAGTTGAACATGAAAATAAGTTATATTATTTACGAATTATTTTTTTCAATAAATTATGTGTTGTGTTGGATTTTTGATAAGTTGTCGAATTAGAGATTTTGTGTGGATTGGTTGAAATCAATCAATAATTTTATGGACTATGCTTGATGATTTCATGCTATAGAGCATGATTGCGATAAAATTTTGACAAATTACACGTTGAGTTGAATTGTGGATAAGTTGCTGAATTTAATAATTGAATTGTGGATAAGTTGCTGAATTTAATATTTTCTTTGAATTGTTTTAATTTGCTATGAATTTTGATTTGATTTAATGCAATTAAGTATGAAAATATCAATTAGATTTGATACATGAATTATGTTTAATTTTGATCAAGTATGCATTGTGTTAAATTTTATGAATTTGCTATGGATTTTGGCAATTAAAATTGAAGTAATGCAATTTAGTTAAAACTACGTCTGATTAACTGAAATTCGATTGTTTATTACATAATTTATTATAAGATATTTATGTTATGTCATTATGGTACATTATTCTTGATGTGAATTGTAATATCACATACAATGATGAGAGCAATTTATTGTTAAATAGTAATTTAGGCATGTCATATGCGGAAATGTAATAAACTATTTGTTAGGGGCTTGGATGTAACTATAATGTTATTGATGTTGAAATAACTTGGAGGTGTCAAATTGGTAAACAACATTATTATCATGTATTAATTGTATGTGATGAGAGTTTTAAGATATTGATTGATTTTTTTTTCATTCAAAATGGATTGAACATGATGGTATTGTATATGAGTAGTAAACCAAAATCTTTGTGTCTCCCAACTTCTAGTTGAATATGTAAAAGTGCTTCACAATCTACTGATCTTTCAAAGTCATTAATAGAGGGAAAACAAATTTATTGTCGGATGATTTGTTACAAAAGGTTAATGATACTTTGTTTGACAATCCATTTGCTGATCAACATAGATTTGACTATTCTAAGCCTAATAACAATGAAGATGATAAGACGTTAAACCTGAATATGATAGTAAATATTGATAATGATGTTGATAATGATATTGATGATGAAATAATACCTCATATTCTTTGTTGTAACCCAATTTTGGATCCACCAAGATTTTCTCAAATGTTATTTTATTTCTATTATTATTTATAAAAATCCAAAAAAATTAAGAAAAAGGAAAATTCAAAAATATATTTTTCTCGAGTCAACCGCATCTTTCCATAAGAACCGATTCCACCGGGTCAATACAGGTCAAACCATGTCGGCCAAGTAAAAAATGAGTTTTCGGGTCAAAACCGTCATTTTCGGTCAAAACCGAGTCCACCGAGTCAATACGGGTCAAAACATGTCGACCAGAGTAAAAAATGAGTTTCAAGCCGTTTCGGGTCAAAACCGTCATTTTCGGTCAAAACCGAGTCCACCGAGTCAATACGGGTCAAACCATGTCGACCAGGGTAAAAAATGAGTTTTAGGCCGTTTTCGGGTCAAAACCGTCATTTCTGGTCAAAACCGAGTTCACCAGGTCAATACGGGTCAAACCATGTCGACCAGGGTAAAAAATAAGTTTCAGGTCATTTTGGGTCAAAACTGTTATTTTCGGTCATTAAAATTGATTTTTAGCGGTTGAATCGGGTTTTTCTAATACTGAATTGAGTTTTTAATTTTACCTATATAAATATATATTATTATACATAATAAAAAATAATAAAATAAAAATAAAATAAAATAAAAATAAAAATTTGTCAAATAAGGCAGTTGCACCGAAAGCAAACGGTGATTAAAAAATGCCGAAAGCAGAAACTTTGTGGAAATTTAATCTTTGTATGTCCCCTGTAATTGGCTATAAATAGCCAGTGACCGTGCGCCACGACAGGGGAGGAAAAGAAAGAAAAGAAAAGAGAACTAACCACTATTCATGTTTTTTTACTATTTCTTCATGCGAGTAAGATATTGATTTTTATTAAAAACAATATGGAAAATACCAAATATATCCCGACACATCTCAGCCCTTGAAATATTCCAAGATTTGATCCCGTTGCGCCACGTCATCCGGTGTACCGAGCTTTCGGTGCACCACGCCACACCAGATCAAAGCTCCGCTCATCCAGACCGTCCGATCAACCTGCAGATCTAGCCAATCACAGCCGCACGATCTTTCCATCAGAGATCCAATGGATCGCAGGCCTCAGCTGCATCGGTGTACCGTTCTAGCGTTCTCACCGTAGCGTAACCCAGAGCATCTCTCTCCTCTCGCCGGCGACTCCCTCTCTCTCCTCCGATCCCCCATCTCCGGCTATATCAAGCTTCCAAACCACCACAGAAAGGTCGCTATCCTCATATAAAGCGAAACCCCGACTGGTTTCAGCGTTTTCTCAGCCCCATTTGGCCAGAAAAGGGCCGCGATCGTCGGCTGCCACCGAAGCTTCAAGTCGTCGATTCTCGCTCATCAGCCATCAACGACCGTCAAGACCACCACCATAAGAATCCTCGACATCAGATCTACCAGGATCGACCATCGTTTGGCCAGAAATCTCGCCGGAAAATCTCCCCGCCGCCAACAGTAGCCGCGCGTGTGCCACACGCGCCGCCAGTGGCATTTTCGCAATTTTCAGAGAAATTCGAGGGTATTTCAGTATTTTACCTATACAGTGACACTCAGGTAATTTTTCGGGGTTTCTACTGGTATTTTTGATATTTTTTTTATATATAAATGCTTGTAAATTTTCTTGCATGTTGTAAAAAATACAAAAACCAAAATCGACACGTCTCTTTTTTTTAAAAGGATCGATGTCAAAAATATAAATACCAAATATGGATTATGTCCATTATTTCTTTTGGTAACCCAGACGTAATTCTCCTTTTAGGGTTAAAACGTCATATTTTAGACGAGTCTCCTAATTTTTAGGGACTGATGTCATTTTTAACG
>Ga0325411_1006892_pt1 | contig 12423 bp, 5 predicted proteins | sample PopdelMetagenome_13_FD_206181 | JGI IMG/M metagenome (GOLD analysis project Ga0325411, IMG submission 206181) | Populus deltoides microbial communities from Bellville, Georgia, United States - Xylem-PdIQD-R4 | ecosystem: Host-associated > Plants > Phyllosphere > Stem > Wood/Secondary xylem... | reverse complement strand
ATATATATATATATCTCAGAATGAGGCTTCTAACGGCCTGGTAGAATTATAGATTGGATATGTCCTACGTTTCCATGACGGGTTCATTATTGTTAATTTATAACTGCATTATTTGTGATGATATCAGGGTATCATGCTTCCAATGGCCTGTTTGTTTTCCTGAATCGTTGTGTGTTAGAGAATAATATAAATTATATCTTGAGACGTTATCTAATAGCTTAAACTATTGGGTTGAGATGGTTATTTGATATGATATCAGAGCCTTAATGACCAAGCGGTCATAAGTTCAAACTCTATCATCCTCATTTATGTGATAAAAATTAAGCACAAGGTAATGTGGATCTATGCAAGTTTCAAGCCCAAAGAGCTTTCACTTGAGAGGGTGTGTTGGAAAATAATATAAATCATATTTTAGAACCTCATCTAATAGCTTAAACTATTGAGTTGAGATGGTTCTTTGACACTGTGATACTATTTTAAGATCTCACCTAACAGCTTAATTTATTGAATTGAAATGGTTCTTTGACATTGTGATATATACCTTGATATCATCATTCTTTCAAACAAGGTAGGTTTGAAGTTGATGTTTTGTCCTTTATGCAGATATCACTATGCTCCTAACAACTTCGCTAGAGAAATTTAATAATATTATAAGATTTGGGGGGGGGGAATCAAATCACATTAAATTGAATTACTATTATTCATGCACTAATCTCTTCATTCAAGCACATTAAATTGAATTACTATTGTTCATGCACTAATCTCTTGATTCCAACCACTCACGTAGTTTTTTTTGACAAATTCACTCGTTTTAATATTTTATGTTTATGTTAACTCGACAAATCAGATCCTATGAAAAAATTCATTAAACTTATCTTTATAATTTGTTTTACTTCATCAATTCAACCCTACTGGTCTAAATTATCCATAGAATATGAGGAATCTACTATATATATATATATATATATATATATATATATATATAGAGAGAAGTATATTGTTTATGATTTGATTTAATTGGATATTCTTGATGATATCTGATGAAAAATAAGTGAATTTGATGAATTTTTTTAAAGATATTTTTTGTCAATTTCACACACACACACACACACACACATATATATATATATATAGTACCTTTTTTAATTTTAATAACAGAACAATTGAACAATTAATATTTAAATTGAAATACGAAAATCTCGGATTCAGATCTTAAGAGAGGGGAGGGCTACCGATGCTAGACATCCTGGTTATTAAGAAGAAAAGAAAATCCAGCTAAAGGAGTTACTGGATTTGCTGAAGTTATCGGTAACATCGAGTCAGGAAAAAGGTGTTAATTACGTAAACATTTCTCAATTCTTATAAGTTATGAGAATGATCGATATTCTCATTTTTACGCAAGAGAAAATTTATTTGATTATTCATATATTTTCTATTTTTTATACTAAACTTCACACATAACTATAATTTAAACCTTAATTTTATAAAAAATTAAAATAATTTGTTTTATTTTTTAAAATTTATTTACATAAAAAACTCATCTCGTAATAATTTTAACTAAATATTTTTTTTAAAACTATAATTAAAAATATATTTTTTTTCAAAAGTCAATGTCGTTATCGCTCGGGAATCCTGGAAACGTACGGGGATGTACTTTGGAGCTGCAATTATTAGAAAACTCAAATTATTGAAGTAATTAGTGTGTGTGTGTGTGTAATGCTAACCGAAGCACGACATGTATATATTCAATATATTATTATTATTTTTTTTTCAATATATTATTTGAAAAGAGAAGTCAAGACCCGGCAAATCAACCACAAAAAACAAGTATTATTTCTTAATTCAAGACGTCATTGTAGCTTATAAGTCTAACAGGCCACCTTTTTATACTTTTCTACCACTCCAAAAACAGGGACTATATACATATATATATTAGTAAATGAAACATTATTGCAATAATTGGCAATATTATAGTAGTGTAACGAAGTCAAAGACACTTATGTCTTAAAATAAATCACCCGTGCCGTTGGACAAGAGGACATCAGAGTTGAGAATTTCATGAAGATAGGCGGTTCTGTCATAAGTTATCTCTGTGTGTGTGTGGGTGTTGACTTGTTGATATTCTTCAATTCTTGCGGTGCATGCATGAGAAACTTCATGAACTGTCAGATTCATGCAACAAGTTGTTAATTTCCTTTTCTTTCTCTGTCATGATTTGTCTTCTTCTATATTTTCAACCATGCATGCCTACTGAAATTCTAAACCAAGGTATTAAGAATTATGTTTGTTACACAAGCTTAATTTATTTCTCAAAAAAAAAAAATCTCTGACTTAATTAACTTCCTTGATTCGTGCATTACAAGTTTTCATATCAACTTATATGAAATTTATGAATTTTAAGTTTTTTTATGATAATATTAGCAATTATTTTATGAATAATTATATATAAATCTACCATGCAAAAAAAAAAAAAACACAAATCACTTTGTTTTAAATTAATTTAAATAATTATTTTAAAAAAATAAAACAAATTTCTCATGAATATCCAATGAGAATAAAATTAAATAATTTTTTAAAATTTATTAATAATGATGATAATAATAATAATAATAATAATAGTAGTAGTAGTTTTTAGTTTTACCTTTCAAATCAAATCTATGGGTGTTTTTCAATATTAAGAATAATTTTTTTCTAATTTAATAATTTTTTTATTAATAATATTAATTATTATAAAAATAATAATATTTATAACACAGAAGATAATATTTTTAATATTAATACTTTTGATTATAGTACAAATAATAATATTCATAACACAACTAATGCTATTTTTAATTCCAAGAATATTTAGATCGCAAATAATAATATTTTTTTCTATTAAAATTTTGAATTTTTATAGAAACAATAATATATTTAATATGAACATATTGAATTATATATATATATACATATATATATATTTTGATATGAATACTTTGAAATAATAAGAAAAATAATAATATTTACAACGTAAATTATATTATTTTTTATATTAACACTTAGAATTATTAATTTTAATAATACTATACCGTGAAGTCATTTTTTATTTATAGAAAAACACCATAAAAATATATAATATAAATAATAATATGTTTTCAATATTAATAGTAATATTTACAAGGTTAGCTGATGGCAGAATACGTACGTTGATTTGTGGTTTTCGATGATCAGAAGTGACTATTTCAAATCGGAAAGGAGATGCACCCAATTATGGCCCCAGTCGGCATCGTCTAATTGGCTTGTCAGCCTACATTTTCAACTCTGTAAAGTTGATTAATTCCAAGTTAAATGGTGACGCTTCTATAAAATGAGTTGGGATCGAGCTTTTATCACCTTTTTTTATTTACAACGAAGAGGCTTTGATACTACCCGGTGAGCAATAAAACTCAGACTCTTTTTTAACGAGTTGACTTCTACAAAATATATTTATATATCATGTCATATTTTATTCTAAACGCAATAGATTTATTTTATTTAGCTACACTATCTCCATCTAGACGACCTCAACACGTATGTTGCTTTGATATCATCATTCTTTCAAACATTTTTTATTTTCCTTCAAAATTTCGTCATCTGTAAGCTAGTTCAACTGTACCAATCACCATGCCTATTAACAATCTACTGTTGCTAATAAAAGTCAAGAGTCTGTTAACATATCTTTAGATTCGCAACATGTTTTATCAAGAGCACCAGTACAACAACAAACCAACGCCTAGCACACCCCCCATGAACTGCTTTTCCTTTTTGGTACTAGATCCTTCATCTTGCTAAGAAGCAGACGGCAGCAAACAACAGGGCAACTATAATTAAGCAGACCAGCATTTTCTTAATTATATCATACTTCATATGTCATTCCAACCCTGAGAAGTCTGGTTCGAGGGATCGCCAGAACTGTCTTCCCTTGTCTGAAGTTTTTCCTTAGAAAACTATACCCATAATCAACAACTAGTTTCTTGAACCAGGATGATTCTGGTTTTGCCACCACTTCGGCTTCTCCTATGAGATAAATCACCCCTTTCTCCATTGCTTTCTGCACAAACTGCATCTCTTCTTCGGCACCTTGTGGGACAGCGGCATGTATCATTCCACCAGAAGAATTTGCTGATTTAATCCCATTCACTGACTGATTGGAACGTGATGATGCATTGATTGATTGAATGGAAACTGAAGAAATAAGGGGTGGATTAGGCTGCTGTGGCAATTCTTCAACATGAACAGCTGCATATCCTTTGGTTTTTCCATCTTTCACTGCTAGTAGAGTGGAATGTTGGATGTTATCTTCTTCTGGTGCTGATTCGTTGTTGCCTCCTTCACGAATGAAGTGTTCATGGCGGATGAATTCTTTCAAGTTTTCAACCAACTGGCGTTCAAATTCGTGGGGCTCCTTAATGGAATCTTTATATCCATACCTCACGATACAACGGAACATCCTGTATTCTCTTGGCTCAACTTGTCGGAACAAGAACCGCTCCTCAAGTGCCACTTTAGTTATTGGAATAGACTTAATTGAAACAAACACTATAACCGAGTGTGTGGAAGGTATGTTGGAAATGAAGTGAGGGAATATTGGAGGAATGCCCTGCACAAGCTCAGAGTACAGAAGTCCTATTCCTGGTAGCCGGTTTATATCTGTTCTTTCCGCCAGATCTCTGACATATTCACTAGAAACCTTGTTCTGAAGCTCATAGATGTACCTCTCTCTGTGCACATAATGCCATATCCCCATTGATATCATTAGGATAAGTGAAAATGCCAGTGGAAAGTACCCACCTTGTTTAAATTTGTATAGGACAGACGATAAATACACGGCTTCTATAGCACCAAATCCGAAGAAGAAGAGAGCAATCCACCAAATCCTTGTCTTCCATATAACTAACATTATGAGTGTAACCAAACAAGTTGTGATTACCATAACAGCAACCACAGCAATTCCTGCATTCAGAGAATTTCACCACAGCAATTACACTAGTGGTAGAGACCAATACGGCTTTCAAATATTAGTTCTCCCTTGAACTATCGTTACTTTAAGATAGAGATAAATTTTGGATTGTGCGAACCAAATCAATTTTGAAATTTCTATTTGTTCCCAATCGTTACTTTACTGAACCAATTGTACTTGATTCTGAGAGGCAAGTCATTATTAACCACAACCTTGAAGTGTTTCCTCATGATACTTTATTTCATAGTCATTTGTTCCCAACCCAGCTGTGAATGTAAATCCTATACAAAGTGGGTCGATAATTTCAATGAGTTTTGTTGGTTATATAGGAATTCTTCAACCCGAGAATTAAGATTAATAAATTCTTCAGTAAAATAAATAGAGCTTTCAAGTTTGAAGATCCTAGGAGCTTACCATATGCATTGCCGATCTTTACAGTAGTCTTGAATGCAAAACAGACGACAACGCAGGCAACCATGAGCAAGTAGTTGACCTCAGGTATGTAAACTTGACCCTCGTACTTTGCAGAAGTGTGAACAACTTTGACTCTAGGAAAACAACCAAGACTCAGGGATTGAGAGATGATTGCAAACGCTCCTGATATCATGGCTTGGCTAGCAATAATTGCAGCAGCTACAGCAATAACAAATATCGGCCAATACAATGGATCTGCATGTCAGTTAAAATAAACAACTCAAATCAGTTAATGTTTTTTTTTCCTGATAAATGATAAAGAAAAATCGGATCATTTCTCGATAAAGTCGATGCTTATATTTCTTATTACCATTCCAATTTCATCGAATATCCTAGAGAGGACAGTTGTTTTATGCTGCAAGTTTTGTATGTGCTGTAGTTATGTATAAAGTATTTTAGCTACACCAAGAAGTAATTTGACATGGTTGCAGTAGTTTTTTCCTACTCATCAGGAAATACCTGGAATAGACTTGTAGAAGGTATCAGACACGTTATCTTTGAATTTGGTGAGGTATGCGGCTTGCCCACTATATGCAGCTACTAGTGCCGGAAAAACGATGCTGGAAAAACTAATCTGCGTAGGAGTAGAAAAGAGGAGGCGGTTGTAACCTTAAATTGGAAAAATAGTGGAGTCTAACAAGTAGAATACATCACACAAGTATTATATAAACAGTCTGGTAATCATGCTTAAGGCAACACCGACTATGAATCATGAGTCTGTAGCACAAGGACATGGTCCGTGATTCAATTAATTAATCATTGTAAGTTTGGGTGCTTGCTTGGTGTCCTCTCATGTACAATTGTGGACCATTCTAAGCATTCTTGGATAGCTAAAACCGAGAGGTGAAAGAAATTTGGAAATGCACAGGCACTCACTTGGATCGCTTGCACGTTGAAGTGACCCAGATCAGCAAACATAGCTTCCGTTCCTGTCACCTAATCAGTTAGAGACAAAAAGTATACATGCCGTCTAAAAATACACGACTCAATCTGCGAAACTCTTACTCACCTGTTATGCAGAGAACTATTCCGCCAAGTGAAATCCATCCTTGCTTACCATTTCTTTTGAAGTAATCAATCATGTATTTTGGATTGAAAGCACGTAGTACACCGATTTCATATTTGAACAAATTATAAAGACCGATTCCGGTGATGAATGAAAACCACAACAAGATAACTGGAGCAAATGCAAAGCCCACTTTATCGGTGCCCAGTCTTTGAACAGAGAATAGAACAATCAAGATTGCTATTGAAATGCCGACAACAGCATCTGCACGTATAATTAAACAAGCTTAACGTTGTTGAAAGAAGAAGTCCTTGATAATAATTATCACCCAAATGCTAAAAAATTAAGACAAGTAGTATTAGTGAAGTTAATTATAAAGCGTGTGATGGAAGAAAATTAAATTCTGCATGTTTTGAAGATCATGTATATTTTCTCTCGCTCTCCCTCTCTCTATGAGCTATGCATAATAGTACCTTTTCCAAGAGACTTGATCCCACTCACAGCTGAAAGAACTGCAAAAGAAAATTTGTTAATCTTACAAGTCAGTATTTCTCTGAAGTACAGTAACTAATATGCTCAGATAAGCTGAAAACATAGTTGGCTGCAGAAAAACCTGAAATGCATGGAGTGAGGACACCATCTCCAATAACCATGGAAGTTCCTAGGATGGTGATTAGGAAAAGTATGATTTTAATTGTTTTACTACTTTCCATCTTCTCTTTGATCATGTGAGCACGCCTCAACTGATTGGATGGTGTGTCGAGTCTGTAGTTGGAGAGCTGGTGGTCCTCTGGCTGGTCATTTGGAATTAAGCTCACCTTCGCAGATCGGCATATCAATGAATAGAGTGCAAATGTTCCACCTGTTAAAGGGTACAGCTACTCGTGATCGAATGATAACTAGGTTTACCGAAACGTAAATGGACTTCCTAGCTAGCCATGTAAAACAGTTTTTTGGTCCAAGCTTTAAGAATAGAAAAAATATTTGATAAATAATCTACGACAATTTAATTTACAGAAACATGTGTAAGAACAGATTATGAAAGCGTCCATTCCCTCGCTTCCATGATTATATATTCAAAAACAGCCGTTTATTTTGAAGCACAACAAAACTAAATAAACCCAAAATAATTTATTTTTTTTATAATAGTCAAATTTTATTTGCATAACTCCGTTAAGTATACGAAGTTCTGCTTAAAAAAACGTTGAAGGTAGATAATCCAGTCCTAAATCCCCTACGATATTAGGTCTATAGCTATTTGATCAACATAATACTTATTAATTATTGAAATCGTCAGGTTTTTAATGAATAACTGACAGCCAAAAAAAATAATATTAGCAAGGCAAGCCTCTAGTAAACAAATAGCACTTGTCTACATGAATACACCACACACACACACGTATATACTCATTTATAAACAAACAACACCTTATTTTTTGTTTTTATTCGACGGTATGAACGACTTTTTGAGAAAAACATAATATATAGAATACCAAGAAGGCCAATAAACTAACGGCACTTGACTAATAAATAATAAAAAATATACTGTTGTATGATCAAGTCATGCATACATGTCATCTTAGTAAATTGATTCGTTAATCGGAATCTACACAAATAACATATACATGGCATGCATCGCATAATTAGGTGCCTTCCGTTTTCCGTTCCTTTATTGTATCAGGTGACGGAAATACTATAAATAAAGTTCAGATTCATACATTTCCTTAATTTCCATGAAAAAACCCCAGCGAATTCTACGAGGAAATGAACTATATATATAGTGTTCCAAAGTGAATACTGTCGTTTTATCACAAACTTTGACAGAGACAGATGACAAAGATCATGTCAGAAAACACTTAGAGTTTGTATATATATGGTTAAGCAGCCAAGATTTAACTTCAATGATTTGGGATTCTTATATTAATGAGATTTCGGTTAGCTTACCATCACCGTTGTCGTTGGCCCGCAGAACAATGAAGACGTACTTAAGCATAGGCACCAGCACAATGGTGTAGATTATTAGGGACAATACCCCAAGAATGTCTTCGTCATGGTTAATACCCTCGGTGAAAGTGCTTGAATATACGTAAAGCGGAGAAGTTCCTATATCTCCATATACTACTCCAATGCTCTGAAATGCCAAACTCAACGTCCTCTGCCAATTAGTCTGCACATTTTTACTCATATAACAAAGGTTAAATAATTAACGAGGATTTCTGGTTGGCATATATTATAAAGCACAAGTAAATGACCTTAGAGGTGTGGGCACCGTGGCTGTGAGACATGGAAACTCTACCAGCCTCCAGGTTGAGTGAGTCGACGCGACGCAGGTTTCCCCATGATATCTTTCGACCTTTCAGCTTATTTTCCACCTTTGTTTCTTCTTCCATTTGCACTTGGTTTCTTTCCAACTCTTGCTCCGACATCCTCCTTAACTGCTGTGTTTCTGTGAAGCTGCTCAGCTTCTTGAATTTATAGGCGTCCTGAAATCAGAGATGATAATTAATTAATTCACCATTATTCCAATGATTCCTTCCAAATTCTAGATAGTGAGGTCAGAAATTAATGTATTAATCATTATTCTAATGAGCCCTTCCAATGCCACTTTCAAGTCTCATTCAGTAGAGACGTGTCGGATAGCTAGATCCTAGTGGTATATATTATTTTTTTCATTTCACTCCATTAATGATTTAATTTATACTAATATTGAAGTCAAATACTGCATATGATGATCGATGATTTATTTTATCAACCATTCCATAACATTCCTCGCTTGACAAAATAATGAGTTTTTGGTTTCCATTTTTCTAATTACGAAAAAAGAAGAACAAAAGAATACAAGCATAAGCAAATTAACGTGCCGAGCATGCAAGTCACGGCGTAATTAATGGCTGTTCAATTATGATTTTAACTTGAAGTACATGTAGTATGGTTTAATATTAATTAAAAAATAATATAATAGAGATTGCTATTAATTAATTACTAAATGAAAGAGAAAATGCATTCCTTATTAGATGTATTGAATTCTATGAATACAAGGGATTTATTACACTATTATGATATTAATATTGGAAATATAATCAAGGAGATTTCTATTATAATTTTACAGATATATAGACACATATAAAGTCTGTGGAATCAAGCCTAAGATAAGATAATTATGGGGTAATTATAATCATCTAATAAACATTGACTAACTATTTTGTAATTTTCATTTTCAAAATTGGATTTGAATTATTTTAGAATACAAAACTGACATAAGCAAGTATTTAAATAAGAGTCTTCGATTATTTCTCTGTGAGGAGAGTCACGACAGTAGCACAATAAAAACAATTTTAAGAGTTGTAAATCTTTAACGTATTAGACTTTTGAGTTTGTGATTACGAGGTAGATTTTTAAGAGGTGGTATTGTAGTCAGTGGGTAAGAAAATAGGTTGATGAAAAACAATTTTAGTTTTAATTTTAAAAAAATTAGTTTTAAAAAATATATTTAGTTAAAATTGTTATGAGATAAATTTTTGCATGTAAAATTAATGAAAAGAGGTCTCTATAAATAAAAATTATTTTATTTTAATTTCTAAAAAATTAAAATTTGAATATCACACATGTGAAGCCGTGGTAAGAAAACTAATATATGAAAAAAATTGATTTTTTTCTAAAAATATCAAATATGAACTTATCATTAATTCTATACAGATTGTAATAAAACTCCATGGTTTCTTTTATTATTAAGAATGAACTTAGTGATCATTAATTTTTAATGATTAAAGAAAGAAGTTATATAACAATGTATTCAACTTTTATTTATTTTTTCACATTTCTTTTTCAACAATTATATTTAGTGCATGAGTATTAAAATACGTTTAGCTTTATTCAAATTTTATTCCTATATAGCAATTTATTAGATTTAAACTCTTGAATTGTTTTTCATTTTCCTAGTAATGATGACTTTTACATTTTAATTTTTATTGATACACATGCTAATAAAGGAACACTTACTCGGAGGTGTATTTTTAAATTATATATATATATATATATATATATATACACACACGCGCGCGCTTATATGATCCTAATTATCACGGCTCGCGCAATGTCAAGAACGACAAGTTTGTTTTATTAGATGGTGTTAAAAAGGGGAGTTTTGGGGTAACCATAAACTACATTATTATTTGATTGTTTTTTTAGGTCATGTTTCTGTCTATTGGTTATCTAAAGTTTGAGGTAGATTTTCTTTTGTGAGAAAATCTTTACCTTATTAGGTTAAAGCCTAACTATTTTAAGGTCTAAATTTTAGCCTCGCATTTATTTCCTAAATATAACTAATTCCTAACATTCCAGACAGAATAATTGTAATGTTTTTAATTAAACTCAAATTGGGTCTCAAACTTAATTTTTCACCAATTAAGTTCCTAATAAAATTAATTTGATAAATTTAAAGTATAATTAAGCCTTTGCACTTAATTAAATCTTTTAATTTGACCCAAATTAATTCTTAAGTATAATTAAAATTTTAATTTGCTTATGATTAAATCAAATTGGCGTATTAAGAACCTAATTATATCACTGAACTTAATTTTTATGTAGATTCATCAAATAATTATTTAATTTAACCTTAAATCTATATTATCTTTTTAGTTTTGGGTATAACGGGATGTAATTATGCTCTAAATTTATCCCAAAGTATTATATCCTAATTCAAGACGTCATTGTAGCTTATAAATCTAACAAGCCAACTTTTCATACTTTTCTACTACCCCAAAAACAGGGGCAATATATATATATATATATTAGTAAATGAAGCATTATAGTAGTGTAACAAAGTCAGAGCCACTTATGTCTTAAAATAAACCACTCGTGCCGTTGGACAACAGGACATCAGAGTTGAGAATTGAAACTTGCAATTCATGAAGATGGGCAGTTCTGTCATAAGCTATCGATCTCTGTGTGTGTGCTGACTTGTTGATATTCTTCCATTCATGCCAATCAAAGGTGCATCCATGGGAAACTTCATGAACTGTCAGATTCATGCATCCAGTTGTTAATTTCCTTTTCTTTCTCTCTCATGCATGATTTGTCTTCTTCTATATTTTCAACTATGCCTCCTGAAAATTATAAACCAAGGTATTAAGATTATAATGTTGTGTTGTATTGTATTGTGACTGACTGTTTTGTTGCGTTGTTCGATTCGATGGTATGCTGTGGGGTAAACATAATATTTAGTAATTAATTACTATTTTACGCATATAAATGTTTAAAATGACTAGATAGTTTAAAATATAAAACGATCTATAATTAAGAGCTCGGCTAAAAATATTTTAACAGATGCACTTTGTTTATTTTAAATAATTTATGACTTCTTAAACTAAAGCAACTTGTGTTCACAGTTTTTATGAAATAATTATTAAGTTAGAAAAGTTGAATAAAGCAATAATATATATAGACACATCATTGCAATAAAATTAATGATATATATAAGAAATAGAATTATGTAAAATTAACACTAGCATATTAATTTGACATGTATAATTTAAAAAAAAATAACGGAGAAAGTGTTTATATTAATTAAAAAAAAGGGACCTTATAATTATTAACCAAACATTGTTTTAGTGATACCCTACTTTGATTTCAAAACAAAATAATTATTAACCAAACATTGAATAAAGCAATAATATTCATGGACTGTGGTTGGTTCCATCATCTGTTGATCGGTGCTTGTCGACATCAAGATTATTAATTCCGTTTCGTTTCGTTCGAGATGATTGAAACATTCCATACCAATTCAAAAAACAGAACAAAACGGAACAAATTTCATCTCATTTTAAATCTCGGTCTGTTCCGGATTTTTCAGTTAAATTCTGTCCGGAACGTTCCGGTTTCATTCCACATGTTTTAGATTCCATTAGCCTTGATAACATTGACCTAACTTTATATTTAAAATATTTGTGTTAAAACATTTTACTTT
>Ga0325411_1006889_pt1 | contig 12426 bp, 3 predicted proteins | sample PopdelMetagenome_13_FD_206181 | JGI IMG/M metagenome (GOLD analysis project Ga0325411, IMG submission 206181) | Populus deltoides microbial communities from Bellville, Georgia, United States - Xylem-PdIQD-R4 | ecosystem: Host-associated > Plants > Phyllosphere > Stem > Wood/Secondary xylem... | reverse complement strand
TCCTGACAAAAAAAAATAATATCCCCTTTTTTTTTTTCTTTGATTTTATATATATATATATATATATATATATATATATATATATATATATATATATATATATGGTACTGATCGACAACACGTGGAGTACTATTTAATTTTCTGCACCATTTGCCAGGTTAACGTGTGAGTGTAGTTTAAGTTATTTTTTAAAGTGTCATGTAGACTAAAATGTATTAAAATAATATTTTTTTTATTTTTTTAAAAAATTATTTTTAAAATTAATATATCAAAACGATTCAAAATATATAAAAAATAATTTAAAATAAAAAAATTTAAAATTTTTGGGGAATGGAGTGTCAAAGTTCTCTTAATATGAAATAAATGTATTTTTGGTGTTTAATTTTTTATTATTTTTATATTTGAGTATCTCGTTTATAATTTTGTGTATTTGAATTATTGTTAATGTTTGTTGTTAATTTAGTTTATTATAAATAATTTTGATGTGAATAATTTTGATAAGAGAGAAACAAAAATAGCACTTCAAAATTTATAATATCTACGAGTATTATTATTCTTATTAGTTTAACATAATTTTTTTAGTTTTTAAAATAAAATATTTCGAGAAGGTTCAATTCTTTGAAATAGATTTTTTATCAACATTAATTTTTTAAAATTTTTCAAAGAATTGTTGGAGATATTCTGTGATAACAAAATTGTGAAAAGACTTTTATTTTGTTTTTTTCCTATACCAGATTAGAAGAATTACTACAACCATATTTCTATATTTAGAATGTATATCTTGTGTCATGTGATAAAAAGTAAGCTCCAATAAGAAACCTGCTTTTTTTATTGTTTTTCTATTTTATTTTATTTATTTGAATTATTGTTTTTTTTTCCTAGGTGGGTGATTGTTATTAACTTAATTTTGATATGTTTGTACCAATGAAGTGTTGATCTAGTGATTAAGATATTGCTATATCCCTGTAAGGATGAGAACACAAGTCTGATCCTTAGAAAACGCATTTATTGGAATGGACAGTCAACAACCCCAAACGAACTAGTTTCATATTTTAAAAGAGTACGAGGATACCTGGGTAAGAACCTAAAAAATAAATCTTGATATGTTTGTTATCCAATGTCACATGACAAAAACTAGATTCCAATAAAAAAAATTAAGAAAAAAAAACTAAAAAAAAATAATAATAAAACTGAATTTCAATGTTTAGTCCCTAAAAGTATTTTTTTTAAAAGGGTTTTGTTTCAGATATGGTGTCACAATATAGCGAATAAATCAGCATTTAATAGAATGAATTAACAATAGATGCCAAAAATGAAAAGAAATAAAAAAAAATAATTTAATTTAAATAGGTAAAATAAAAGGTGGGGTACTCAAATAAAAAAAATAACAAAAAGTTAGATATCAAATTAAGATTTTTCTCTTTTAATACTGTAATTCTTGTGTGGGTGATTTCACGAGGAAAAACAAAGATAAAGAATTTGTGATGGGTGTTTGTTTCCATATTAATTTATTTTCTTGGATGAAAATATTTTTTTTATTAATAGTATATTTCTTACAAAAAAAAATAAATTATCATAATCTAAAAAGTAAGTTTTAAATAAAAATTAAAAAACAAAGAATGTCTTCATAAAATGTGTATGTGGTTGTATGAAAACAAATCAAAGAATAATTAATTCATAAAAACCATATAAGATTAACAATACAAATATATTTAATTCTCATTGAATATTCATGTATATTTTTTATACAATTTATTAAATGTTAGGATCATATATAATTAATAAAAAAAAAGTTGTTGCAAATATAGCTATAAAAGTACTAATCTCATTTAAAAAGTATAATTGGATTTTTTTAAATAACATTGTAATTGTTAATTTAGATAAATATTTATTTTAAAATAGATATAAATTTATTTTTAAGCTTAAGAGACTAGGCTTACTTATTTTCCTTTATATATATATATATATACACATACATATTAAGTAATTAGAAATATACTACAACTGCTTAGCATTTCACAGTAGCAATCTACAGTGAAACGCTGAGTTTTTTTTAAGAATTTTTTATTTTATTTTTTCATTTTTGATGCCTTTAACTTCTTTTTTTTTTCTTAGTTTTTTTCTTTTAATAAATTTTGTTTTGTTTAATTTAGTTTGTTAATGTTAATATTTTTTTTAATTTAGTTATCATACTTTTATAACATTGATCTCGGGTTTAACAGGTTAACTTGATTTCACGAGTTAACCAGGATTTTTATTTTATTTTTAATTAATTTTTTTTCATTTACTTTAGTTTGTCAATGTTAAATTTCTTTCTATTTAGTTATCAGATTTTCATGACACATATCCCAGGTTTCACGGGTTAACCCAGTTAATTTTGGATTAACCCGTCCATTTTTTTTTTAATGTTAAATATTTTTTTATTTAGTTATCAGACTTTCATGACAAGGATCACAGGTTTAACGGGTTAATCTGGTTTGACGAGTTAACCCGAAGTTTTTTGTTTTTCATTTACTTTAATTTGTTAATGTTAAATTTCTTTCTATTTAGTTATCAGACTTTCATGACACATATCCCAGGTTTGACATGTTAACCTGGTTTTACGGGTTAACAAGTCCATTTTTTTTGTTTTTTTCTTTTGTTAATGTTATTTTTTTTTTTAGTTATCAAACTTTTATGACACAGATCTCGGGTTTAACGGGTTAACCTAGTTTGACAAGGTAACCTGAAGTTTTTTTTCTTTTTAATTAATATTTTTCATTTAGTTTAGTTTGTTAATGCTAAATTTCTTTTTATTTAATTATCAGACTTTCATGACATATATTCCAAATCTGACTGGTTAACCTGGTTTCACGGGTTAACCCAGTTAATTCTGGGTTAAACCGTCAACTTTTTTTTTCTATTTAGTTATCATACTTTCATGACATGAATCTTAGGTTTGATGGGTCAACCCAGTTAATTCAGATTTTTTTTCTTTTTCTTCATGTTGGTTTTTTTTCTTTTTAATCAATCCATTTAATTATCACATTTTTATGACTCGATCTTGCAGCCAGACACACATCCAAGGCTCTTGGATCTGAATGAACTAAATATATATATAAAAAACTAAATATTAAATAGAAAAAAAAACTAAATATAAAAACATAAAAAAAAACTAAAGGCATCAGTCTATAACTAAATAGAAAAAAATTAATATTAATGAATTAAATTAAACAAAAAAATATTAATTAAAAAGAAAAGGAAAAAGAAAAAGAAAAAAGATATAATTTGGCAGGTTAACTCAGATGATTCAGATTATTTTTTTGATTAGTTTTTTTCTTCTAGTTTCATATTTTACTATTGTATGCAGTCCACGGTGAAAATGTTAATGCCTTTAGTTTTTTCTTTTCTTTTTTTCTTTTTATGCCTTTCATGGTGGACTGCACAGTGGAGTTCACGGTGAAAAGGTTTGATGCCTTCTTTTTTTTCTTTTCAATTAATTGTTTTAATTTTTTTTGTTGATATTAAATTTTTTTTATTTAGTTATCAGACTTTCAAGACACGGATCTCAAGTTTGACGAGTTAAACTAGTTAATTTATATTTTTTTTCTTCATTAGTTTTTTCTTTTTTTTAATTAATATTTTTTTTGTTTTATTTAGTTCATTAATATTAATTTTTTTCTATTTAATTATCGATTGATGCCTTTAGTTTTTTTTTCTTTTTTTTTAAATGTTTTTATATCTTTGACTCTAGACTGCATGGTTTAATCCACGGTGAAAATGGTATTGCCTTTTGTTTGTTTTTGTTTTTTTAGCTTTTGAATTAATTTTTTTCTTTTAATTTGGTTTGTTTATGTTAAATTTTTTTTATTTAGTTATCAGACTTTCAAGACACGGATCTCAAGTTTGACGAGTTAAACTAGTTAATTTATATTTTTTTTCTTCATTAGTTTTTTCTTTTTTTTAATTAATATTTTTTTGTTTAATTTAGTTCATTAATATTAATTTTTTTCTATTTAATTATCGATTGATGCCTTTAGTTTTTTTTCTTTTTTTTAAATGTTTTTATATCTTTGACTCTAGACTGCATGGTTTAATCCACGGTGAAAATTGTATTGCCTTTTGTTTGTTTTTGTTTTTTTAACTTTTGAATTAATTTTTTTCTTTTAATTTGGTTTGTTTATGTTAAATTTTTTTCTATTTAGTTATAAGACTTTCATGACATGAATCTCATGTCTGACAGGTTAGCCCAGTTAATTCAGATTTTTTTTCTTCATTAGTTTTCTTCTTTGTTTTTCCCTTTTTAATTAATTTTTTTATATATATAATTTAGTTTGTTGATATTAAAATTATTTATATTTAGTTATTAAACTTTCATGACACGGATCTCAGGTTTGACGGGTTACCCAATTAATTTAGATTTTTTTTCTTTTTCTTTATTAATTTTTTTTCCTATAGATTTTTTTATTTTAACCCATTTTTTTTTTTTTTTTTTTTGCTTTTTGTTTTTTTGCCTTTTTTTTTATTTTTTCATTTTTGATGCCTTTAGCTTTTTTTTTCTTCTTTCTTAGTTTTTTTCTTTTAATAAATTTTTTTTTGTTTAATTTAGTTTGTTAATGTTAATATTTTTTTTAATTTAGTTATCATACTTTTATAACATTGATCTTGGGTTTAACAGGTTAACTTGATTTCACAACTTAACCCGGATTTTTATTTTATTTTTAATTAATTTTTTTCATTTACTTTAGTTTGTTAATGTTAAATTTCTTTCTATTTAGTTATCAGACTTTTATGACACATATCCCAGGTTTCATGGGTTAACCCAGTTAATTCTGGATTAACCTGTCCAATTTTTTATTTTTTTTATTTTTTTAATGTTAAATATTTTTTTATTTAGTTATCACACTTTCATGACAAGGATCACAGGTTTAACAGGTTAATCTAGTTTGACGAGTTAACTCGAAGTTTTTTGTTTTTGCTTTTTTTTCTTTTTAATTAATTTTTTTCATTTACTTTAATTTGTTAATGTTAAATTTCTTTCTATTTAGTTATCAGACTTTCATGATACATATCCCAGGTTTGACGTGTTAACCTGGTTTTATGGGTTAACCCGTCCATTTGTTTTTGTTTTTTTCTTTTGTTAATGTAATTTTTTTTTAGTTATCAAACTTTTATGACACAGATCTCAGGTTTAACGGGTTAACCTAATTTGACAAGGTAACCCGAAGTTTTTTTTTCTTTTTGATTAATATTTTTCGTTTAGTTTAGTTTGTTAATGTTAAATTTCTTTCTATTTAATTATCAGACTTTCATGACACATATTCCACATCTGACTGGTTAACCTGGTTTCACGGGTTAACCCAGTTAATTCTGGGTTAAACTGTCAACTTTTTTTTTTCTATTTAGTTATCAAACTTTCATGACATGAATCTTAGGTTTGATAGGTTAACCCAGTTAATTTAGATTTTTTTTTCTTTTTCTTTATGTTGGTTTTTTTTCTTCATTTTTTTCTTTTTAATCAATCCATTTAATTATCACATTTTTAAGACTCGATCTTGTAGCCAGACACACATCCAAGGCTCTTGGATCTGAATGAACTAAATATATATATATATATATATATATATATATATATATATATATATAACTAAATATTAAATAGAAAAAAAACTAAATATAAAAACATAAAAAAAAAACTAAAAGTATCAGTCGATAACTAAATAGAAAAAAAATTAATATTAATGAATTAAACTAAACAAAAAAATATTAATTAAAAAGAAAAAAAAGAAAAAAGATATAATTTGGCAGGTTAACTCAGCTGATTCAGATTATTTTTTTGATTAGTTTTTTTCTTCTAATTTCATATTTTACTATTATATGCAGTTCACGGTGAAAATGTTGATGCCTTTAGTTTTTTCTTTTCTTTTATCTTTTTATGTCTTTCATGGTGGACTGCATAGTGAAGTTCACGGTGAAAAGTTTTAATGCCTTCTTCTTTTTTCTTTTCAATTAATTTTTTTTGTTGATATTAAATTTTTTTATTTAGTTATCAGACTTTCAAGACACAGATCTCAAGTTTGACCGGTTAAACCAGTTAATTTATATTTTTTTTCTTCATTAGTTTTTTTTAATTAATATTTTTTTTGTTTAATTTAGTTCATTAATATTAATTTTTTTTCTATTTAATTATCGACTGATGCCTTTAGTTTTTTTTTCTTTTTTTAATGTTTTTATACCTTTGACTCTGGGCTGCATGGTTTAATCCACGGTGAAAATGGTATTGCCTTTTGTTTGTTTTTGTTTTTTTAACTTTTGAATTAATTTTTTTCTTTTAATTTGGTTTGTTTATATTAAATTTTTTTCTATTTAGTTATAAGACTTTCATGACATGAATCTCATGTCTGACAGGTTAGCCCAGTTAATTCAAATTTTTTTTCTTCATTAGTTTTCTTCTTTGTTTTTCCCTTTTTAATTAATTTTTTTTATATATAATTTAGTTTGTTGACATTAAAATTCTTTCTATTTAGTTATTAAACTTTCATGACACGGATCTCAGGTTTGACGGGTTACCCAATTAATTTAGATTTTTTTCTTTTTCTTTATTAATTTTTTTTTCCTATAGATTTTTTTCTTTTAACCCAGTTAGTTTTTTTTTTTTTTGCTTTTTGTTTTTTTGCCTTTTTTTTATGCCTTTGATTGTAGACTGTACAGTGCAGTCCACAATGAAAAGGCTAATGCCTTTTGTTTGTTTTTGGTGTTTTTCCTTTTTAATTAATTTTTTTTGTTTATTTTAGTTTGTTAATGTTATTTTTTTTCTATTTAGTTATCAAACTTTCATGACACGGATCCCGGGTTTGACGGGTTAGCCCGGTTAATTATGGGGTAACCCGTCAATTTTTTTTCTATTTAATTATCAAACTTTCACGACACAAATCTAATGTTTGACGGGTTAACCTAGTTAATTCATATTTTTTTTCTTTTTCTTCATTAGTTATTTTCTTCATGTTGGTTTTTTTTCTATGTTTTTTTCTTTTTACTTAATCTATTTAATTATCATACTTTTTTTATACGACCTTGCAGCCAGACCCACATTCAAGGTTATTGGATATGGTATTGGAGCCAAACCCACTTAAACTTGGGTTATGCAAGTTTAATGTTATTATTAATATTATAAATATTACTCTTGGGTCAGGCATTACAGCCAAACCCAAAACTCTTAAGTATAACTTTACAGAAAGACCTAACACTTTTAAATCTTAATTTTTTTTAATATTTTTTATGCAAAACAAATTGACCCGCTACATTGCGCGGGTCGTCTAACTAGTAATACTCTAAAAGGCGTGGGGAAAGCACTATAGCTTTCCCCACGCTTTTTAACTTTTCCCATTCTTCTATGCATCAGTGATTAAAAGCTTTTTTTTTCACGCCTTTCACTTTACTCATTATTAATATATTATTATTATTATTATTATTATATTATATCACTTAACTGTCATCTTCTTTTTTTTGTTTTTATTTTTTTTTGTTTTTTTAATGAATTTTTTTATTTGATTTAGCTTGTTAATGTCAATTTTTTTTTTTAGTTATCAGACTTTCATGATACGGATCCTGGGTTTGATGGGTTAACCTGGTTTGACAAGTTAACTTGAATTTTTTTAATTTTAATTAATTTTTTTCGTTTAGCTTAGTTTATTGATGTTAAATTTCTTTCTATTTAATTATCAGACTTTCATGACACGTATCCTGGCTTGATGGGTTAACTTGGTTTGATGGGTTAACCCAGTTAATTCTAGGTAAACCCGTCAATTGTTTTTTTCTATTTAGTTATCAAACTTTCATGATGCGAATTCCAAGTTTGACAGGTTAACCTGGTTTGAAGGGTTAACCCAGTTAATTCAGATTTTTTTTTCTTTTTCTTCATTAGTTTTTTTTTTTCTTTCTGTTGGTTTTTTTCTTTTTAATTAATCTATTTAATTATCACACTTTTATGACACGACCTTGCAGCCAGACCTACATCCAAGGCTATCGAATCTGGTATTGCAGCCACACTTACTTAAACTTGGGTCATGCAAGTTTAATGTTATTATTAATATTATAAATATTACTTTCAGGTCAGGCGTTGCAACTAAACCCAAGACTTTTGGCTATAGCTTTGCAGAAAGACCTAACACTTTTAAATCTTATTTTTTTATACAAAAACATATGACCCGCAGCATCGCGCGGGTTATGTAACTAGTATGTTATATATATATATATATATATATATATATATATATATATATATATATTATCAAGTTGATGATAGGTAGGGAAACGTTGTTGACGCGTGCTAGGGAAGCGTCGGCGTGTCAGCCGCATCATCGTTTTAGGACTATATGTGTGGCTGATTAGAGCGATAGGAAAGGCTGTTCCAAAGCTTTATGAGCTTCGTTTCATTGTTGCCTCTCAGAAAATGTGATGTGTGCACTGATATGATTTTTTGTTTATCATCGGTGACTGATTCTTTTTTTCTTCTTTCTTTTCTCTCTCTTCTTATGTTTATGCGCCCTCCCATCCAATTTTTCAAATCAGCCTCTAAACTTCTACTTCCTTTTTATTTAGTCCCTTTTGTTTTTTTTTCTCTATTTTTTTAAATAATTCATTTAATTAGTTTTTTGTTTTAATTTCATCCTTATTGAATTTTTTATTTTGTCAAATTTGATCCTCAATCTTTTAATTTTTATTTTTTTCTAGGCTAAGATAATTTTTAGAATTGTATTTTCTTTTAGATTCCACCCTCCTTAATTGTTTTTTTTTTTTCTAAAATAGATTTAATCTTCTTTTTTATTGTTGCTTTTGTTTTTGGTTTGCAAAATTTTTAAAATTAGGATTTCTTACCCGATTTGATTCCTCAACATTTAATTGGTTGGGATATGACCTTTGTTAAGCTCGCAACTAAGATTTCACGAGTTGCGGACTTTGAAAATTAACTTGATTTCATGAAGTTTTTTAGGAGTGCTTTGAGTTTTTTTAAAACATTTTTAAAAGTTAATGTTTTTTTTTATTTTATCCTTCAATATTTATTTAATTGTAGATTGAGCTCTTTTTTTTCATGCTTTCTATGACCTCAGTTTTACCTTTTTCTTTTTTTATTTAATGAGGTTATCTAAAGTCTTTTTATTTGTTATTCTTTGTTATGTTTTTTAAAAAATAAATTTTAATATTTAATTAACTGGAATTGATTTATTTAATATAGATAGATGCTCACTTCAATTATTTTTTATGGTGAGTGAAGTCCATGGTAGAGTAATAGTGGGTTTCCAATGTTTTTTTTTCTTTTGCTCCCGACTGTAATATCGGTAGCTCATTTGTTTTGGTTAATTGTCGCCATATTTTTTTATGGTTCGTATACTATCGTTGCGTATAGTTTAAATCAGATTATTAAATTACTCGATCTTATTAGATTAAGTTGAGTTAATGACTTCAATCTAAGTTTTTTTTTACTTATTTATAAATTTTTTTGTTTGAAAATATATTAACAACACTTGAATATCTTTTTGTACATTTAATAAAAATTTGATTCAATTCATAACATAACACGAGCAATTATCTAATGAGTTTCTAATTGAAATGTGACTAGAATCAATCATCATTGGTTTATGGTTGATGTTTTCAGGGCTTCAATGCGGTGGACGTCGAGGCTTCAATTTGGTTGATTATTGTATGAAAAAGAAAAGGGAATTTCAGATTGAAATTTAATGTTTTTTTTTAATATAGATATGTAAGCTGTTTTTAAAGTATTTCTTATATATGAAAAATTTAAATATAAATTAAGAAGCTTATGTAAGTATCTAATTATATAAATTGATAACTATCTATATAAGTAAATAAATAAAAAATATTAGTAGCAATAACTAAAATCAAAACTTGAAAAATCAAGAGCTTGAAGTAGATCAAGATATTTGATCGGGCAACATGAGACATTTACTTGATTATATTTAATGAATTTATTTACTAAAATAATCTTTTTATTCAATGAAACGATAATAGAAATAAACATACCTATAAAATTGATTGAATAAAATAAAAAAAACCATTATGCAACGCTGCACATATTAAAAATATTATAAATAAATAAATAAATATTTTTTATTTTAAAAATAAATTTCATCTATATAAAAAAATATAGATGAATCAAAATAATATTTCAAAAATTAAACACACAAAACATTAAAAAAAAACTCTATAAAAATAGAGACAAAAATTATTTGCGAAATGCTAGAAAATAATCCCAACTTAAATGAAATATCGATTTTACAAATTAGAATTTTAAGTTATTATTAAAAAGTTGATAGAAAAGGGACAAAAATTAACATAAACAATTTTTTTTTAATATGCATGGTTCAAAAAAAAATTGTAAACTTCAATTTGGTCTCTTAATTTTTTTTTTATTTTTTATATAATTGGTCCCCGTATGTTTTAGAATTTTATATTTTAGTCCTAAACTTTATTTTTCATGTTTTAGTCCTTGGATGTTGAGATATGAGAGAGGCACCATAAAAAAAAAAAAGAAAAAAGAGAGAGAAAGAGTTTGCTCAATCACATTCTAGCAAAAAAAAAAACCGAATTTGATGTTAATAAGTTCGTTTTAAAGAGAATAATTAAATAAAAGTGATTTTTTCCTTTAAATATGTTAGAAAAAATAGACTGAGACTAGTTAATTTTTGGATTTAGATTGATTTTTTTACGCCAATCATGCTTGAATTGACTTTGTGACTGCTGTTTCCATGTTCGAAAACATCCAGTATATACCACGAGATATTTAAAACAAAAATTCACAATTTCCAATTCTCTATATCATTTATATCTTAAGAATATTTTTTTCTAGAATATTCTTTTAATTTTTTTCTCTCAAAAGATATTAACTTTACTATCAGAGAATTTTTAAATCCCCTTGATTGGACTTGTTTTATTATAAGTATTTCAAACCTTCATAGTAAATTTACAGTTTTTTAGATTAAAAACAAATTTAAATACTTTAATGTATTAATCAACCACTATTCCTAACACCAAATAACATTTTATTTTATATTCTTGAATTTTTAAACATCATCAACTAATTGAATAAGCTTTTAGTCATCTTTCCCATTTTTTTTTAAATATGTTTTAAATGGTATATTTTGATAAAAATAGTTTCATTTTTTTAACAAATCTTTGGCCAAACTCAAGGTAGGCGGTGGAACACGTTTGATTTACAGATTGTTTGTTTGTTTTTTTTTGTTTTAAAAATTTATTTAAAAAAATTATTATTATTTCCCTCTACTTCAAACATTCATCAACAAACATCTGCTGCACCATAACCGCAAAGAAACTGGTGATCGCAACAAAACAACAAAATATTTCTACCATAAAAATAAAAAGAAAGCGCAATTTCATCATTCCCCAGCAACAATCTGAATTAACTTTATCCAAATACACTCACAAACAGAAACAATTTCATCCAATCAAACTAATAAACAAGCTATTTGGACCTGGAACAGAAAAGAAAGAACGAAAAGGATGCATCAAACATCACCACCATCGCCAACAACTTTGAAATTGAGATTTAGTTAGCTGGTGCGAGCACACTCACAAACAAATCAGTAACCATCCACTGATAAAAAAAAGGAACAATTTTTAACACAGAGCATCACTATAATCACCAACCCAACAAGTAATCACTTACACCCTACAAAATCCATGAAATAATTAAACTTTTACATTTCAGGAAACAAAACACAAAATCCCATTTCAAAAATTGAACCAAAGAACACATTAGTCTAGGATACAAAACCAAATAAGAGAGCGGGAAGGAGAGATGAGGGAGAGACCTTCCAAAACTGATCTTCAGGTCCAACAGAAGAATCACCACAAACATCACAAACAACTCTTCCATGGATTTCACTTGTCCAAGCTTTGACACCAGAAACCAAGATTGCCGACAATAAAAAAAAAAGATCACATACCAGATTTCTCAGTTGTGACTCCATAGCCTGTTTTTCGAGTTCCCAAATGTCCAAAAACCAGGAGATTTTTACACACAAATAATTAATGAGTTTTTTTTTTTATATATAAAAAACAGATTTTTAAATTCTATTTATATATAATGATTAAAAAAAGTTTCTTACAAGTGTTCTATGTTAAAATGTAACTTTCTCATACTTTAGGGACTAAAATGGAGGTTATCCTCTTATTTCACTCCCTGTTTAAGTTTATATAGTGCCTCTAAAGTCTAAAACCTAAAACCTAGTTCAGCTTCTCTTCACCAGCGCTGCCATTTGCGTACTTCTGTCTTCAAATACAAAAGCTAATCAATCTTCTTCGCTAGCACTCTACTAGTGAGATTTTCCATTTGGTTTGTATCCCTATGAAGAATGAACTGATTTTTCAATTAAAAGTAGTGGGCTGATCTCCATTGATGATCACTAA
>Ga0325411_1006888_pt1 | contig 12426 bp, 11 predicted proteins | sample PopdelMetagenome_13_FD_206181 | JGI IMG/M metagenome (GOLD analysis project Ga0325411, IMG submission 206181) | Populus deltoides microbial communities from Bellville, Georgia, United States - Xylem-PdIQD-R4 | ecosystem: Host-associated > Plants > Phyllosphere > Stem > Wood/Secondary xylem... | reverse complement strand
GTCTCGAGGCTGACAACAACGGCACCATTTTAAAGTGCGCCTTTAACGGTAGCAAAATGGGATTGGCTTTTTCTTGATATTATTTTTCTTTCAAATGTTGCGACAGTGCGCTCGTAGGGATTGTCTCGGACGCCATGTCGCTTGGTGAAGCGGCTCCAGAGTACAAAGATACGGTGGGAACCCGTTTCAAACAGTATTTTTCTTAAAAATAATTTTTTTATTTAGATTTTTTTTTATTTTTAAATTATTATCATACACTGATATCAAAAATTATTTTAAAATAAAAAAATATTATTTTAATATATTTTCAATTAAAAAGTAGTTTAAAAATAAACGCTACCATACTTCCAAATACGCTCTAAACATTGTTTAGCATTGCGGTTGGAAAGTACTTTTGGAAAAATTTAAATTTTTTTATTTTTTTGCTTTAAATTAATATATTTTTTATATTTTCAAATCATTTTGATGTACTGATGTTAAAAATAATTTCTTTTAAATATTATTTTAATGTGTTTTGGAATAGAAAATACTTTGAAAAACAACCATTACCACACTCCCAAACACTAATATTATTTGACATTGAAGGGTATAATGTTTTTTAAAATAACTTTTTATTTAAAACTATATTAAAATAATTTTTTTTAGATTTTTTTATTTTTAACTTCAATGCATTAAAACTGTAAAAAAAACACTAAAAAACCCTTAATTTAATGTTCTTCAAGCTAAAAGTATTTTTAAAAATACATCTAAAAACATAAATAAAAATTATATCAAACAACCTAAAAGGTGGAGGTGGATGCTAGAGAGTTGAGAAAAAGTTATTAAGCGTTTTTGAATTGAAAACTTTTTGTAAGTTACTTTTTATTTTAAAATTTTAGGTATTTTTAGATGATTTTTATATAATAATATCAAAAATAAAATTAAAAACATGAAAAATATCATTGTGTTGCATTTTAATTGAAAAATATTTTTTAAAAAATAATTTATATCAAATATACATATAAATAGCAATCAGCCAAAGCTCTTTCTAAAGATTTAGGCTAAAATTCGTGTTTATATATTACGGGTTTATATGAAAATGAAACTCAAGGTTCTATTTCACTCTCGAGCTTTATTAGTGAATTATATTAAAATTTTTAATAAAATTGTAATTTATAAAATGTTTTTTTAATTATTGTTAAAAATTTTGACATTTAAAAAATACCCATAATTGGACATGACAAATTAGTTAATTATATTAAACTGTAACTTATAAAATGTTATTAATTATAGCTTAAACACCATAAAGATTCTCGAATATAATTACATAAATTGGTTATTTATTGACTTTTAAAATTAGAAACACTCCCTTAATATGTTTTTAAAATAAGAAACTTAAATAACAAAAACATTAAAAAATATATTCAAATTAAAATAAAAAAATACATAAAATCGATTAGAAATAAAATGAATTGTTTTTATACACTTGGAATACATATAAGCCTGCCACGTGTTAATTTAACAACTAAATTAGCATATGCTTAGTAGAATCAAACAAAATCACTTAATTACAAAAATTAAATACACTTGAATATTAAAATTAAGAGTTGAAGACAAAAACTCAAATATTATTTGGTATTTGATATTGTAATAATTTTTATTTTTTATTTAATAAAAAAATATTTGATTAGTTAAATAATTTTTATATTTTATATTTAATCTGCATATAATTGTGTTTCAAATATTAATTTTATAAAAGCAAAAATAATTTATTTTTTATTTATAAAAACATAATTTTTATTTATTTTACATGCAAAAATTTATATCGTAATAGTTTTCACTAAACATTTATTTTTTTAAACCTATTTTAAAAAAACAATAACTAAAAATATTTTTTTTATTTATTTTTTTAAACCATAATCATAAAAACTATTAAAATATCAAATACACGAAGAACTGTTTTTAAATTTAAGAGTTCCATAAAGTTCATGTGTTGAATACTTTAATGAAACTTTTTTATTTATATTTGATTAAGAATTCCGTCTAAATTGTAATATTTGATTAAAAAAAACTTCGAAATTTAATATTTGATGTCAGGTAATGTGAAGGAATTCTAACAAAAACCCTAAATTGAGAAATTAAAATTGTTAAATGAAAAAAATGTATACAATATTTTCACTTAAAAGCAAAATTGAAACTACCCAAATAATTATAAGTCATCGCTGCCTAACGCTAAACACGAGCAGCGCGCACAGCTACAGAGTCACTGCTTCTACTTTCCACACGACTACGGCTACCCCGCACATGCCTTGCTGGGGTAAAAAGATGCAGGATTTAACTGGCATGAGGTGAGCCACGAGTCTATGAGAGAGGAGAATCCTTGCTGACAAAACCATAGCCGTATAGAATGTGAACCCCATTCAAGACCACTAGCTGATCAACGGCCTCAGATTCACTTGATCATCTCTGTGCATTCTAAAGCCTTATTATTATATTCCCTGAAAAAGTAAATGGATTCTGTGGGCATAATGTCAGGTCAATGGATTCCTAGGCGTGTGGGGTTCACAGCACGGGTTTACCCACCATCTCTCATCATAATTTGCGGTTTAAGTTGGTGATTGATAAGGGGGGAAAAACATGTTTCATAATTGTAGTTTGAGTTTGAACTGAATGTATCCCATCAAGAAGATTCAACGAAGAAGTAGACTGATATCAGTATCATAGTCATAGAAAACAAGCTGCAATATCCTGGTTTCCAAGAAAGTAAGAAGCCAACCTGCAATGTATTTGTAACAGAGGCCCTGCTTCTTGGATGTTTCGAGTAAAGGTTGAGGAGCGGGAGGAATTGAATTACAAGTGGATAGTTCATACAAACACTAATCGGCCCACCAAGACTGGAGACGACTAATTTAATCAGCATGAGTGGACTGGACAAATTCTGATGATCTGGATATGCTTGCGTACTCAGATAGGACGAACCGTGATAGTTGGACTGGTGCTTATCATTGTTGTGTGCGTGAAGGGCTGCCATAAACTCGAAAAAAAAGCCATGTAAAAATAAATAAAAAAGCCCTAGAAAGAAGGAAAAATTCTTCTCGAGTGGATATTGCTGTTGAAAAAGCACTACACGGTGGGCAATCCCTCTTGATACTCCGCCATCCCGAATAAAATGATTGAAAAAATAACACATTTGTAATGGGAAATATATATATATATATATATATATAAGAAAGAAAACTATTTCCATTAAAGGCTAAATTGTATCTGGGAAATTCCAAATGAATTGTATAAAACGAAAATAAGAGGTCATAGGATAGGAGCATTTATGTCTGCGTAAACCACACCTGTCATCACATCGGCAAAACAAAAAATGAAATTCAGGAACCTTATCGTAAAGTAGATTATTGTATGGTGGGATTAAAGAATTACGTGTAAAAGAAGCAGGGAGAAACAAAGCTTATGTCCTTCAAATGGCAACGTAATTTAAGAGATCCTGATTCCTGACACTTGAGAAAATGAATAAATAATTGTCTGTCTTAATGAAACCGAATTATCTAGAAATTTTTAATGAAACAGTGCAGAGAGTATTTAGATTCCGGCCACATTGTTGTTCTGGTCCTTGTAAGTTTATGATCAAGACATATTCCTTAGACAAAAATTGTAATGATGCCATGATTGTGACTGTTTTTTTTTTTTATGTTTATGTACACGAATCTTAAGACTGGATATCTGACACCCTTGACTCCTTCCACCTAAGTCGTCGCCACCCTTAAAGGTACACGTGCTTCTTACGTGCTTTGGCAGGCAGGGTTGCTTTCTTTCGAGACTCAAAGAAACCGATCCATTTCTTCCTTCTAATTTCGGAGAGGAGATTTTTAGTGTTATTTCTGTTGTTTTGTTGTCTCTGTCTTCGTGTCCCAACTGGGTTGTCATTGTTTTTATCGATAACATACAGCAGGATGTCATTGCAGGTCTTAAACATTGCCTAGACTCCCTGTGGTCGTTTTCTTTCTGGGCTGCCTTTTTTCAGCTTTTGTCTTTGATTTAGTTTGGGTGAGAATTTAGTTGAAATGGGGATTTTTGAGCTGGGGACTAGAATGGAGATTTCTGTAGAGATTGTCTATGCAGCATTTTTCATGCTGTTAGTGGCATGGTTGCTGATAGACATCTTGAAACGAAGAAGAGGTGGTGGTGATTTACGCTGCGGAGAACTCGAAGCAGTGAAACAATTTACAGTGCTGTTTACTACATTCACTGTTCTTCCTAACGTCATAATCTCGATCTTGTACCTTGGTTTTGGATTTTATGAGTATTGGGAACTAAGAATTATCACTTCTAAATCTGTTTTCTTATCTATGACTTGGATTTCAGCTACTCTAGTTGCTTGCTATTCCAAAAACAGAACTCTTAGAGAAGACAACAGGTTGCCCTTGGTCATTATTCTTTGGTGGGTCTTTTACTGCATTTTTGATTCACTCTCTGTTTCCATTCATTTGATTACCCGTTTCAGTTCCATAGAATTGCCTTATCCCTGGCCTGAAGCTAATATTGCTGATTTTGCTTCCTTACCACTGTTAGTACTGCTTTGTTTCACTGCTGTAACATTCAGTTGTAGTACCAAGACACATGATGACCTTGAAACCCCATTGCTCCAAGAAAAGCATCAGAGTTTGTTCAAAGATTCAACTTGTTATAGGAATGCTGGAATTTGGAGCAAACTTACTTTTAAATGGCTAAACCCGCTGTTTAGTAGCGGAAGGATAGAAAAACTTGAGCTATCTCATGTTCCTCCAGTTCCTGCATCAGAAACAGCAAAGTATGCTTCATCATTGCTTGAGGATTCGTTTGGAAAAAATAAAAAAGAGACTTTGAATTTGCCAAAAGCCATAGCATATGCTGTTTGGAAATCCCTGACTATAAATGGAGTTTTCGCAGGTATCTCTTTGCTTAATCTTGCATCAATCTATAGATTCTGTTTAAAAGGTTTGTTGTGCTTAATTCTGTTCATCTTCTGCAGGAGTAAACACAATTGCCTCCTACACGGGTCCTCTTTTGATCACCAACTTTGTTAATTTTTTGTCGGAGAATCATGATGATTCAGGCCACATCCATGGGTTGGTTCTTGCATTCGTCTTCTTTTTCTCAAAGACAGTTGAGTCCGTAACTCAGCGGCAATGGTACTTTGGTACCCAGCGTATTGGCACACGAGTAAGGGCAGCTCTCTCAGTACTGGTTTACAAGAAATCTTTATCAGTGAAGTTTGCAGGATCAAGCAATGGCAAAATTATAAATATGATTAATGTTGATGTTGAGAGAATTGGTGACTTCTGTTGGAACATCCATGGGGTTTGGCAGCTACCATTCCAGGTGTTTTTAGCCCTTGTTATCCTGTTTATAAACCTTGGTGCTGCCCCCACAATTGCTGCTCTCTCTTGTACAATTCTGGTGATGGTGAGCAACACTCCTTTGGCCAGTAAGCAAGAAAGGCTCCACTCCAGGATCATGGAAGCTAAAGACTCAAGAATCAAAGCAACTTCAGAGACTCTCAAAAGCATGAGAGTCTTAAAACTGTATTCATGGGAACCAACATTTTTGAAGAAGCTTCTTCAACTTAGAGAGACTGAGAGAAACTGGCTGAGGAAATACCTCTATACTAGTTCAGCAATAGCCTTTCTGTTTTGGGCTTCACCAACTCTAGTTTCTGTTGTCACTTTCGGTGTCTGTATTTTATTGAAAACGCCTTTAACAACAGGGACAGTCCTCTCAGCTCTTGCAACATTCCGAATTCTGCAAGAGCCCATCTACAACCTGCCAGAGCTTATTTCCATGATTGCTCAAACTAAGGTCTCGATTGATCGCATCCAAGATTTTCTAAGTGAAGATGATCAAAAGAAGCAGATTCCTTACCAAGCTTCTCAAACATCTGACATTACTATCGAAATGAAGTGTGGAGAATATGCCTGGGAAACAATTGATCAAAACTCAACGAAACCTACCATCAAAATTACCAAAAACATGAAAATAATGAAGGGTTACAAGGTTGCAGTTTGTGGATCAGTTGGGTCTGGCAAATCAAGCCTGCTCTGCAGCATACTTGGAGAGATTCCCATGATTTCTGGGGCAGGAGTCAAGGTTCATGGAACAAAAGCTTATGTTCCCCAGAGCGCTTGGATTCAAACAGGAACTGTGAGAGACAACGTGTTGTTCGGCAAGGATATGAGTAGGGAAATCTACGAGGATGTTTTGGAAGGGTGTGCTTTGAACCAGGATATTGAGATATGGGCTGATGGAGATTTGACTGTGGTGGGAGAGAGAGGGGTGAACTTGAGTGGAGGACAAAAGCAGAGAATTCAACTTGCAAGAGCTGTCTATAGTAATTCAGATGTTTATATCCTAGATGATCCTTTTAGCGCTGTAGATGCACATACTGGAACACATCTGTTCAAGGCAAGGATCTTCCTAATATTTTTCTGCTTTTTATTTATCTCTCGTGCAACTTTACTTCCTTGTCGGTATTCCCATCTTGTTTTCTTCATATTTGGAATATTTTTGTGCAGAAATGTCTCATGCAACTCTTGTCTCAGAAGACTGTTATATATGCTACCCATCAACTGGAATTTTTAGATGCTGCAGACCTTGTTCTGGTACATAACCCGAAAGTTCAATCAGATATTCAAATATATTAAGAATTTAGTCATCTCAAGCTTCTTTATCCATTACTTTTAAATGTGTATTTATAGGTGACGAAAGATGGTGTGATTGTCCAGTCAGGAAAATATGAAGATTTGATTGCAGATCCCACTGGTGAACTTGTTAGACAAATGGCTGCCCACAGAAGATCATTAAACCAAGTGAATCCACCCCAAGAAGATAACCCATTAACAGGTGGATCATCTCAGTTAAATCAAAATGAAGTCACAGAAGAAAAATTTGAAGCGCCAACTGGTACTGGTAGATTTTCAAGGAAAACGCAAGAGGAAGTATCTGAAACTGGCAGAGTGAAATGGAGCGTTTATTCAACCTTCATTACTTCAGCTTACAAAGGAGCCCTTGTTCCAATCATCCTTCTGTGTCAAGTCCTTTTCCAGGGACTACAGATGGGAAGCAATTATTGGATTGCATGGGCGACGGAGAAGAGTCACAACGTCACCAGAGAGAAGCTGATTGGCATATTCATTTTGTTGTCTGGTGGAAGCTCCATCTTTATATTGGGAAGAGCAGTTTTGCTGGCAACAATTGCTGTTGAGACTGCTCAGCGTCTTTTCTTTGGGATGATCTCGTCTGTTTTTCGAGCTACTATCTCATTCTTTGATGCCACACCTTCAAGTAGGATCCTCAGCAGGGTTAGTTTTTTTTATTCCAAGTTCAATACTCTTTGCTTTGTCTACCATCTTTACATGCTTCCGAGAAAAAAACATTTTTCTTGTGTTTTTGTCCTAGCAGTCATCTACAGATCAAAGCACAGTAGATACAGACATCCCCTACAGATTGGCTGGATTGGCATTTGCCCTAATTCAGCTATTATGCATCGTTATCCTTATGTCTCAGGTGGCTTGGCAGGTCTTCCCTATCTTTCTTGTCATACTAGGAATCTCCATCTGGTATCAGGTAAAGCGAAAATTCTGCTTCAACTTCTTATCATTTTTTCATTAAATTAAACCATATCATCCTGATGAAGAGATATTTGGCAGCTTGGCAGTATCATGTGGAGAAACATAAATATAATTTGCATTAATTTCTTCGTTGGGTGATCTCCCAAAGCCAAAATTCACTAAAAACAAGAACAGTTCCTTATCATTTACGCCGCACCGGCCAACGAGAAAATGCACGTATATTTTAGTCCAAACCTTAGATGATTCATCCCATTCAACTCATATCTAAACATTGAGGTGCTTAATCAAAATTTTCTGCAGGCTTATTACATTACAACTGCTAGAGAATTAGCCAGGATGGTTGGAATCAGAAAGGCTCCTATCTTGCATCATTTTTCAGAATCTATAACAGGAGCAGCGACAATTCGCTGTTTCAATCAGGAAGAACGCTTTCTGATGAGAAGCCTTAGCATAATTGATGATTATTCTCGCATTGTCTTTCACAACTCAGGCACCATGGAATGGCTGTGCATTCGGATCAACTTTCTCTTCAACCTTGGGTTCTTTCTTGTTCTGATCATCTTGGTCAGCCTTCCTAAGTCAGCCATTGATCCCAGTGAGCTCCTCTTATCTCACATCTTTAGTGACCAACATCACGAGAAACTATGCACACCAATTTGCAACCAAGAATATTTGGAACTTTGTAAATGAATATCACAAATAGTGCCATGTCTCGTAAATGATTGAAGGGCAGATACTGACATAACTTGAAAACAGAACTAACTTCACGTACTAGATTCTATTAAGGAAGCTTCAGAGAAGAGAAGAAATGGAATAATGAAATTTGTCTAGTAGCACAAATTTGAATCAACCATCTGTAGTATATTTATTTTTCATTGAGAAGTGAAAACAAGAAAACAAATCAAAGACGATGCTATTGCTTGTGATCAATTGCTTACTGTTGTCATAATCCCTAAGCATAGTTGTGGTTGATTGTTGATAGAAAATGGAAATATAGACCAGTAGAAGCATATTTACACTTTCACTCATTTCCAGTTCTTTCATAGAAGCTGAAACGTAAACAATTTTATTCGTTTAGTTTAATGGTTGGTTGAATGGATCTCAGGCTTGGCAGGGCTCGCAGCTACCTATGGTCTGAACTTGAATGTTCTTCAGGCTTGGGTTATATGGAACTTATGCAACGTTGAAAACAAAATGATTTCAGTTGAAAGAATTCTACAATTCACTAACATACCTAGTGAAGCTCCTCTAGTGATTGAAGATTGCCGGCCGAAGCCTGAATGGCCAGTGGATGGAAGAGTTGAACTTATAGGCCTTGATGTTCAATATAGTCCTTCTCTCCCAAAGGTTCTCAAAGGGATAACTTGCACCTTCCCTGGAGGAAAGAAAATCGGTGTTGTGGGCAGGACAGGAAGCGGAAAGTCTACTCTGATTCAAGCTCTCTTTCGAGTGATCGAGCCCTCAGGAGGACAGATTCTTATTGATGGACTGGATATTTCCAAGATAGGTTTGCAGGACTTGAGGTCCAGGCTTGGTATAATTCCTCAGGATCCCACATTGTTTCAAGGAACTGTAAGGACTAATTTGGATCCTTTGGAGAAACATTCAGATCAAGAAATCTGGGAGGTAGAATCAAAACCCTTTCTCACTGAAATAGGATTTCAATATACGTTGTTCACTCAGCCAATCTGCCTCTACAGGTTCTCAACAAATGCCGCCTTGCAGATATAGTGAAACGAGATAAAAGACTTCTTGATGCAACAGGTACATATTCCATTCATGTAACGAACCTTTTAGTCGTTTTTCTTTCATTTTCAGTTTTATATATTGTATTGAATGCTGGAATCTGGGAATGGATCAGTTTCTGAAGATGGAGAAAACTGGAGTGTTGGACAAAGACAGCTTGTTTGCCTGGCTAGGGTGCTGCTAAAGAAAAGGAGAATTTTGGTGTTAGATGAAGCCACAGCTTCCATTGATATAGAAACAGATAATATCATTCAAGGCACGATACGAGAAGAAACAAGTGGATGCACGGTCATCACTGTGGCACATCGAATACCCACTGTCATTGACAATGACTTGATTTTGGTTCTGGAAGATGGTAAAGCGAACTTTTCCAACATTATAAATTCCTGTGCCTCTAGCAATAGATTAAACTCACTTCCAAGAATTTAAGGTGTTTTCTACCATGTCTACAGTTTAATGACCCACTAATTCCTATTATATGGGAAACACATGGATCTGAAAACTCGAGAGCAATTCTTTTCTTGATTTTGGCCTCGAAACGCAATAACGAAATATTACATGCTGAGAGAAGATTACAGTGTCTGTCTGGAATGAAAAGGAAAACGGAAATAAGAATCCCAAGATGCTCTATTTCCACAAACTCCATTAACATTAGAATTCAGAGAACATAAAGTAGCATAGCGAATCATCAATATGTGGCTTGTTCTTCTTTTATATTCCTTAAATCATTTGACTATATTTCTGCCAATTTCTTGATTAATATAGGCAAGGTTGTAGAGTATGATTCCCCAGTGAAGTTGCTCAAGGACAACTCTTCTTCTTTTTCGAAGTTGGTCATGGAATTCTTGAGGAGATCAATCCAAGAGTAACTACCGTAAGGATCTATCTTGACAACAGTGGAGATTAAGCACCTCAGTCTTTTTGTCCTCAGTCACAGGTTAGAGCCCGGTCATATATTTCGTTGGGGGATACTATACGATCAATTAACATGGCAATCGAACCCTGAGAAGTTCTAGCTGGAGAGGTGGGCAAAGGTCTGAAGAACCACGGAAACCTCTACCATAATGAGAAATTAGATCATGGAATCCTAAAGATGAAAAGATACTTGCTCTCTAGCTACAAAAGACACTTGTTCCAAACAGAAGTTTGAAGGGATTTTTCAACGAAAAGATAAGAGTGAAAGCTTCAGCAGCGGAAATTAACAGAAGTTTCGAAGATCACTGAAACACATTCCCAGTCCTTTCACTTCAAATTCGAGTGCAGATTTGCTGATCTTTGAATTTCCATTTATTTCCTTGTTTGATTTGTTGCTCTCATCTCATACAGGGCATTTCCGTGGCTGCTCAAATCAATCATGATCCAAGACTTTCAAGCGCGCCTTCTGAGCGTTTGGAATGCTAGGCATGAACAAAGATATATTCATCACAGGCTTTCAGCAGAGAGCATGAAGCGGATCATGTCCCAAGTGCAGAGGCAGAAGAATAAACTGGAAACCTCTGTCCTCTAAGCACATATTATTGATGTAAATTAAAAATAAATTGCGAGCCGTGTTTTTTCCTGAAAGTAATTGAGGATGCAATGCTGAGAAGCAACACCAAAAGTCATCGGGTTGTTCATCATGGGATGATTTCTATTTCAAGAAATTTGTATCAGTAATTTCCACTTTCTTCTTAATCTATGAGAGAATGGGATTCAGTAGTACTTTGGTGTAATTAAATTTGGAGGTGGAGGATATCGATCCTCATTGGCAATCTTCTTAGCAAGCTGGTGTGAGAATTTCATTTATGGTAGGCTCCCAACTGCCAGGAAAGCTTAAAATTTTTGTTTGATTGAAACTAATCCACTGGAGATATGGGTGAAGATCAATGTAAATAGATGTGTGAAAGGAAAGACCAACCCTGCTGGTGTTGCCAGGAAATAATGATGCACATCAGTTCATTGTGGATTCCGTGTGATCGTTTTCAACCTGGTCAGCAAATTCAGGCATGTGTAATGACTACTACTATTGAGACAATGAGAGATTATGACAAAAACATGTCTGCAGAGAACGAATTGATACAGCGGCTATCATCAACCCACACCAGTATCTTTCTGGATCCGCTAGGCAAATTTGCTCTCAGCAGGTGAAAGGAGTTTAAGCCCCATAGAAACAAGTGTTAAATCTTGTACTGGACTAACAATCAGTAATCGAAATCGAGAATCAATAATCGCACAAGAACTAGAAGTATACGAAAGGATAAAAGCTAAAATTATTAATTCAGAAGAAAAGAAATCTGAAGATGAACAATATTAATTATTCAATAATGTTTTAATGATAATAAAAAAGTATCAAACCAAAAATCTGTAGTAAAAAGAAGAGGAAACAAATAATATTTTCGTTGCTCTTCTTTCTCCAAATCTCGGACGTGAAAGATGCCAACGGTTTTAGTTAGTTGGAAGATCTGGGTTTGAGAAGAAACCGTTGATAGATGGCATGATCTGAGGGGTTTTGTTTCGGACAAACTTCCTAAGACCATGTTCTGCATATTTCTCACCCTCCTTAAAGTTGTCGAGCACTCCTGCAGCCCTGTTCTCTTTGGTTACCCTGAGCCACCCATTCATTTCAATATAAATATAATCAGCAAAACCACACACTCAATAATTCCTGAGATTCATCAACATCCAACCAGCATTACCTCACTTCAGGATTGGTGCATATATTCCTCACAAGTTGCATCGCACAAATCCCAACTGCCACGCCAACAGATGCGAAGAGTGGAAACACCTATTACATGTTCATCAAAAGAAAATCAATGGATCTTTATCTAAAAACCCTCAGACCTTAAAAACTATAATGAATAAAACCAAGTGCAAGAGTTTTCATTTCATATGGAACGTTTTAGTGTCTTCTTTTTATTTATTATTTCTGATGATCAAAATTAATTAAAGAGTAGAATAGAAACATGACTGCAATGTTACGGTTGGAAAGCATACCTCAGGCCTAATCCATCTTGAGGAAGCCATGTTAGAGTGACTGCAAGGGAGGACAAAAAGAGAACCCCTCTTCTCCAAGATAGTTAAGCTTCGAGAAAAGGAGAAAACAACAATA
>Ga0325411_1006885_pt1 | contig 12428 bp, 4 predicted proteins | sample PopdelMetagenome_13_FD_206181 | JGI IMG/M metagenome (GOLD analysis project Ga0325411, IMG submission 206181) | Populus deltoides microbial communities from Bellville, Georgia, United States - Xylem-PdIQD-R4 | ecosystem: Host-associated > Plants > Phyllosphere > Stem > Wood/Secondary xylem... | reverse complement strand
AAATTTAATCTTCAAACTTTTGATTGCTATATATATTTTGTTTTGAATATTTTTTTTCAATTTCATCCCTTAGAATTTAATTTTTATATTAACTTTTATCTTTATTTTTATAATTGTTATTTGCTTTGCCCTTATCATTTTTAATTGAAATTTTTTTATCTATCAAATTTAGTCTTTATTATTTTGATTGTTACTTATTTTATTTGAAATAATTTATGAAATGTTAATTATTATTATTTTAATTTCTTCATCTTTCAATTTTTTATTTTTTAGATTTGACCTCTATTTTTTTTATTATCATTTATTTTATTTGAGATAATTTATGAAATTATTTTTTTTTCAATTTCATTCTCATTCAACTTTTTAATTTGTAAGATTTGTTTCTTATTATTTTAATAAACTTTAAAAAAATAAAATATTAATAAGTTATTTTTCAGCTCATTTTCTATGACATAATCAAATACTGGAAAGTATTTTTCAACTTATTTTTTATTACACTACTAAATATTAAAAAATAATTACTTTTTCAAAATTTACTTTCTAAAGTTTATTTTTTAAAATAAAATTATTTTTCAACAAATAAATTAGCGTAAATTAACTTACAAAACTGTTATAAAAAAGGTGGTATATAATGATCCCATCAATTACTTAGTAATAAAATTTGTGTATACGGTTGATGATGAATTTGACCACATTCAAAGGTCAATGAACTGTTACCGAATTATGATTGGTTTCACCAAAATTACGGACTGTAAAAGACCTGCAAAGCCTCTCTGAAGTCTTATCTCATTACACACCCGATTTTTTTATTATTTTTATTTTTTGCATTTTCAAAGGATAAAATAAAATAGCCTTCTCAAATTTACAAGTTTGTCGACATTCACCGAATTATTGAGGTGTGTGTAAGGCCCGGCCCAGACCCAATTAAAATCTTTAAATGGGCCCTGTCTAATATTTTAGGATGGTAGTAGAATTATTGAGGTGTGCGTAAGGCCCGGACCAGACCCAATTAAATAAGGCCCGGACCAGACCCAATTAAAATCTTTAAATGGGCCCTGTCTAATCATATACCTTGCTGATGATTTTAGGATGGTAGTAGACCTCATACGTGAACTTTTTCAGATTGATACCAAACCAACTGTATGCGCTTGTGAAATGCCTTTTTATTATTGTGCGCCTAACATAGATTCAACTAGAGCAGAAAATCCAAGTGCAAACTTCTTTTTGAGTAGAGATTCTAGAGAAGGGCCCAGAGGCCCACCCACAACCACCTCCTCCTCCTCCTCCTCCTTGATTTTGCCGCCGCCGACGCCATCTCCATAGCGATGGTAGGAAATAGCTAGCAGAATCCGTCACCCAGATGGATTTTGTAGAGTGAGAACTCCACTAGCCTTTAATAAACCATTCTAATAACCACTCAAGGATCGAAATCTAACGGAAAATTCAGTGTTGACTACAATTGTCCTGCAAGCCAAGCATTCTGACCTGCGAATTGATCATTCCAAAAATCACAAGGTACAACCCTTCGCCTTCCATTAATATTATCACCAATTTCGTGTCAGAAGAAAACATGACAGATGTAGATTATTCAAATGTATAGGAACAAAAATGAGTAGAGCTCCTCAATTTCATTACCAGGTACTTCAATGAAAAAAATTACGTTTTTTTCCTACATCAAAAAGTCTACATACATAAAACATCTGAATCCTCCATCCAGTCCAGCTACACCAGGTACATCCACCAACAACCAATCAACCAATAAATGAATTTCTGTACAAAATTTCCTACATATCTATTCAAGGGTTAGGGAAGAACCAATTGTAAAGGAAACAACGTTTTACCTCACAAATTTCTATAAGCAATTCTACTTCATTGTGTTATAAGTGGTTCTTCAACCCATTGTGCCTAATCTCTATTGGTATATTTGTTTTTTTTCCTTTCCTCCGGATCGATTATAACTGATCCAGGTAAAACATGCTGATGCATTTCCTATGGGCGTCCAGCATCTTGAAGCCTAATTTCTTCATGAGCTTTCAAAAATTCTGAAGTGAAGCTGCCCAAAGCCTCAAAAATTGGGACCAAACCTGCTTGTAAACTACTAGAAGCTGCATCATGAACTAATTTGGCCGCTTCCTTGTGCCTTGCTCTCTCTTCTTCCAATTTCTTCCTCATTGAATCCAAATCCACCTTCAGATCATCTAGCGGTGAGATTCCACTATCTGAAGGAACCTTTGACGTACTTTTATCTAATGATGCATCATGCTCATGCTCGATCCTTTCCTTCTCCATACGTAGGGTTTTAAGCCGTTTCTCAAAATCCTTCGTAAGGTACTCTGCTTTGATCCTCTGTCGTTGCTCCTCACCTTGCCGTTCCCACAACTGATGCAAACTTGAAGCAAAACCAAGCATCGCATTTTCAACTCCCTCCTCAGAAACCCTACCCATTGCCAGGTACCAATCATTGCAAATTACAAAAATAGGCGGAGCACCAATCCTACTTGGGGAAAATGGTGCAATCCCATCAGGGGTTTCTTCGGGTTCCTGGTGAAGACACCTTAAAAGCCAGCTATTTAATGACCCAACATAAGATTTTTGGGTATTAATCCAGTTGTTAAAGCAGGTGCACCAATTGATAAGCTCCATTTCAAGTTCAACTGTGGCTTTCAAACCAGAATCTCTCTGTGCTTTAAGAGAGCGAACTTTGCTTTCCATGATAGCTTGGAACTGCTTCTGGTGACATTTGAGCATGGACTTCCACATCCTTATTAATCTGCAAATAAAAGTCAATGGTCATATAAAAATGGAAGATTACAAAACACCTAAGAACAAATAACTGAGAGCACAAAGAAAAAAGATAAGCTCATGCGTTGGCTTTTTCTCCCATCTTCTAGTGATTTACGCATGCCAAATGGCAGCACTAGGATATATACCCGGAAGTCTTCAAGTATCACAATTTCCTCTAGACCCGCAAGAAAGAGTGTACAAGGGTTATCAACACTTGAGTGAAATACCTCATTACTCCCTAAAAATGTACAAGATGATAACTAAATCAAGTAGAAACTGGACATGAAGAATTTTTATGGGTCCAAACAGCAGAAATGTCCATCTACTTGTGCATATAACCAAATGATTCAGTGAACAAGGAGAAGCCAAGACTCAAACCAGTTTATTAAATTCCTTTTAGTAAAGACCAGTGGTAAAGGTCACTTTACCAACTAACATGCCCCATTTCTTTTCATCTCAATGCAGAATAAGAAGCATTGATGGTGTGTGAGATCGCCATAGTTCTTGGTCACAAATCAACCCTGGTTCGAGTAACCTAAAAATACTGCATCCTTGTATGGACACCTGGCAAGCAATAGTCCCCATGGACCAACCATCCACACATTTGCCCTAAAAGACCTAAAATACATATTGTGCATATAAGAAGTGCAAGTTATGAACTCCAAATTTCTTACTTAGCATTGAAAAGACCAAGGAGCAAAAGCTGTTAACATACCCATGAATCAATTTAGTGATCTGAGGCTCCAATTCTTCATCCCTCAACCTGTGTATCTTACTAGATATAGCATCAACAGCTCGGATACAAACATTGATTTTTGTCAGCAATTTTCTTACTGAAGCCTGTGTAGCATCAATTTTACTAGACTCAGCTCCACGGTCATCCAATATTTTTAACCTTTTGCACTGCTTTTCATACATGACCCGTAGCCGCTCTTCATCCTGAACATTCGCAGAAACACTTCACATGGTAAGAAATGTTCAACAGCAACTAAAGTAATAGCACAGCAATTAGTACTCAAAACATCTTTCATAATATAAAGGCAATTAATTTTTGAGAATTTCCCCTTTTGTTTTCTCTAAGGATAATTTCCTTTTCTCAAATATCATTAGCAGGCATGTTTAAATAATATTATAAATCAAAGACCGGTTGAACACTCAAACACTTGAACAAGATCCACTGTGAGGAAGAAAAACAAATAAGTCGACATTTCCATGTATAATAATTTGTTGGTGACACAGAAAAAAAAAAATTCCTTGTGTAAGCTTATTAACCAGAAGCTGTTTAACAAGTATTGAACTCAAACTTAATTATCAGATGAATATTCGAAAAATAAAATCATGGCAGCCAAAGAAGAAAGCCCAAGCTTCAATGCCCCGTACCTTCACTTCCTTGTATAGTTTCTTCTCCCAAGCATAAATTTCCTGTAGAGTAGATGAAAGGTTTCTGTGCCTTGGGTCAAAGTCATTTCCAGGTTCGGCAGCATAAGCTTTAGCCAATTTCATTGTCCTAGAAGAAATGCGTGCTGATGGCCTTGCAGGAGGGTGGGAAGACCCCAAATACAGGATCCTGGAAAGAATCACTGCACCAAGGCATGTTAGTTTTTACTTGAGCGGCAAATTTAATGTATTTGATAGAGATCATACTTAAATCTGACATAACAAGGGAAGTAAGTTATCTCGAGTAGGACCCCTCAAACGGAAGAAAGAAAGGATGAGGCATTAAATTAAATTAACATTCAAGTTAATATCATTTCCAATATTTCAAATCCTACTCGTGTGTGATATCATAGAGCAAGTTTTCCATGGGTATTCTTGAAGGAAATCTAACCATTGAGAGAATAATTTCTTTCATTCTAAACTTTAACCTAGACTGCAAAGGTGTGAGAGTACATATGATAGACAATACGCCAAAAAACAAAAAGAGCATAAACCCAAAAGGGAGCCTGAGCATATGTCTAAGCAACAATCAAGAAAAGCACTATAACTAGCATAAGAAAAATACAAAACAAAATCCTACCTTTAAGCAGGGTACTCCTTCGCTGGTGTTGGTAAGGCAACTTGCTCACCTCAAGCATTAATGCAACCTCTTTCCCATAATCATAAGCGGTCTCAAACTCATCGCTGATTTCCTTGACCACCTCTTGAAGATCCCTTGTGCCATGAGCCGACAATGTAGTAGTAGAAGTAGCAACACTACTATGCTTTGAAGACTCAACATCCATTGTTACATTAGATGCATCTTCAACCTCAAAAGTGACCCCCTTTTTCCTCACAGTCCCCTCCCCGGGACTCTTCGATACAATGCTATCAGGACTCTGAATTGTATCCGGACTCATACTGCTCTTAATTCCTTTACCCTTAATTGACTCTAAACTCTCACTACTACTTGCAATATGCCCAGATTTTGAAGTACCCTCTCCGTAATTCCTCTTCATTTCCTCATTAAATTTCATTTTCCCATTCAAATCCATGTCTTCACTCGCTTTCTTCTTCTCTTTATGAACCTCTTTCATCGCTTCTTGCTCCGCTTCATCTTCCAAATCAGGTATCCCTTCTCTCTCCCTCACCTCCTTCGAATCCAGGCTACTGGTACTCGACCCATACCCGTATCTCGCATTGGGATAATAACCCGGATACCCACCACTCCCACCATTATCGTATGCATCAAACACGTTGAAATAATCCCATGTCGACACTTTCGGTGGCGATGGTGGCGATGGTGGTGGCTTTTCGGGAGATGGCTGTCTTGCGGGCGATCCCATCATCGGGTACCCAAAATACCCACCTCCATAATAACCCGAAGACCCATTTACTGACGGGTCCTCATACACCACCTTTTTTGCCGGGGTAGCAGACCTTTTCATATAAAACGTATTAGAATACGAATTCTCATGCGAGTATGGATACGGGTACTGGTTATAGTACGGGTTATCTCCTGAATAATTAGGAAAGCCCCAATTTCCTTGAGGTTGTTGATAATCAGTAAAATTATTATTGTAAGAGGTTGGAGGCACCTCTCTTACGGCTTCTTCTTCCTCTTCAGGGGTGTCATGAAAGCGGATATGACCCGATGAGTCCGATTCGGTATCCGACCCGGAAGACAAATGCAAATGCGAATCTTCAATCTCGTCGTCTTTACTTTTGCTGTCTGCGGAGTGCGAAAGTGAGGTTGAAGCAGAGGAATCCTTCGATTTGTGCCTGGATTTTCCTTCGCGAGGCGGTAATGTTAGTACGGGAGAGGCAGGAGAAGTAGAGGAAGAGGCGATCACGAGCCCTTCATCGACAAATCGGCGAATCGCGCCGCCGACTTCCCTGAGTGAATGGAAATAAGCCACGTGTGCAGCAGCGAGAGCGTAGCGGTGGTCGGAAGCAGCTTTGATTTCTTCTTTGCGCTCTCTGCAGAGAGTTACTAGTGGTAAATCATCCACCTTAGATCCTCCACAGCCCATAGCAAGGAGAAAGGAAAGCAAGTTTGATCAAGAGATGAAACGGTGTGGTTTTCATGGTGATTGTGTAATAATTCTAGAAGGAGAGGGCATTGTTTTGTGGATCAGTGGTTCTTTCAGTGCACGGAGAAAGCGGTGGTCACAGATGGATGAGAAATGTACAGAATAGAAACCATGGTGGGAACTTGAATCTGACGGTTGATATTGGAACTTCGATTTTGAGTATTTTATTGTTTTTTGAAGAAGATGGACGGGAACTGAGACATGTTCGGGTTTTTTTTAACAAAAAAAAAAAGGGAATATTGATGTATAGAGATTTGTGATTGCAGTCAGGGAGGTGTCAGAGAGGGAGGGGGAAGCAGAAGAGGGGTTGCGGAGGGGTCCATGTCCTCTTCTTCTGTGCAGGGTTTTTGCAGAGAAAAGGAGGGAGAGTTGAGAAGAGAAGCAGACTCGTGGAACCCGCCAGCCAATTGTAACGGACCTTTGTCATTATGATTACTCGGGTAGTTTTCTTTTTGCCTTTTTCTATCTTACAGCCTTCTGGTTTGGTTGGTCGTTGGTGTAAATAAAGTTGATAGAAAAGACACCCGCTTTTTAACAACAAAAAGAAAAATTAAAAAGCGAAAAAAACAATGCTTCTCTCTTGTCAGGAAAGTTCAATTTCGTTTTGGTTCAGTGTTAAAAAACGACGTCTCATTAGTCAATGTGGATGCACGCTTGAGGCGCGTTTTTTTTAAAAAAATAATAATTAGAAGTGATAATAAAAAAAAAAATTATTTCAAAGAAGTTGAATGGTTATTTACGTAAAAATAAAATAACTGTGTTCCTAAAAATAAAAAAAAAATCAATGTGTATTTGTTCACACTTAAATTCAAGACGCGTTATTTGATTACTACAGAATCAACTCCCATGAAAGGAAAGTTCTACTTCGTTTTGGTTGAATGTCAAAAAATAATGTGTCATGGGTCAATGTACCATACATGCTCCAGGCATGCGGCTTTTTTATAATGATTGAGTGACGACAACCTTTGAAAAGAGATGAAATTAATAGGAAAAAAAAACAATATACTAGATTTAAGTACTAAAGAATCAACTCTCTTAAAAGGAAAGTTATGTTTAGTTGTGGTTGAATGATCTACTAGATTTAACCTAATCAAATATATACTATAGGATGTCTTTTAGCTATTAGATTCGGTCGTATGTTTATTAAATTCAATTCAGATAAATTGATTTGGATCTTTAATCAAGTTTAAAAAAAACAAAAAACTAAGGTTGCAGTTGACCTATAAAGATTTAAATGTGTTGTCAGATTAATCTAAAACTTGTATTGTCTTTGCAATTCAAAAACACCTCTGCTTTATTTAATAAATAAAAAAATTAATTTTCAAATAAATATTTGTTGAGAGGTGGAACAAATTCTCTTGGGTTATGATTCTCGAAAACAAAGTAAATTAATGTAAAAACACTTTCATACGTGGGTGCTTTTTTTGCCCGCCAAAAAAATTAATGAACAAACATCTAGCACTAGCATTATATAGCATTGTGTGTGTGTGTGTGTGTGTGTGTGTGTGTGTGTAACAAAACATCTACAACAGAGTGGTTTTATTTTAAAGGTGAAAAACAAATTACTAGGGAAGACAAAAGATAGGCATTGCCTTGCTGGCTTGGTCTCATCTTCTACGCGTGAGTTTATTTTTTTTTATTAGTTATTAACCTATATTATTTTTATTATATAAATATTATAAAAAAATTTATTTTTCCGATTGAAATTAAAAATATAAGAAAAATTTGTATTTTTTATATGGAATAACAAATTATTTTGATTTAAATACTTCAATTTAAAATAAGAAAATAATATATTTTCAAGGTGGAATATAAAAATTTTTAGAAATAATTTTTTAAAATTTATTATTTATAATATTTATAACTTTTATTTTTAATTTTTAATATAAAATTTTAAAATTTTAAAAATAAAATTTATTTGATTTTTTAAAATTATCTCAGGTTAATCTCTATCGTACGGAGCTTGTTTCCTAGAGCAGTTCAACCCCGAGCCACATTAAGAGCCTGTTTGGCTCTGCGGTTGAACCTGTGTTTGACTAAATTTCAAATTTTTTTTTGTTAAAATTGAGTGTAATTTGTATTTTTTTGATCGTTTTGATGAGCTAATATCAAAAATAATTTTTAAAAAATAAAAAAATATAAAAAATTATTAAAAAACTATTTAAAAAACAACCACTACTACAATGCCAAAACTCTCTACAATACTATGGAATTAACCGTTTTGTTTTCGAATATGAAAAAGGTGAGGTTCCTTCGCTTTCTATACACGTGGATTGATATCCTTGTTTCTCGACATCATGGACAACTGGACATCTCACGCATTTCTTTCTTTCACTGCTACAGGCCAGACCAGATAGAGCATTGATTTCCAAGATGACAGGAACACACTCTCATCGAAATATCACCCCGGAAATCCCATTATACTGATCAAGCGCAGCTTATCCTACGTGCATTCGTTATTCAAATGCTAAATTTGGACTGCAAATTCCATGAAAATATGACTGCATTCAATAATGCTAGAGCTTAGAGGTGTCATGGCTGCCACGCATTCAATGAAATCTGACTACATGTCTTCCTTCGAGGATTTCTTATTCAAGGCGTGCATTTTTATTTTTTATTTTTATTATTAATATAAATACCCGGACAAATTTGCGCGTACCTCGATTAATCCCACAGGTCCTGAAGTTAACGATCATGTAAGTTTTCAGTGATCCTAAAGTTTGTGAGACTCAAAATAACCTCTAAAGAATAAATCTAGAATTTAATCAGTTAAATTATGATTGTATTTTAGGAAACATATACAACAATACACTTAGTGTCCCTTTACCATTATTTGTTTTCGGACGAAAGAGAGTCGTTCCTATTTATTAATTTAATAGATCTCTGCGGTGCTATAATGTGGGACTGAATTGTTATTTTATAAGAAATAATGTTTAAGTGTTAGTAGTGGCTTTTTTAGAAAACATTTATCTGGGGTTTTAGAACTGATTAAATTAAATAAATTAATTTTATTTTAATTAAATAATAGAGAATAATAATAATAATAAATTGACCAAATTAACAAAAAAAGTATCACAATAATCTAGAAAAAAAGTTTCCAAAATTAAAAAACTTATGTAACTAAATTCTTACTCAAATAAACGTGGAAGGACGAGATTGGGTGAAAAAGGATAAAAAACTCAGTTCGAGTCAATCTAAATTAGCAGGACAAACATGTAATCTGGGTTGTAAAGGGAAAGCTAACTCGTCAAACTTGCGGCTCGAGTTATGAGATCAGGATCATCCGATAAAAAAAATGAAGGAAACCACAAGGCCTATTTTCTTTTTTTAAAAAAAAACAACGTTGAATGATAAAATCAGAAAAGACAATAAGGTTGTCAAAAAATAATGTTAATTCGCATCAACTTTTCAAAACCGTGACTCGGGTCATTAGACCAAAAGTATCATATCTGAAAAAACCCAACCATCAAATGTTCGAGAATGAAATTAAAAAAAATCAATAATACAAAAGGATCTTAAACCAAAAATAACAATTAAAAAATGATGATCAAAGTTGAAATAAAAAATAAATTAGAGAAAAACTATAAATCTTTATATTGAAAAGAAAAATTCATTCAACAATAGGAAAAAAAAACAATCAAAAGAGCCGGAACTAAATTGAAAAAAAAATAATGATTACAAATTGAAATTAAAGGATGAAATTGAAAACAAATAAAAATTCTACAATAAACCAAAGAAAAAATAGAAATAAAAAAAAAACAAGGATCGAATATGAAAAAAAATAATATATCATAAATTAGAATTTAAGGATGAAAGTAAAAATAAATAATTTTTTTATAAAATGATCAAGAACAAAATTTAAAAATCAAATGAATAAGGATTAAATTAAAAAAATAATATATATAATAAATTGAGATTGAAAGATATAATTGAAAACAAATAAGATTTTTACAAAATTATTAAGAATATAAATTATAAATCAAAAGAATAATGATGAAATCTAAGAGGACAATTGTGAAATTTTGAATGGTTGGTGCAAATTTGAAAAGAAAAGGAAGAGGGAGAAAAGAGAGGAGCAAAAAAGAAAGGGCTGCTAATAAAAAAAACTAAATTTATTTTTACATTAATAATTTAAAATTATTAAAAAATATTAAAAAATAATTTTTTTTTAAAAGCATGACTAAACCGCACAATGGTGTGCCTAAATGATACGACTTTTGCTGGTATATATCCGATGCTTTGTTCCCGTGTCTTTTCAACTTCACTTTTTCTCCTTAAAGAAGAGGTGAAAAGTTTTGTTGAATCCCTCCAATGCTTTTTTTCTTCTTCTTCGAGTGAATAGCGTTCGTTGGTTTTGTGAATCTATTTGCCAAACAGGATGACTGTTATGATGGCTTGCCCCTCCAATGGAACACCTTGCATTAATATTTGAAACTGTGGTGAAGATTATTTTTTTATTTAAAAATATATTAAAAAAATTTTTAAAAAAATTAAAATTAAAATCATTATAAACCACTAGAAAAGATATAGTATGTTTTTTTTAAGCCAAGAATATTTTTTAAAAACACCAAAAAACATAAGCACAAGCATTTCCAAACACACATAGTCAATAAATTTAAAAAAAAACAAAACAAGAGACTTCTTGATTTGCAAAGTGTTTTCCTTATCTATATTCTTGATTTCTTTTATTTTAGTTATCAATTTTCTTTTAACTTCATCATTCTACGTTGCGTTGATTGCTGATTAGGTTAGATAATTTATTTCATGCTTTATTTTTTGGGTTTTCACAGTCTTAGAAAAAAAATCTCAGCATTGATTTGGTTTTTGAATTTACAAAGAGAAATTTATTTGATTACTGTGTATAATTAAAAATGAGGAGATTGAAATTGAAAATAAAGTAAAATGACAACCCGTTATTTAAAAAGAATACATTTTTTTTCTTTTTTGCTCCATTATTTCTTCTTCTTCTTTTTCAATTTACCCATCAAGCTTTTTCTCAATTTCATCCTTCCATATCATGTTGATTGGTGACTCGACTTAATGATTTCGTTCATGTTGCTTTCTTTTAGGTTATTGTAGTCTAAAAAAATCTTAATATCAGGCTGGTTCTTAATTTTACAAAAAATAATTTAATTTTGTTGTTTGCAAACAATAAAAAGACTAATTATATTAATTAAATTCTTACTTGATTGCAAGCAGAATTGTATTTTTTAAATATTTGTTTTTTAAAAAATTACTATTTCTGAAAAATACATTCTTCTTGAATTGTTTTTTTGAATTTTGGGAAATTTTAGGGTTAAAAACTGAGGAGTAATAATAATAATAATAATAATAATAATAATAATAATAATAATAATAAAGCCAATATCAGTAATATAAAAATTTTGTTGTCTTTTTGGAGGGGGGGTTTATGTTGATTAATTGTATTTAGAAGGTTCGTATGGTGTATGGTGTTTAAATAAGTATTTTTAGGTAAAAATAAGTTTTTACAAAAATAACACCTTTTAATTTTCTAGTCGCTTTTATGATGGCTAAGTTCCTTTTAATATTTATTAGCGCTTATAATCTGATTTTGAGTTAATAATTAATTTTTTCCTATAAAAAAATACACTAACAAAGCGTGAGTATTTTTTTTATATTAAAAAAATCCATCAAACTAATTATCTAGTGACAATCTAATCAAGTGGGGATATATTTTTACAGTCTTAGTTCAACAAATCACAACATATTATTTAATATCTAATTGTGTTTTTATAGCTATGATAATAAAATTAAACTACAATATCATCAACTATTTTCATATTCAAATAGAGAGGTTGAGGAAGGATCGATAGCTGCTGCTGTAGTTGTTGTGGTTAAGTAGAAGTTGGATGGGAACACATAAAGGGATGGATTGCCACGTGGCAAGAATATTGTTCCTGATGAATGGGAAAACAAAATATCATTCCTTGTTTTGTTAGACGGGGTTTGAGTTTGATTGATAGCGTAGCCAATGGGGGGGCTAATTCTAACCGACCGCTTTTGCAGGGTCTACAAATTGCCACGCAAGTCGCCGCACGTTATCACTTCCCCGTCCAGATGCCTCCACCGAAAAAGCAAGAAAAAAAAGCGCAAAACCAAACCCAGCTATTTTTT
>Ga0325411_1006884_pt1 | contig 12429 bp, 3 predicted proteins | sample PopdelMetagenome_13_FD_206181 | JGI IMG/M metagenome (GOLD analysis project Ga0325411, IMG submission 206181) | Populus deltoides microbial communities from Bellville, Georgia, United States - Xylem-PdIQD-R4 | ecosystem: Host-associated > Plants > Phyllosphere > Stem > Wood/Secondary xylem... | reverse complement strand
CAATCTCCGAACCTTTCCATGCCAAAGTTACAGAATAAACATAAGAAGTAGATAGATTTTTTGGCCTCATGTAATCCATATCCTGATCAACGCTCATCATGGCTTTGAAGTTGTTGAAATACTCTGTTGGCAAAGGACCACTCACGCTGTTGTTGGAAAGGTCAAATATCTGTAATTTAGAAAAAGAGTCCTTGACAGTTGGACCCTTCAAAGAACCATGGAGTTTATTTGACCTTAGAACAACAACCTCCAACTTTGGAAGCGTTTCTAAAAAGGAAGGGAATGTGTCATCAATCATGTTGTTACCGAGGTCCAGAAATTCTAAATTAACACAATTGATGATGGATGGTGGTATCACCCCTTTCAATTTGTTGCCATTGAAGTTTAGATATCTCAAATCGCTCCCCTCTGAATAGATTGAAGGAATATTGCCGTGGAGATTGTTGGCACCAAGATGCAACACTGAGAGTCCATCACTGAAGTTTCCCACGCATTGTGGGATGAATCCACTAAAGCCATTGTTGGACAAGTCTAGAATCTCTAGGAACTTCAGCTCGCAAATGACAGAGGAGATGTTCCCGGTCAGTTTATCATTGGAGGAAAGCATAAGAGCTCTCAAATGCTCAAGCTTGAAAACTGAAGGTGGAATCTGGCCATACAACCTGTTGTGACTGAAATCGATATATTGTAATGAATTACAAAGGAACGGACTTATCTGGCCGTACAGTTGGTTATTGTAAAGAAAAAGAGCCCGCAAAGAAGGCATAGAAAACAAGGAGGATGGAATTGTTCCATTGAGCAAGTTATGAGATAAGTCGAGATAGTTTAAACCTGAAAGCCTACTTATTTGTGATGGAATGCTTCCTATCAGTAAATTGTTTGAGAGGTACAAGAAAGTGAGTTGGGTGAGGTTAAAAAAACCATCTGAAATTTTATCAGAAAAATTATTATAAGAAAGTATCAAGTAACATAGCTTCTTAAGGTTTCCAAGTAAGGATGGAATCTTACCATCAAACTTGTTGTTTGAGAGGTTCAAGTCGGTGAGTTGTGTGAGGTTAAAAAAACCATCTGGAATTGTACCAGAAAAATTATTGTAAGAAAGTGTCAAGTAATCTAGGTTCTTAAGGTTTCCAAGTAAGGATGGAATCTGACCATCAAACTTGTTGTTTGAGAGGTCCAAGGCGGTGAGTTGTGTGAGATTAAGAAAACTATCCGGAATTTTACCAGAAAAATTATTGAAAGAAAGTGACAAGTAATCTAGGTTCTTAAGGTTTCCAAGTGATGATGGAATGTGGCCATCAAACTTATTGTTTGAGAGGTCCAAACTAGCAAGTATAGTGAGGTTGGAAAAGTCATTCAGAATTTTGCTAGTAAAATTATTGGCTGAGAGAAGCAAGTCACTAAGCTGCTTAAGGTTTTTAAGTGAGAATGGGAGATGACCTTGAAAATTGTTATGTGAGAGGTCCAACGACACCAATTGCGTTTGATTAGCAAAAACATCAGGAATTGAACCAGTAAAACTATTGTATCCAAGATCCAAGTACTCGAGTTGCTTAAGTTTTCCCAACGAGAAAGGGATTTGACCACCCAACTGGTTATCTGCAAGGCCCAACTCAATGAGTTGCGTGAGGTTACCAAGTAGACCAAGATTCGAGCCAACAAAATTGCACCCATCAAGATACATCACTTCCACAGACTTCAGAAGACTGATTGAATCTGGTTCCAAATGAATTGAGATCCGCGTCTGTGACAGATACAAATACGAAAGAGCATTGCTCAAATTGTATGGTGGAAAAGAGCCAGTGAGTCCTTCGTTGCTCGATAAATCGAGCGATTGAAGGTTTGATCGGCGAAAGAAATTATCAGGGAGTTCCCCTTTCAATCCACAATCCCAGAGTTGGAGAGATGACAAAGAAGAAGACAAGTTCATCAAGGAACTGGGTACCACCAAAGACATGTTCAGTTCACCCAAGTAGAGTTCTCTCAGCTGGGTAAGGTTGTGAGCAAGCTTGTTGAAAGAAATCGGTTCCAGCATCAGCTCCTCAGAGTTGAAAGAGAGATCAAGTGACACCAATCTGGATAAATGGGAGATTTCTGGGGGAACTTGGCCTGCAAAATTCGATGCATTTAGATTTAAATGCGTCAAATGCAGGAACTGACCAAAGGAAGATGAAATGACAGAGCGATTGAAGTCATTGCAAGAGAGATCGAGCTTCTGAAGATGATGAAGGGAGAAGAGAGTGCTGTTAGAATGGAGGGTTCCATAAAGCATGCTGCAACCAAGGTCTAGGCCAATTACATGGCCAGTTTTCATGTTGCATGTCACGCCATCCCAAGAGCAGCAATCTGTACCCTCTTTCCACAGCACTCTCTTGGGTGGATTACATGAAAATCTATATGGTGAAGAAGGCATCATGGGAAAGGAATTTTTGAATTGGAGCAAGGCCAGGCTCTGGTCACCGGGGCATAATTTTACTGGAGAGGAGAAATTGGAAGAAGAATGAGCAGGTTCGGAGTGCGAAAGGAAGAAAAGGAGGCAGAGAAATTGAGCGAGCAACAATGAAGATCCCATCATTCCCTAAAAGTACTCTTCTTGGAGATTGATGGGAGACTTCTATTAGAATGTAGTCTATATATAGAGACTTCTCCGGAATGCATAATTTCCCCTTTCCTCGTTGTTTCTAAAATTATTTAAAAAAGAAATCATATAAATATATCATCAAAATATATACTGATGGGAGAACAAAAGTCTAGCCAGAATAAAATTGAAAGCAAATTCGTTCACTGCTGCAAAACAGACTAAAAACGAAATGGAATTTGAAATGTTGCAGTATCTACTAAAACCTCAGTTCAGCTAATTCGGAAACCAATAGCAAAAATAGACTGGCCAACAAAGTTCGCACTGATAAGTTGCCATTGTTATTCGGAAACTACAATATTTGGATTAAAGAAAAAAAAACAAATAAATAAATAATAAATTCATAAATAGCAATTGAAAATTCATAAAATTAAGTCCCTTTTTTTGTTGTTGAATAGTGAAATGGATATTCATTTTGTCGCGTAAAATATAACACTTCTATAGTAGATATGCTAAGTCATTATTCTAAATTTAAATTATATTAAATACATGATTTTTTGTATCTCAATAAAGACATGCGATGAACATAAGGTTTTATACCAATAAATGACTAGGAATAACCTTTATTTATATAGTAAATTTTGGTATCCAATAATAACTAACAAGAAAATAATAGTTGACTCGTGTACATAAGCATAAGATTGAGCTGAGCAAGAGAAGAATTTCTAATTGCCTCTCCTACTCGTGAGACAATGCATGTATTCTCTGAACCTTTAACTCTAACAATATTTTTTTTTGTCCTTTAAATTCAAACTGTAATCTAATTGCCTCTCCTACGCGCGAGACAATACATGTATTTTATGAACCTTTTATCTCTAATAATAATTTTTTTTTGCTCTTAAATTGAAATTTTAATTTTTTAAATACTTGAAATTAATTTTTAAATAATCACAAAATCCTAACAACTCTTTTATTTTAAAATTTTTTTTAATAGTTTTAACTCTTTAATTTCCTAACAGCTCTTTTATTTTTTAAATTATTATAACAACTCTTTAATTTTTTAATTTATTTCTTGACTAACTGGTACATGCTAGCTGTATATACCATGCATTTAATTTTACAATCAAGGTATACTGAAAACATCATAGTATTTTTTTTGTGTTTGTAAAGTTTGCTGGTATTTTCTTTCGATCTTGGTCTAGTTATTCATGTAATCCTTGTTTTAGAGAAGAAATTTGTTGAATCATGAAGAATGACCTTGGATAGAGAAAAATTTTCTTAAGGACATTCTTCGTATAGGCCTCAGATTTTATTTTGTTTCTGTTTTTCATTGGATTTTCTTACAAAAGGTGGAATACTTGGTTTTTTTTTTTGTTTTAGAAATGAGATTTTTGAATTTATACTTAACCAGAAAAAAATGTTTGGCCACCCAGATGATTGTAAGATGGAAGACTTGTCAGTATGGCTTTCCCTAGTCTTCTCTGCAAATACAACGCAACTTGACTTGATATTCATGGATAGTAAAGTTATGTAGGTCCAGTATTTAATTCCATCAATATTGACTGGACCATAATGAATTAACTAGGAGCCCCTTGCACATATTTCCACGTTAGACTTGTCTGAATTGGGCACCACTAGACTTGGTGCATTGAATTTCTAGGATGAGCCACCTCAATTATGTTTATTATTTTCAAAGCTATTCATATTTCACCACTCGTTTCTAGCTATGTTTATTATTTATCAGGATTTGATTTCAATACTTGTCAATATTACAAAGTATTTGAAATTGCAGTTGCAATTTGTCTTTGAAAAATTCTGATTTTTTTTAGTTTTAAATTATAATATATTTTTTATTTTTGTATCGTTTTGATGTGATGATGTCAAAAATAAAATTAAAAAAAAAATATTATTTAGATGTATTTCCAAGCAAAAAATAATTTAAAAAACAACATCTACTGCACTTCTAAACAGTAACTATGCATCCATCTATCTTTGTAAAATTGGTAACTATCCAGTCTAGAGAAAAATATCAATCAATCCCTAAAATTGTAAAGAAATTCGAGAATATAAAAGCTCTATCTCGAAACATAAATGGAAGAACCGTTTAATCTAAGTCCGTGTCATATGTTATTAGTTGATAAATAGTTTTCAAATTATTGGATGGCCCAAAAATGTTGGAATTCCATCCCATTTCGAGTCCAAAACCGTGTGTGTGTATTACAAAGAAAGAGAAAACGAAAGTCATTCTTGTTGGGTTTCGTGAAGCACTGTCAAAGAACCAATTCAACTCAAAAGCTTAGGCTATTAGGTGAGGTCCCAAGATATTATTTATATTATTCTCTAACACCCCCCCTCAAGTGAAAGCTCTTGGAGCTTAAAACTTGCATAGACCCACATTACCTTGTGCTTAATTTTTATCAAATAAATGGGGATGCTGAAATTCAAACTTGTGACTGCTAGGTCATCAACCCTCTGATACCATGTCAAAGAACCAATTCAACCTAAAAGCTTAAGTTATTAGGTGATGTCCCAATATATGATTTATATTATTCTCTAACAAACACAAACATACAGTGAAAATAGTAAATTTGAATTTTTTTTCATGAGTCCCGAGAATCTTGTTAGAACAATTTAGAGTTGTTTAAGATTTATGCGAAGATTACCTGAAGATTTGAACTTTATTTCGACTTTGAATATATGCTTCAAGGTTGGGTTGTCGCAAACCATAAGTCTTCCAATTGTTTGGCCTCTAAAGGTAATCCACACGAATCATCTGTAAAAAATCTCATAAACCTTTTTAGAAGAAAGGGATTGTTATACTTAAAGTAATAGCTTTTTTTTTCTAAGGTATTTCAATATCGTACTGATCTACTCACCTTTTTCACCATCCACGTGAAATAAGAGGCATATCTTTCTATTTATAAGGAAACCATATATAAATATAGGCTAATTTTAGAAATTTATTCAATTAAATCTCTACTTGATTTCTTTAGGTCTAGAATTGTAATTCCCTGTATATTAGTTTAGTCAATTCAATATATAAGTTATTTGACAAACACCTACATATTAGTCAATTCAATGTATAAGTTATCTGACAAGTATCTACATATTAGTTATAAGTATCTCTCATACTTCAGTTTATGAGAACAATTGTTTCCTTTTATAAAGAAAAGAACATCATATATATTAGTCTCAACAGCTCTAATTAATGTCTAGTCTTAATATAGCATTGACCACGAATAATGGTTTGATGTAATAAGAATTTCATAATTATAACAACCGTATAATTTTCTTTGCAAAATATTTTTTTTCTAAGGACTTTATCTTTATTCTAGATTCATTAATCAAAAATTTAATGAATATTAAAGATAAATAAGCATTTATTAATAAATTAAATATATATACATGAACAAAGTCAATACCACATATAACCAATTGATTGATTATAGGTCATATGTACACCCCCGGTTATAATTTTTCTAGGTTATTAAAATATAAGAAATTTAACTGATAGTAAAATGGGTTAAATTAAATTAAAAAAACCTAAATCAAGATAAAAATGGTGAAATTAATGAAATGAAAAGTGAATATAATGCTAAATTGTTAGAAAGAAAAATTTACGGGGACAAAATAAATACATAAGACCAAGAGGGGTCAATGTTCAAATAACAGAAGCTTAGGGGTTTATGGACAAATGATAAAATGACCCCTAGGGTTTAGAAGATTAATGTATATGTTTTATAAAAGGGTTAAAAAAGAAAATTTGGATTTTTCTTATATAAAAATCACCTACTGACCAATTTAGCGCTATTAAGCATAACACTCAATCCAACCATCAGATCAAACTAAACATTTATGAGAGCCTCCTTCACATATAGTTTCATATACAATTAAAATTTTAGAGTAATCAGAGTTCGGCAAGGTTGTCAAATAATATGGAGAATTAGACTGAAAAATATCATGAAAATCATTAATGGCAGTTTTGTAAATATGCTTGATCAGCTGGAAAGTTGCAGTAGCTCTCTTCTTCATTAAACCACGGCTAGACAGAAAAATAGGAGGAGAAAAAACAGAGAAAAGAGAGCTTGGAAGAGAAGGAGAGAAAAAGGCAAGGTGGAACCCAACAATTGTGTTAGGAAAAGTGTTTTTATCTAGAAATCAACAAGAAACAAGAGAGAAAAGAAGGAATAAGGGAACTTAGAAGACAAAGAGAAGACATATGGATGACAAAAATTCCAACAACTATAACTCCACAGTTGGATCTGAACAATATTTGAATATGTTGTTCTCCTCCATGTCTTGTAGATTGTCACTAGAGGGATTGTCTATATCAGTTCTCGTGTGAGAGATATCACAGGAGGAAACTTTCTATGAAAATACACTTCTGGACATTCTCAGTCGCCAACCATTTTCTCCACCGTTCACCGTTGGATCGGGCTATAATTTGGATATCGTGTTCATCCTGATTCTATCTATATTCTGAATGGTTGAGATCAAAACCAACCACTCCGAACAGAAGTTGTACTTCTTGCACAATAAGTCTACAAGTTTTAGGTCAGTTCAGTTAAACCTATGTTTCTGAAAATTTTATCGTTGGATGGAGTTGATATTTGGATATGTTATACTTTTAATAATGAATTATATCTTGACCATATGGATTGTTGTAATATTATTCGTTTTTTATTTATGAGTGATTGAAATTGTTGCCAAAATTAGTTTTGTGTGAGCTGAAACAACCCCAAAATTAAAAGGATATGGAGCAATAAAGAGACTTAATTTTTAAGAGACTTTAGGGTTTCTGTGACAGCCCTGAACATCTATGCTTGGGGGAGGGGGGTAAATACCTCTCCAATTTTTATTTTTTTAATGTCTCTAAGAAACTAAAGCAAGGCTATTGTGACAGCCCTACTAATGGGTGTTAAGGGGCTGATTTGGACAGCCCCAAGAACAAAAACTTATGGGAAATTAGAGTCTCATATAAAGTGATTACAGTGAGGTAAGTTTGGGTTAAGAAATTAGCTTGGAAAAGTTTGCACGGTTCGAGTTAACGGATAACTATGTGAACACGAAATAATGATCTAATTTGGATATGGAAATCTTGCATGAAATCATATAATGATGCTTGCTAGATTATAAGAAAACTTTGAAAAGGGCAATGAATGATATTAAATATTGGTCTTCTGTGGAGCAGGAAAGGCATCGATTGTGGGACCTCAAGCTAGCAGAACGAGACCACTAAGAGGAACAACTAGGTGTTTACCACCTCACCTCTTAATATTTTGAAGAATTTAATACATTCTAAAATTTTATTTTTTTATGCTACATGTTGATTTATGATAGTAAAGGATGAGAAATTTGATAGTGGAAACAAGATTAAATATGACGGCTGGTGTTGTGAGTGTTGCCGGGAAAAACATTGTATAAGGTAATAGTGGTTGTTATCCTAATTTCTAAGGATAACTCAGATTGATATAAAAAGTCAGCCACATGAGTGGGGGCAAGGAAAGTTAGCCGACCATATAAAGAGCAAAGAGAAAAGGGGGGAAATTGTGGTTTTCCTTAATGAATTTATTAAAATAGGTTGTTTTCTTTATGTGAATGTGTGTGTGAATTGAATGAAATTAGCATGAAAGAATGAGGGAACTCTTTGTTCCTTAAGGCCATGCTTTCGGTCAATTATGTATCAAAGAGGGAGGATGTTTAATTTGACATATTTAGCTTAATGACGTGTGTTTAATTGTGTCAAAATGAGGAAACAATGCATGTTGAAATGTCAAGGATTGTGTTTAGAAAAATATTGTTTGGAAAGTTCGTAAAATTGATAAGAATGTTCTATTTTGACGTTAAGAGGGAAGATTGAAATAAATAGGATAAATTAGCTCTTAAAAAGATATTTTTGACACTCTTATATGATATGTGATATTGCTAAGGGTTGAGATAAAAGAGAAAAAGTTAAATTGTAGATGTTGTGTGTAAATGAAAAGGTTGATAAATCTATACAGATTTGTCTCATAACTTTTGGAGAGAATTCGAGTAGGAGAATGAGGAAATTAAGATCCGGTTCCTGCATAGTTATTGTATTTTTGGATATTGACTTACTAAGGAAACTAGTGTTACTCAATTTGGAGCTATAGAACTCCAATTATGGGTCACCAACCGAGACTGGGTCATGACAGACCCTATAAGGCAGTAGGTCTGATTTGTTGACGAATAATTTCAAGTGTCTTGAAGGCAGAACTAGGTTCTCCTCCTTCATGGGACTTGTAACCCCATCTCTTAGCTTTTCAACGAGACTAACCTTGCTTGAAACATAGTCCTAGAACTCCAGATATAGTCAAAACTATAAGGAGAGGTCGGAATATGAATTTTGCTGGCAGATTCGGAAACTCCCTAAAGCGATTATTTAGACGCGTTAAAGGGTGAAAATTTAGGTCCTTTCCCTTTGGGGAACATGTGATATTATATCTTAGCTTCCAAAAGAAACGATTCATGTTTGAAATGAAAATTTGTAATGATAACTATGGTCGAACAAAAAATAACAATATTAATGGGTGAAATTAGCATGGACTAGCATACATTAGTGTATGTTAGGATTCCGGGTAAAGAGATCACCATGCATCGATGCCTATGGGGCATGAACTAGCATACCTTTAGTATATGTTAGGATCCTGGGTAAGGGGATCACCATGCATTGATGCCTATAGAGCATGGACTAGCATACATTTAATGTATGTTAGGATCCTGGGTAAGGGGATCACCAAGCATCGACTAACATATATTTAGTGTATGTTAGGGTCCCGGGTAAGAGGATCGCTATGCATCGACGCCTAAAAGGTGATCATGATACCGGTGAAATTGGTATTGGCAATGAGTTAGGCAAAAATAATTATGGTTGATCTTATGAAATCTTATATGGAAGTTGAAAATGGAAGATGAAACGATTTTAGTAGTTGAATGAGAAAAAGTTCCAATGAAAACAAATATCGAGACGTGAATAGAATATGAATACATGTTTACCTTTTTAACTTGTCGGATAGTTGTGTTACTATACTTATTGTGATATTCATGTTTCAATAATATATATTTTATTTTAGGACCATCGCATGCACGACAGGAGTAGATCCTAGTTTTTGTTTACTTTTTGTTATCTAGTTCTAGGAAGTATATCCTTGTATTTTGCAATATTAAAATATTTATATTACTTAATTTGTATAATTGATGTTTAAACTTGAATAGATGAACTTAACTCTGAAATTCATATAATCATGTTTCATGTGTGCGTGTTTATCTCATTTATTCTTCTCTAACGATATTTGTTGTTCAGTGTGTGTTATAAATATTATGGTTGTGATGATGATGATGATGTTTGTGGGTCTGAGACCCAGGACGATTGAGTTGTGATTGAGTTATGAGATGTGAGATATTAGAAGTGTAAACAGGGCATATGTCAATAACTTGGGACCTCCCCGTATAGGGAAGACTCTGCCGAAATTTTGGTGGAAATTTCGGTAAACTTTTATATGAGAGCTGTATAAAAAAAGATTATTCATAGTTTTACATACCAAATCACAGGAAAACAACTATAAATATAGATGAAAGTATGAGGCGTTACATCATATACACTAACAATTCTCTACTATGAATTCTTTAATTTGAATAGTGTTGATCATTGAAAAACTTTTATCTTTATGTGTTTTCTAAATACCTATTAGTTAGTTTTGCCAATCTTTTTTTGATTACTATTGTTGATAACTTGATATCCTTTTTTTTTGGATGATTAATTTTTTTTTATTGTTGTTTTGATGATGTTATGCATATCCTCTAATTGAGTTACAAAATAAATTTTGTAATCCCATTATTGATGGATTATGATCCCAAGGTTTTTCCACATTAGAGTTTTAATGTAAACAAAAATTATGTTCATCGTGTGGTTCTATTGTTGATTGTTTCCACTTTTTAATTTGATTTCTCTCATTTTAACTATGCAAAGAGAAAAGATTTTGTGACATGTGGTTTATGATTATAGTTTATACAAATGTCTTTTTTTTAAAGAAAGAAAATGACAATGACATATACAAAAAGAAAGAGAGTCGTTGAACAACAAAGGCAAATAATGCTTTTGCATATTTTTGTTAACCCATGAACAAAATCTATGTCTATATATATATATATATATACTTATAGATCCATATGTCTCAATTAATAAAGAATCAATAGAAAATGAAAGAATCAAAATCAATCATAATATTTCTTGAAACAAATGAAAAATAATAGAAGATGAAACATAAATCATAGATTAAGTAATCCTTCTTGAAGAGTTGCTTAAGAATAAGAAAGAGGTACATATCATGAAACAAGGTTTCATCCTAAATTAATGCAAATTTTTCATTAAAAAAAGAGAGAAAGCTTGAAATAATTGAGTTTTGTTTTTGGAAATCGCAATTGCTAATTCAAGGTGTGTGTATTCTTGATTCTATGAGAATTTTTATGAAAGCCTTTCATTCACTTCTCTTCAATAAAAGTTTTATTTTTTAAGAATTTATCTTTATTTTTTGCCTAATTCTTTTTCTGAATATTGATTCAACCTCTAATAAAATAGATATGCATCGGTTATATTACATCTTTTCAACAAGTTTGGAAATGACTATAGCAACCCTAATGCTCCAATAGAGAGAATTACCTATGATTGACTTAAGGAAAATTTCCAAACCAAAAATTAATAAAAAAAAATTCATGTTATTATGTTCAAATTTATGCATTCCCTTATTCATAAAGTAGATTAAATGAACATAAATAGTTATACCAGAGGTTCCCTTATTCATATGAACATATACTCTAGAAGAAATGTTTTTATGCAATATTAACAATTTTATAATTATTTTTTTAGTGTTAAAATATTTTCGTTTATGATCATTCCTATTATCTATATATATTGTTAGAGAATAATATAAATCATATCCAGGGACCTCACCTAACAGCTTAAGCTTTTAGGTTGAGATGGTTCCTTTACATGGTATCAGAGCTTTGATGACCAAGTGATATAGGCACAACTAAAATATCTGGTGTGTCCCCTAGACCAATCATATAACAAGAGAAACTATGAACTAGAATAGAATAGCTTGCCTATTTGTAAGTAAATATTTCATAATAGCCTTATTAGTCCACATATCTTTCTTTTTGACTGGAAAAAATGGTTATGCACTTAATTCCACCAATTTGTATGGAAGACTGAAGTGGAAGACTTGGTTTTTTTATTTCACTACCAGAAAACCGGAGAAAAGCAACGGAATTACCGACGGAAATATTCCGTCGGTAATGTATACCGATAGAAATAATTCCATCTCCAAATCTGTCGGTATATACCGACGGATTTATTCCATCGGTACTTTCGTCGGTATATACCGACGGAATATGTCCGTCGGTATCTACCGACGGTTTTGCCGACGGAGTATACAGTTCGTCTGGAAATACGCAACGACATGGTGACGTCAGACGATTTTACCGACGGACATTACCGAGGGATTCAAACTGAGATAGCCGTACAGTGACGTGGCGCTTTCACCGACGACATCACCGATGGAATCACCGACGGAATACTTCCGTCGGAAAAAACCATTATATACCCCCATTTGCCGACACTATCTTCCTCTGTTTCTCCTTCTTCTTCTTTCCCATCCCACCTCTCCCCTCCCAAACTGCAGCCAAACACCCATCCCAAACTCTCCACTATTCTCAACACGAGCACTCAAGTTTCTTATATCTTGTACGTGGTCACAATATCCATTTCTTGTAGATTTTATCATTTTTTTGTAAGTAAATCTATCCTTTTTAGTTTTAATATTTAATTGTGA
>Ga0325411_1006883_pt1 | contig 12430 bp, 10 predicted proteins | sample PopdelMetagenome_13_FD_206181 | JGI IMG/M metagenome (GOLD analysis project Ga0325411, IMG submission 206181) | Populus deltoides microbial communities from Bellville, Georgia, United States - Xylem-PdIQD-R4 | ecosystem: Host-associated > Plants > Phyllosphere > Stem > Wood/Secondary xylem... | reverse complement strand
CATGCTTACAAAAATAGATATTTGTTTGGAACTTTGTCTTTAGGTTGTCTTGAATTTTGTTCTCTGAATAATTCAAACAGTTTAAAAGACAAAAATAGGTAGAACTTTCATAGTTGTTTTCTCTAATCTCATCTATCAGTGTTGTTTCTCTTGAACTTTTCAAATTGTCATGCAGGAAAAATAGTTTCTGAAGCCTCTCCACTGGCAATCCACCAGTAGATTAACGAGGAATTCCTGATGTTAACAGATACTAATCCCTGTCCCTCGTTAAATCAATATGCTTGTGACAGTAACAATGTCAGCTCAGATATTTTAGAAGATTAACATAGTTTTTTCAAGTTGGCTCAGGAGTCAGGGCCATAAATGCTGTTGGTAATCAACTATCCATCTTGATGTACAATACTATTGACAAATACCCCCAAAAAAAAAAATCCCCCCTTATTCTCTTGCATTCTTCTCTCTGACCATGCTTCAACAAGTAATAACAGAGTAAAGAGGGGAAAAAACCCATTTGCAGAGACAATTATTTACCCAGTAAACCTGGCAATATCAACTAGAAGATCAGATAAAATAAAAAGAGAGGTACATGAAAGACCCTCCTCTACATAAGCAATGAATCAGTTTGAAAATAACTTGCAAACAATTGATATTGTATCTCATGTGAAATATCAGATTATGACCTCTTCATCCATAAGCTGTATGTATGGACTGTGAAACGTGACCCCTTTGTGAGGGAACGTGGGCTCATGCTCTGGTCAGAATTTCTAGCTCATAATCCATGGTCAAACGAAGATGAGCCACATATACGTGTTCAAGATATTTAATCCTAATATTTCATTCTAACTCATTAATCAGCACATTTCTTTCCTTTTGAAACCATCTTATCATTCCTTCATTGTGTTTATTGTCAGAACATCTTAGGCATTTATCTATCAAACTACGTGCCCCATCAATTAAAATAGTTCGATATACCGAGCTTGTTACTCCATCTTATATTACTTCTATCGAATTTTATTTTTTTTATTCTATGAACATATCATAAACACTCTCTTGTCATGAAGCGCGCTCGATATCTAAGATAATTATTGAAGAAACTAAAGCTTTATCCGTATTTCAAAATATAAGAATTTATGGTGATAGCTACATATAACCGATGTTGCTCGACTATAATTGCGTGTAAAAGCATTCTCTTGCTGTACGGTGCCTTTTTCGATGGTATCGAAGCATCCATGGCCATCAATTATCCTGTTCAAAGTTGTAAAGATACTGAAGAAATTTGCCATGCTATATAAATGTACATTTGAAACCTTCAAAAGCCATTGTCATAATGGTTGAGTTAACTTCATTTTCCCAGCAGGCTCGTCACGGAGATCAAGGCAGCATTCAGACTTGCCACGCCTCGGCCTCCCGGGTCTCTATGCACCAAATGTATGAATGTACATAGGTATCCGATAATCTTGTCATCAGGCAGCTCAGTAGAAGTATAGATCAGCCATTATACATATATCCACCCACCACTTCAGCTATGCGGCACCCGCCCAGATCCTGACGTCAAAAATGTCGTGCGTTGTTTTAAAATCCCAAGTTTCCAAAATTAGAGCAGCCTGGTCCTACAAACTCTAGCCCCCTTCATTTTAATGTAACTATGTAACAAGAGAGAAGCACATCTCATTCCCCTTCGGCCTGTCGATTAAAGGAAAAAAAAACTTTTCACAGTATTCTTGTTCATTAATCGGTAAAGAAGTCCTTATTTTGAACCGTAGTTTATAAAGAAATAGTAAAAATCATGTTACCGCAACTTTAGTGAAAGAATTGAGATGATTTAATTAGAATGATATTGTTATTTTAAATGAGAGAAAATATTCATAATAAAAAAAACACAATAAAGTCTTAAACTCGGATTCAAAACACAAATCAGGTGTTAAATATTCAATAATTAAATATAAAAAATTCAATAATTAAAAGAAATTAAATTGATATCAATCATCAACTTAATAACATTAATAAATTAGATTGGAAAATTAAAAATAGATGATGGTGGTTGTGTTATATCTCTTTTATATATATATATATATATATATATATATATAATTTTTAAGAATCAAATAATAAAAGAGAGTCTCTTAGTTCAAAGTTCTCATTTAATTACATATTTATATGTGGATTAAGAAATACAAGAAGTGGGATTCAAACTAAAAATATTCTTTCTTTTTAGTTGATTTCTGATCCCTTGAATATTACCGGCTGAGCTACTAGGTCACTTGTATTTAGTGTTTTCTTTGTAAATATTAGTGTTTTTATTTTTGTTTTTGTAAAATAGCATAGAGATTATTATTTTATCATATATTATAAATAATGATAATATCTTTAAGAATTTGACTCTTTTTTTTTCTAATTTAATATTATCAAATTGCAAAACCACAAGGAGATAAGTAATCACATTTTGCAGAGCTCCTCCAAGATCCTAAGATCAAAATGACTTTTGTGGGATGGGAAATATCAAATGACTTCACCAGTAAAGTTAACTGAAATCCACTGCATTAAATTTAATCTATAAAGAAGCCATAACAGCACGAGTTCAAGTCATTAATTGTGGGAAAAAAACAGTCCAAAATTTCTAGATATTTTAAAGGGTTGAACCCAAAAATTTTAAAAAGAGGAAAGATAATTCTAACAATCCAAAGCTTTTCAAAAAAATATAAAAATATTTTTTTTCTACTCCGATAATCTTTCTAACCTGGAGAGCCCTGCCTTAAAAAAAGCAACCGAAGGAAAAAAAAAAAAAAAAAAAGGAGCACACACGCCTATTCTATGCTTTTTATTTAGTTCATGTGTCAGCAACATAATCAAAGGACAGGAATCTGAAAGAGAAACCTGCAATAACAACAGCAAAAACCTTCGAAGCTAGAAGCAACAAGCCCTCCTGTCTCCTGCCAAACATGGATGCCAAAGAGGACCAAAACACTTCCCCCAAACCTCAGCTTCCAATATCCAACCCAGTTCCCCTTAATACTTATCCCAGGGTTTGTCTTTTTTGTCTCTCTTCTCATCTTTTTCTCGTGTTTCTTGCATGTCTGCTTATGTTTCTTGATCTTTGCAAATCCGTTTTGTTCACTTTCAGATTAGGAGAAGGAAGCCAAATATGTCCAAGATAAAGCTGGCCCAGATCCATGAGAAGTCTCCAGAACCTGAGTACAAGACTGGTCATGAACTCGTGAGAATCTTTGCTTCTCTTGATACTCTTGAAAAATTGCAATCTTTTCTGTAATTTCAGATTAAACTTGGCTATAATACCTGTCTTGTCGGTGTGTATTAGTTATATGGGTTCTATTTTGCTCTGAGAGGGACTTTGCTACGGTTCTTTTCTTTTCCTTCATTTGCTTTGTATCCTGTGCTTGTTTCAGCTGTTTGTTGTTTCTTCAAGGTTTTAGGGCTTTTATAAAGCAATTTGTGGTTTGAAATGTCAGATTAGGTGAACCCTGTTAGGAATTGTTTTGGGGAAACGATAATAGCCTGAGGGAGCGTCGAGGTCACCATTATACTGTAGTGGATGTCCTCTGTGAACTGGAATTATTAACTCCATGTGAACTTATTCACTTTGATAGAAATTAAGAATTGGCTAAAGCGATGTTAAGCAAAATTGGGACCTAAATATGATGCTGCCGCCTTTTCCTGTCTAGGGCACTAGTGTATTCCTTCTTGGAACAACTTACAGTGTCCTTTAGGTAACCCTTTCCAGTGCGGGTCATTTCTTTCAATTCCAGGTTTCAATCAGGCAATACTTCTTCATTTTTTATTTTTTTATGACAGCTATTCTCAAGGTAGTCCCTATCTAGCCTAAACACAAGATGTTGTACCTATCCTATCACCAAGTTTGTTTGATTAAAATCAATGTAGTGAACGCAGCAGAATGGTTACTGACTTACATTGAATTAAGCCCTATAACCCTATTGAATGGTTTGAACTTTTCATGTTAAGCATATGTACTAGTAATTTTGTTCTATGCTTTGTCCCTTTGTAAACCTTTCTTGGGTGGATCAATTCTTTCCATTACAAGTCTCACTCTGCCAACATTTTGTCATTTTTATTTCTGATGATTTGCTATTCTCTATAGAAGGCCCTTTTCTAATCCAAACTCAATACATTAAACCTATCCTGACGGAAGATTTCTGGAATTAAGGTAAATAAAGTAAATGTAGCACCATGCTTGATAAACGCTTTAGATTAAGCCCTTTGAATTAGAGGTTTTGAAGTTTAAGGGTAGGCATGAGTGCTGGGTTCAAATTTGTTCCATGCTTTGTACCTTTCATCTTTCCATTCCTTTTTCCATAGATATTTAAGATATTTCAGTGTATTGGGCAGCCAATTATAAAGCCCATTTGTTTTTCAATAATAGTAGCTATCTCTGCCTTCAATATGCATACAAATATTGGAGAAGGGATTCTTATTTGGTTGAGATGTGTTTTCTTCGAGTTGTTTGTACCTGATACAAACTGGCAGATTTCAATTAGAAGCCTGATTTTCTGCTTAATAGAAAATCTGGCATCATGTTCTCTTATATACCCAGGTTCTCTAGTATTTATTCATTTGCTGTTGTTTGATGAATTGATTAAAGAAAAAAACTTTTTGAAAATTCTTGAGCAGGTGTTGTATGATAAATCAGGGGAATCAAGGGAGCCTAGAAGGTTAGAGTATCTACCTGACAGTCTTATACTTCAGATTGAAGCATAAAAAAATTGATTTTATTGTATTCTCATCCTGATTCCTTTTTATATATCTGTATAGCCGCAAGCGAAAGAAAGACGCATTCAGTGTATTCTATGATAGTACTGAAACTAAGTCTCCTGCTATGGAACTGGCAGAGGAGATTCGGACGAATTTAGAAGCAGCATATCCTAGCTTTGCAAAAACTTTGGTCCGGTCAAATGTGACTGTCGGGTTTTGGATGGTAACATGAAATTCTGTCCTAAATTCAAGAATCAGATGGTTTATCTATAGTTTAGACTGCTTTATGTGCTCTTTCTCTCATGACAGCATCTTCCCATGCGGTTCTGCAAAATGCATTTGCCAAAGAATGATACAACAGTTTTTCTGGAGAATGAAAGTGGGGAAGAATACATACTGAATTACATTGCAGAAAGAACAGCACTGAGTGGTGGATGGAAAGCATTCTGTGCTGCAAACAATTTACATGAGGGTGATGTTCTTGTTTTCCATTTAGTGAAACCTTCAAGATTTAAGGTACCATTTGATTTTATAATCATATGTTCCTCATTTTTTAGTCAATAATTGTTTTAGATGTCCTTTCCAAAATGAATAATTAGGAAATAGCATTCAATGATAGGAAAATTTTGGACTTCTTCCCAAAGCAAACTTGCTAATCACAAAATGCAATTATTAGTGTGGAGAACTAGAAAAAAATCGTCCTATCAAAGCCCTTCTATATGATGGCCCGGGGCCATAGTTTATGAGAATGATCACATGAAGGAGAAAAGAACTTGAAGACTAGAGTAGATTCTTTTTTCTTGTTTTAGATTTCACTGGCTGTGATTATGTAGTCCTGAAATGACAAGGTCTGTTTCGACATTTTAATCTCTGAGAGCAGAAAGGAATCATCCTTCATTCTTCACGCATGCACACGCACACACAAGTATGGATTCACGAAGACATTGCCCATTCATTGAAAAGTGAAAACACAGGCAATGCTATGCATCTATGAGAATAGAGAAGCTGTTCTTTTCTTAGAGAGCTGAAGCTAGAGTTGGCCGCACTAAGCACACATACATGTAGAAAAAAGAAACACTGGAAGTATTCTGGTTTTCAGTTGGGATAGGGGTTTCATTTTCCTCACTCTAAATGCTGATCGGGCAGGCTTATTTCCTGAAGCTGCACTGCATCAAACTGTTACTCATGGCTATGGATTTTCTACTATGACAATTGCTTCACATAATTTTCTCGTAGGTGTACATTGTAAAAGGAAATGGTTCTTCCCAAGGAGATGGGGAGTTTGGCATTCCAAGTTCAGGTGCTTATGGAAAAGAAATCATCTCTGGTATATAATTCTCTATTTGCTGCTTTGATGACTACTTAAACTTGATATGCTATATTCATAATTTTCCTTCTTTTCCTAACATTGAAGAGCCAGCTGAAAAAGATGTAAAAAGCAGTAAAAAGGCCGAGCCATTGAAGCTTCTTCCAGTTGGCCATCAGGAAGAGAATAATCAAGAGAATGGCCTGATTGCAGTGGAAAACAATAAAGGCTATGTTGCAGATCAATCTGAGAATGAAAGTGAAGATCGTGCCTCTGAAACTCTGCGAGTCATCAAACTGTCAGGACCCACTGTTGATTTTAATAATGTAAAAGGCATTGAGAATTTCAGAATTCTTTTAAACGGTTTTGCTATAGACTCTGAGCTCTCTGAACATCATCGGACTAAGTACTACGAGCTATGTCGCTCACAGAGCTCATTTCTGCACAGCAATCTTCTCAACAGTATTAATCATAAATTGGCAGTTGAGATAATAATTGGGACCGTGGACATTTCAGAGGGGATTAGATCTTCAAAACTTTCCAGCTCTCAAGCTGATTATGGAGTTTGGGACAAGACTTTGAAAGGATTTGAGCTGTTGGGCATGAAAGTTGGATTTTTGCGTGAGAGGTTGAGCCGGCTAATGAGTCTTGCTCTGGAATCAGAAGAGGCAATGGAATCAGAATGCAGAGAAGTTAGACTTGAGCAAGCTCGTGTAGATGAGGAGATGAAAAGCCTTGAATTGAGGCTTTTGAAATTGAAGGAGACAAGGGAAAGACTTGATGATGAGATGGAGATTCTGAAGGAGAATGCCGAGAAGCATGAGCTTACGTTTCAGGAAGCGGTCAATGCCCCGTGGTAAAGAGAACTGCAACAGTGGGAAACATTCCTCATGCTAACAGGATGGAGGTAACAACATTGATACCGAGTTGTCAATGGGAATAGTGTATGTGTAATTCTATGTTTTAAAGTAGCTGTAACCATGTTAGCGATCTGCAAATGGAGATGTCGTAGCCAGGACAGTAGTTTATGCTTGTAAGATTCTTGAGTTAACTTTGTTATTTAACTGGTGCAACCATGCATCCATGTAGCTTTTAATGTATAAATTATCAGATACTCACAGACAGCATTGGTTGTCGTTCTTTTACATGCACTCAGGATCTGCCATGTAATAATTATTATCCGTGAGACTAATGTTTGCGAGAGAGAGTACCGATCCCAATAGTAATATGAAAATTGTGAAAGCTAATCTTACAATGTAAAACGATATCTACGTGACTCGTGTTCAATTTATAAGATTCATCCCTAGTCGATTCACATAAATGTATAAGATATATATATTTTTTTTAAATCTTGATTATAGTGTTGTTACTAATTATTATTCCAATTTGACCAGTTTGGTCCTTTTACTTTCTATATATATATATATATATATATATATAAACGAGGTAATGCATGGAACATCAGCTAGTTCTTCGTTAAAATTGCTTAAAAGAGGAAGAGATATGGTGATTTCAATCCCCTTAAAACTCTGTTATTACGTTATTTTATTTTATTTCGCCATCTTTTTCCTTTTCATTTTCTTTTAACATGAAGACAAGTTTTTCTTTTCTTTTAACTGAATCTTACTCGGATCATCAATGGGTTTCTCCATTTGTCTTGGATTTATGATAATTAACATTCAACTCCCTTCCCAAATTATAACAAAGGATAAATTCAAGGAATTCCTGCAGGAAGAGAAACATGACAAAGGTTAATAATTAAACACGACTTTAGGATTGTCTTGAGAGTCACACTGCAGTTTTTTTTTTTAAAATAATTTTTTTGTTTTAATTTTTTTTATATTTATGAATTGTTTTGATGTTAAAAATGAATTTTAAAAAATTAAAAATATATCATTTTAATAAATTCTAAAAAAAACATTTTAAAAAAATTATTGTTGCAATGCCAATGAGAATTTTAATATTCAAGTCAATTTTTTTGTGTTGTCCGGTTATAAAATACTCAGAAGTCAAGATTGTGGTACGATGTTTTTTAAAATATTTTTTATTTAAAAATATATTAAAATAATATTTTATATATTTTTTATATATTAATATATTAAAAATATATTAATATATTAATATAAAAAATATATTAATAATAGAAAAATATATTAAAAAATATTAATTTAAAGTTTATTTTTTGCCAAAGGCGCACACACTCCCACCCTTTTCGGAAAATCTCCCAGCTTAGCCCGTATGTTTTTATCAACTCAGCAAATAAGCCCCCAATATAAGAGTTTCATCACCTTTACCCTTATGCTCCTCACTTTTTGTCAACTCAGCCCATTTCAATTGAGCTATAAACAATATGGTCTCTTCATGTAAGATAAATACCTCACATTTTGTTTACAATTTAGTCCGATTAAGCTGGATTTCCGAGATTTAACGAACATAAGGTAAATTTATCAGGGTTGATTTGCTGAATTGACACAAAACAATGGCAGGTTTCCTTCCTTTTCGTTTAGTTTTCCCTCTGGGGGGTATGGATGTCGGGCTACCGAATAGAAAGAAACCCACTTGATAAAACCAACAGTCGCAAAGGCCTAGCTCAATCCTTTGAAGAACGATAATAAATATATTTAAAATTTGGCTCCGTTTTCAGCTTAAAAGAGTGGTAGACAGTACAAATTTCAAATTATCGGTCTTTTCATCTTTTCAGCTTAAAAGTTTACCTCTTTTCTTTGACGCACCTTCTTCTTCTTGTTGGTTACCACCATTTTCACCAAGCATGGCTGTTCTTCAAGTAAACAAACAGAAGGTCATCTCTCCCCCTCTCTCTGTGTGTGTTTAGTCCCGTGCTTCGGCAACTCAGGTTGTTGGCTAATTGTGTGGGTTTTGGGTTTACATTGCAGGAAAATCGAGGAAGGGCACCGAAAGTGAATGGAATAAAAAAGGTTTGCTATTTTTTGTCTCTCTTTTTTCTTTAAAAACTAGAACTTATGTGCCCAGTTGTGTTACTTGTTCTTTTCTTTCTTTCTTTCTTTCTTTTTTTTTTTTTTTTGGGGGGGGGGGGGCCCCCGGCTCTTGTTGGGGAATCACTGTTGATGTTCTGGGCTAAGTGAGCTAGCTCAGTTTGTTTATGTTTTGAAGACGAATACCCTTAAGAGACTTATCAATGTTAGCTGGTGTCACTAGGTATTCTTAGCCTAATTTTGTATTCACAAAACTGGTCTCTATTTTTGTTCTCGGAAAATGGTTTTTAGTATGGGTGAATGTGTACTTCTCATTTCACAGAAATGATAATTTGGCAGTTTAGGTGAACTAGAAGGGTTACTTTGAGGGGATGCACTGAAAGAACAAATTTGGAAAACATTTTTGATGAAATTGAAAGCAGCTTTTACAGATGGAAAGCTAATTCATGTTCTACATGTTTTTATGCTCGTGTGCTTTATGAAAACAATAACAAACAGAGCCAAAGCAATAACAGACGGCTGCTTAAAACATTCTTTTCCTCACCAAGAAAATCATTTGTATTATGATGCACTACTGAAAGTTCTCATCTTGTTTAAATGTTAAAAATGGTAAAGCTCGATTGATTAGAGAAATGCCAATTCTTGAACAGGTACCGAGTAACCTTTCTGTGAAGTCTGAAAGGTCAGTGGTTTAAATTCAGAGGCTATCTAATATTCCTTTAACTGTAAGAAGCAGCGTCGTATTGTAATCTGCACAAGGTTAACTTAATTTTATTCTCTATAGCCACACATCGAAGAGAGCCAAAATTGATGACCTATATGATAATGAGGAGGTTAAATCTGATGTCATGATGCGAGCGAAAGAAATTCAATCTAATCTATCACCTGAACTCCCTAGCATCATAAAGCATATGCTACCCTCGAATGTTACCAGAGTATTTTGGCTGGTAAGCTTCAAGCTGGTTCTATTCTTTTGTTGACAGTTTTTTATAGTTTATGATATTTGATTCTCCAAGTGTTCTGAATGGCCAACTTTTTGGATGGAAGCATTTTCCTAAGAGATTTTGTGAAGCATATTTGCCGAAAGAGGACACTATGATTGTTTTGGAAGATGAAAGGGGAAAAAGTTATGAAACAAAATATCTTGCACGCAAGGTGGGCCTCAGTGCTGGATGGAGAGGGTTCTCCATCGATCACAAAATAATGGAGGGAGATGTTCTGATTTTTCATTTAGTCGAGCCTGCCAAATTCAAGGTAATTTTATGAATCTTAATCTTGACTGCACAATTGCTGGATTACTTTATCTCAATTGCTACTCTCTAGGGTCCTCAAATAAATTGAATGAATTTAGTTGCTTCGAAAGTTTCAGGATTGCTTCGAGAAACATAACTTTAAGCCAAAAGACATATAACTTGTTTTTAACTATTTGAAGCCTTGGAGAAACTGGATACTAGTAGGCAATTTAGATGCTAAATCTTAAACTTTCAAGAATAAGAAACGAGGGAGTAGGGAAATTTTGTCTAGTGATTATACATATAGCCTCATGAACTTAGTTTAGATTCGTTGGATTCCTGGCTATGTATCTTCTATATCTTGTGAGAGTTGGAATTTGTCAGCTCTTGCCTTTTCAAATACCTGCAGCCTTAACTTTGCCAGGCACATTGATGTGAATCAACGCATCACAGAATAAGCGAGGACCAGAAACAGTTTCCTAAGCCTATTGCATGCGGATTGTGAGACATCATTCGTGAACGTTATTTTGCATGAACATCTCTTTCTACAAATTCTATTATTAATTCTATTGCTGTTTGGCTTCATTTAGGTCTACATTGTGAGAGTAAATGATTCAGAAGAAGTGGATGGTGCTCTTGCCCTTTTGAAATTGGAAGCTGGTGTCAAACAAATGGGTACTAGTAAGTTTCAAATTTCTGTATTCATTTATGCTCACTTATCAATTATGAACGGCAGAGAGCATTATGTTACCTTTCATCTTCCTTATCTGCAGTCAATAGTTCAGAAGAAGTGGATGGTGCCCTTGGCCTTTTAAAATTGGAAGCTGCTATTAAACAAATGACTCCTAGTAAGTTTCAAAATTCAGCACCCACTTTGGCTCACTTATCAATTAGGAATGACAGAGCATTGTGTGATCTAACATATCTTCGTTATCTACAGTCAATGAAGCAGTTCATGAAGAAAAACTGAGCAAGGTAAGCGAAGAGATGGAAGATCTGGATTTCAAACATCTATCGCATGACAATCCTGAAAAGAACAATGAAAAGAACGTCAAGTTGGCCTGTCTTACCACCTTTGGGCCTATATCAGATCTTTATGAATATGAAAGTGAAGATCTTGGCTCGGAAACTACAGATGGAATCAGATTGTCAAAATCTGCTGTTGATTTTAAAGAAGTGAAATGTTTCGAGGATTTTGACATTCTTGTAAATGGCTTAGTAATTAGCAGTGAGCTCTCCAAACACCTTCAAACCAAGTATTATAAGCTTTGCTGCAGTCAAAATTCCTTTCTCCATGACCATCTTCTTGATGGCCTTAACTGTAAACTGGTTGTTGGAATGCTTTCCGAGACTATCAATATTGCAGATGCCATTAGAGCTTCAAAGCTTACTACTTCTCTGGAAAGCTTTGCAATTTGGGAGAAGACTCTGAAAGCCTTTGAAGGCTTAGGAATGAATGTCGGTTTTTTGCTTGCTAGGTTGGGACAGCTTATGCACCTATCTGCTAAATCAAAGAGGTATGAGGAAGCTACTCTGCAAAGAGTGACCGCCAAGGAGGAGATGACAATTCTTGAGGCAAAGCTTTTGGAAGTGAAAGACACTATAAATAGGCTAGGCGTTGAGATTGAGAAATTAGTTGTGGATTCTGAGAATCTAGAGCTTAAGTTCCAAGAAGTGGCTAAAGCCCCATGGTGATGAAATGACTGGCTTGTTTCTAGTTTTTGTCGGGGAACGAACCCATTTATGCCACTGTGTCCTTCAATGTTTTTGTGAAGCATTCATTCACACTCAGAATGTATCCCTAAATACTAGAAGAAAGCAAGATTAAGTGATATATTACAAGAAAATTTTGTGGGGCCTTTCTTGTTTGCATTGTAAGAAAATAGAAGCAAAGTGAAAAAAACTAAACTATAAAAAAATAGTGAGAGTGATTTTCTCTTGCATATACAAAAGTCGTCCATTGGGTATAGTTTTTTCTCCAAAGACTCACTTAGTAAAACGTAAAGATTATCTTGTATTTTCGTAATGTAGTTATGACAGTTACAAACAGTTAAGGTATGGTTTCAATGAAAAAAACAAGAAGGTTTCGTTGCTTAAGAGAAGAAAAAAAATACTATTCAAGTCATAAAAAATCATCTTTAAATGATTCTAAATTTATAAATATTTATATTTACTTTTCCATTGTAAATACTATTTCATTATTTTATAAACTT
>Ga0325411_1006882_pt1 | contig 12432 bp, 2 predicted proteins | sample PopdelMetagenome_13_FD_206181 | JGI IMG/M metagenome (GOLD analysis project Ga0325411, IMG submission 206181) | Populus deltoides microbial communities from Bellville, Georgia, United States - Xylem-PdIQD-R4 | ecosystem: Host-associated > Plants > Phyllosphere > Stem > Wood/Secondary xylem... | reverse complement strand
AACCATGTTCTGCGGAGACAAAGTCAATTATTCCTTGGTCAATTTTTCTTGGCCTCATTAATCTTTTAAAATATCCAAACGTTTGGGTTGTGGTACGAGAATTTGGGATCAGGGTATGCAATTAGGTAAAATTCATGGTATATGGAAGTAAATTTAGTATACATATTAAGTTATTCCATCATAAGTTTAAGAGCACTTATTTCAGTCATTTTTTTTTAACTCTCGGAATATCCAGGTCAGCTTATATGCACTACAATTAATCCTCAAGTTCACTGAACATCCTACAAATTCAATGGACATGTAAGACACCGCGAGGATGACAGGTATGCATAAAAAGGATCGAACCCAGGTACAGAGAAAAGGAAACAAGTCCCTTCCCCTACTAGGTCATGACCTCAAGTGCTATTTGAGTCCTTTTTAGATATTTAAATACGTGTTTTAAATCTTCTTCAATTAGAACTCTTTAAGAAGTTTAAATCTCTTTTATGGAGTTATTTATTTTTATCATAATCTAATCTATACCAACAAAATAATATAGTATGCTTATCCAGTTTTTAGCCTAAAAAACAACAAAAATGTCAACTATTGGAATAAATTAGAAATATACAAGTGTAAGGGAAAAGGCTTTTTTATATATTCTTAGTTCTCAATTGGTTCTTTTCTTTCTTTATCAGGTCATTAATTCCTAGGATTTGAGTGGCGCAGCACCTCATTCTAATACATAAAAATATCAGGATCCAAATTGTGTGACCAGAATGGCTAAATGTAGCCTTCTTTATGGATTTGGTAACTATGATTTCAACAAAAGTTAAAGAACTAAGTTATAAGTTTGAAAATACAAGGGATTAAGTTACACTCTTGCGACTGTATAACAATTTATTCATGTTGTTGTAAAACTAACATATTTTAAAAAAAATAATTAGATATTTTTTTATTTTTTTTATATTAAATGTTAAAAGCAATAATATTATAATAACACTAGTTATAAAGCCAAGACTAACTTCATGGGTTGACACAGGGCTTAAATTGATCCGAGTTTAAAAAAACATAGAGAAAGGATTGACTCGACCTGACCACGTTAAAAAACCAAGTCAACTTAAGATAAAACACGAGTTAGAAACTCATTGATTTTTTAAAAAAAGATTTTGGTCAAAATAAGGTTGCTTTGATTATTTAAAAAAAACTTGGGTCAACTAGGTTGACCCTCCCGACCCGTGACAAAGGCCTTGTCCTGGTAGATCTCCAAGTCTTGTTTTAAAACTATGATAATAATAACTTCTATCCTTACATTAACCCGAATTTATCCTTCTGATCCGTGACCCGGGCCTTGCTCCGGTTTGACCCCTGATCGAATAAAATTTTAAAATTATAATAATAACCGTTTTTATTTTATATTGACCCTCCTAACACGTAACTCAAGGTTTATCTCGAAAAAATTCTTGAATTGAGTTTTAAAACTATAATAATTGTAACAGCCTCAAGTTTATAATACGACTATTTTTATTTTTTTTTGGTCACGACCTACTGTCAATGTAACGGTCAACCAAAATAACTCAATTTAGTGGCTCGGTTAACCATTTTCTCTCATAGTTCTTTAGTTTCTCTTGTCAGTCGATCAATTGGTTTCATCAACCGTTTGAGACAGTAATGACTTTAACTATTCATTTAATCAAACAACCGACCAAACAATTTGTACCCTTAAACAGTCGATCAATTTAAGCAAAATAAGATGTTGTTGTTATTTATATTTTGAATTATACCAAGTTAATTGGTAACAACCCCACTTTTATTACATTTTCGATTTCCTACAACTCGATCTCGCCCTTCTGGATCAACCCCACGTCATTATACATAGAAATGAATGGCATTTATTCTTTCAATTCATTCTTGTCATTTCGCATAGATTATAATTCCATGTAAGTTAAAACACATGAACCTTAAACAACACAAATAAAGCATAATTAAGAATATGAATAATAGTTATGAAACCTATTTTTATTTAGAAAATGAGAATAAACATGGATATGGTTAAATTTATTATATAACTTACACTAAATATGATATACATGTCCTAATTTCAATTACAATGGCACCTTTAAATTTAATTACACAAAATAGGATGCATTTATGCATTCAAATATATTACAATATAAATCCATAATACATTTTTGTTTTTCCATTACTAATCTATTACAAAAAGTTACTTGCACGAGTCTATGAAAATCTTGTAATAAAGGTTGCAATTACCTTAACAATGAATAAAAATAATTAAAACATAGCAAGTTGTATAATAATACATTACACTTTAATTCTATATTTAGTTAATTCCCCCGAACCAATACTCCTCAGAATAATTAGTCAATAAACTTCTAGTCATCAGGCATCATGATATCTTTAGTACCTCCATGAATACTAGTCAACTTCATATCTTAGCCGTCACTCTTATTGATGCCTCTAGTATTCCACAAATACTAGTCAGTTTTATATATTGGTCATCAATCTCACTGACGCCTCTAAAATCCCATGAATGTTAGTCAACTTCACATCCAAGTCATCAGTCTTACTGATGCCTCTAGTATCCCACAGATACTAATCAGTTTTATATATTGGTCATCAGATAAATCTGACGCCTTCTTGTATCTCACATATACTAGTCAATTTTATATTCTTTTTTGTTGCATAATCAACAATTAATAACATTGAATTACACACTTAATGAACTCACAATTAAATAAATGTAGACAATCTTAATAATATTGGTCAAAGGTGCAAGGAACCTACATGGTGCTTGTCTGCTTGAGCTTTGTTGATTGTTTTTTGTTGTTGTGCAGCCAGAGACGGAGCTATGATTATTTGTTAGGGGAGGCCAAAATTAATATAACAAGATATAATATTTATTTTAATTTATTATACATGAGTTGTAAAACAAAACATGTATAAATTAATTTTATTCAAATAACTTACTACACGCATATAATGACCTTTGTATAAGGTAAAATGTTTAGAGCAATATCAAATTAAGTCAAAGTAATGAAGTTAATTTCATCTTCATAGTGTATCCATCACTTTAATGTTGTTGGTCTTTATACCTATCAAATATAAACATACAAGGTATATAAGAAATATTAGCTAAAACGAAGCATTATTTATATTTGATAAACTTTGAAATAAAGCAAAAAATAATAAAGAATCAATTCTTCTTAGTTTGTTCATCATTTAACCTAAAATGAAAACATATATCGTAAGAAAAAAATTAATAATTTTGGTAGCTCTGCTAAAAACAAAACATAAAAAAAGATCCAAGCATAATAAAAACAAATCAATAAAATATATCTAATTAATTAGAAAAAAAATCACTATAACAGGAATTCAAAAAACAATTAGTAAAACTAGCAGATTTGAGGAAAAAAAAGAGCAAAAATGGTAGAATTATAAAAGAACCTCATCAAATTATTAACAAACATCTCAAAACAAAACAAAAATATATTTTAAATTTAAATTACCTTATTTTGTTTGATGAAAAATAAATTAATTGATAACTCTACTTCAATTTTTTTGTTAAAAACTTTTACTTGTAATTTATGTTTTTTTTTTTTGTTTCATCGGCTGCAACCTGAATAAATTGATGGCTCTGTTTTTTATTTCCCAAAGTAATGCCTTTATTTTTTTTTCCACATAGTTCAAGAGTGAATTAAAAAATCAAAAGTAAAGTGATAATCAATTACTGTTATAACACCCACCAATATAACATCTCCTCTTTAAAAATTAAATGTCTTAAGATGGGCCCGGGCCCCTGCTTGCTCCCCCTTACTTCCGCCCCAGTGTACAGCAACCATGACCTCACTTGTTCCAACAGGTACATTATATTATTTTCAATTCCATCCAAACCATAAATAATTCTTTATTTTCCATCAAGAAAATATAAATCTCAATTCAAGATAGAATTAAAAATTTCTTTTCCATTAAATAGAATTTTTATTTCTTAACATATTTTTCACAAGGAAAAATTAAGGAAATTCCCTTCAAACATGTATATATATCGCACTTGAAACTACCAATTTTACATAAATTATAACACAACAATCCAAACAATCTCAACCCTCAATTTCTACTATTTTGGCTGAAACATTATTCATTTATCATTCATTCCGATCAAATAATTCCACACAACACAATGGTAATTACATCAATTATCTCAAACACAATTTGTACATACACTAATTAAAATCCTAAACATGGCAATGATTAAATTCTCTTTCAATTCATTTAATTCAACCATTACCTATTTATTATTCATGCATATTACCATTAATCATCCATAATTTCAACAATTCTAACACCGTAACATAGAAATCCTAATATACCTCTATACAAAATATTTCATTATTTCTTCCCACATAGAACCACTCAAAATATTTAGTTTAGAAGAGTTTATTGTGTGTATATGTCATGTAGTCAATCAATTGATTATATGTGACATTGACTTTGTTCATGTATATATATTTGATTTATTAATAAAGGTTTTTTTTATCTTTAATGTTAATCAAATATTTAATTAATAAATCTAATATTTGAATAATGAATCTATAATAAAGACAAATTTCTTGGGACAAAAATGCTTTGAAAAAAAATTTATAAAGTTGTTATAATTATAAGATTCTTATTACACCAAAACATTGTCCCTAAATGTTCTATTACACCAAAGCATTGTTCCTAAATGTTCTTGGTCAATGCTCTATTAAGATTGGACATTAATTAGAGTTGTCGAGACCGGTACATATTATATTCTTTCCTTTATGAAATGAAATAATTGTTCTTATAAACTGAGGTATGAATGATATATAGAATTAATATGTATGCGTTTGTCAGATGATATGTACATTGAACTGACCCGTATGAGAATTTCATATGGAAATATCACATATGTCTATGGAAAGTCTCACGTGACGGTTGTGTAAGTGATCCTTAGACTTGAAATCACTAAACTATCTTATATAGAAAGTGTTATGCTTTGATCCTGACCACACGTGGTTCTAATCAAGGATAATAAACAAACAAATATTGGGTATAACATAAACTATATGAAGGTATTTAAGTAATCAAAAGAGAATTCATCATATTAAGTGAATTAGAAGAAAAAAATTCATCTGTTCTCGAATACTATTGATTGTAAATCCTTGCGTAAAGTGGAATGAGATTTGTAAAGAGTTTCATATCTTATTCAAATAATCAATGACTATGATGTTGAGAACAAACATAATTTGACAATGTAGACACATTTCATGCTATAATGTCTAAATCAGAATATTATTGATAAAGAGATAATAATTACACTGAGAAACTCATCACTGAAATGTTAAGTCAAACCACTTATGATTTTCCTGATATTTGAGGGATCATTACAGATTGCTAGACATTGCATTTGATCTTCGAATATAAATCAATCAATTGTTGAATTATAATAAATTATATGTTTAATTTAGTTAATCTTATTTTATTTAGGATTGTGATTTATATTTAGGCCAACTTATTAGGAAATCTAATGACTCACACATATAAGAACCATTTGTCAAAAATTAAAATGGGATAATTAATTAAATATAACTTGATTGAAAATAATTTTTAAAAATTGAGGATTAGAGTGTAAATCATACAGGGAATTACAATTCTAAACCTAAAAAAATCAAGTATAGACTTTATTGAATAAATTTCTAAAATTAGCCTAAAATAATATGTGTGATATTATTTAAAGGGCAAATTGATAATTTATCATTTATAGGGTTTTGAAGTTTCTCTATAAATAGAATGTTATGCCCCTTATTTCCTGAAAGTTTTAAAGAGAGAATAGTACAATATAGAACATCAAAACATAAAAGAAAAGAGCTAGCACTCTAAGGTATAGAAATCTCTCTCTCCTAAAAGAGTTTAAAAGATTTATTACTAATGGTTCATGTGAATTATCGTTCGAGGCTGGACATTTGGACGACTTGTGGTTTGGGCCAACCCATCCTTGAAGCATATATTCAAAGCTGAAAAAAATTAAGATCTGCAGGTAATCTTCATATAAACCCTAAACAACTCTAGATTTGTCTAACAAGATTCTTAAGACTTAAAAAAAAAAATTAAGTTTGCGCTATATGTAAGTGTTTCAGGATACGCACATTAGAAAAACTTTCTTTTTAACTTCTCTCTCTCTCACCCCCCCTCCTCTTTTTTCCTAAGGAAATAGGCCTCAAATTCTTCAATTTCCTCCTCAAACATCCTTTGATCACTTAATATAGTTTTTCTTATGTTTCTAGGACAAATTTTCAAGGGTTTCTCGCAAACGTGCTCTCCTCCTTACTTGGCCGGCCACTCGTCGCCTTAAAAATTACTATGCCTCCAATTATAATTACTCTTTTTTTCACTTATTATACTATTAGCCCAAGCTTATTTTGTTTTATACATTGAACCCCACAAGTTTCCTTTCATTTAATTTTAATACTAATTTAGTTATTGACTTTTAATTTTAATATGAGGTTTACAATAATAATCATTTTTATCTTTACATTGACTCAAGTCAACAATCAACCCTACTTGTGACCTTGGTCTTGTCCCGGGTTGACCCCCGAATCTAGTTTTAAAACAATGATAATAAATACTTTTATTTTATGTTGACCCAGGTTGACCTTCCTAACACGTGACCTAGGCAATACCCTAGGTCTATCCCTGAGTTGAGTTTTAAAACTATGATAATAACAATTATTGTCATTACATTAACTCGGGTCAACGGTCAATCCCAAATTAGATTTTAAAACTATGATAATAACTATTTTTATTCTTACGTTAACGCAGACCAACTCGAGTCAACCCAACCTGTAACAACCCTGATTTTTAGGGATAATATTGTATTTTTAGCAAAATATTTTTTAATCACATCGGTGAAAAATAGTAAAAAAATTTCAATGTCATTATAGTTTATTTTGGGAGTTTCTCATTTCCTCGAATATCCTATTTCAGTCTATTTCGATAACTAACCATACCCAAAAGTTTTAGTCCTTGGAACCAGATTTTAATTATCTAACATCACTCTTAATATTTATTTTATTTTTGTTTATTCTTAGGGTTTTTACACAACTCATGACTCGAATCTTGACTAGTTACTCGGGCTTTATCTTGAATCAACCCTCGTATTGAGTTTTAAAATTATAATAATAACCATTTTTATTTTAACATGTCTTAATTGAATAATTTTGAAATTGAGAGTTTTTTACAATGATATTTTAAGAATAAAAAATAAAAAAAATATTATCTATAGATATATATCCTCTTTATACTTCCTGTTTTGAAAATATATAAATTTACTTTAAAATTATCCTAAAAAATTATTTTTATTTTTCTAACTAAACATATTTTTATCTCTATTATTTTTATCTTTTTATATCTGAATACTTTCCATACACTATCATATTGAACATTTTTGTCAATACAAGTATCTATCTATTTTAGGGATGTCTTGCATTAAATATATGATGCACGTACTTTAGTTGCTAACAGTACATTTTCTGAAGACATTTCAACGTGGTTTTTTTATTTTCCACGTCAGATTTTTTTTAATAGACAGTGTTATATTGTGTGGTGCTGTGTTGATAAAACAATTTTTTTAAAAAATAATATAACTGAAGGAAACACAAATTAAAACATCATATGATTTTATTTTTGAAGTAAATAAGGATATTATATAATTTAACAAATACTATCATTGATACGTACTCAGAATTTGTTTTAAGTGGGAGCTAAGATTCCTTAAGAAAGAATCATATTCTTCCATTTTAAAAATTAAGCAATGAAATATAAAAACATTATAACAAGATTGAAAACACAAATTCCTGATGCTATTCCACATCCATCTTTTCATCAACACTGGTCTCCTACTTTAATTTTATTTTTGGCTTCTTGTTGCTTCTCACCACAACTTGATCCTTCCACGTGTCATGATAAGATCCCTCTCTTAGTTTTAGGGTACGTTTGTTTTCGTGATTGGAATCAAAATTTGTGCATGCAACCCAAAAAAAATCAGAAAACACAAGTAAAACTAACTTCTCTTTTTTTTTTTTTTTTTATGGTTGAGTTTTGAATATAATTGGGTTTTAACTAATTTTAATTTTAATCATAGAAACAAACACACTTTATGGATGTGTTTATTTTTGTAGTTAAGATTAAGGTTTGTGCATGGACTCCACTTAAAAAGCTAGAAAAAATAAGATAATTAAACTAGCTTTTTGTGGTTAATTTTTGTTTGTTGTATACAATTTAGAATTCAATCCCAACTACAAAAATAAACACACTTTAAGAATATGTTTGTTTTTGTGATTGGGTTTGTGCATGGAAGCCATTAAAAAACAAAAAAAAAATAACTTTTTATGATTGAGTTTTATACATAATTATATTATACCTTAACGAGGAAAACAAATACATTCTAATCCTTGCCTCATCTTGCCATATAGGAGGTAGACTCCAATCTTCTCCGTAGTCAATTGTCTTTCCACAATCTAAGACAAGCTCCATTTTCTCTTCACTTCCGAGTTAAATATTTTTTTAATTTCACGGGTTTTGAAATTAATAACCATATAAGTCTCTAGTGACCATCATATTAGCAATCACAAGGCTCGAACTTGAGACCATAAAAAAAAAAAACTTTTTATTTCCAAACTCTTACCACTAGACCATCTACTAGATAGTTAACATATTTACTTAACTATTGCCCTTCCCAAAGGTGGTCTTCACAGGATGTTACAAGGTTAACTGCTACTTTCCAAAAATTCTTGATATAGCCTTTTGTGTAGTTACTTGCATTTTTATCAAAGTGTCCCAACTCAATGAATCGACCCAATAACTCGATAATTCTTTGGTTTAGAGTCTAGCCCGTGCCAAGTTTATTTATTTATTTATTTTTGATAATCGTGGGTGTTCAGACCAGTTTACATACACCTCAACTAATTTTTCAAGGTTCTGAAGGTAATGATCAGGTAAGTCTCTAGTGGTCCTAAGATTTATAGTACTCGAACTGATAATCTCTAAGAATCAAATCCAGAATCTGACTAATTAAGTTATACCTTTCAGGATTTGCGAAGTTTATTTTTAAACCATGTGGGTAATGGACTTTTTGCCTTATTCAAACTGCTTCAATCAGTTTAGGACAATTAGCAATATACAGTAAACGTAGACAGGAAGCTACTGATTCATGTGGTAAACTTTCCAATGATGAGCAGTGTGAAGCTTTGCAAGATATCCATGTTTTTTTCTTCGAGCCGTCGTTTCTTTTTTTTTTCATCACTTCCTTCGTTCGGATCAATGAAATGATTGATCAGCCAAAATAATTGCACAATCTGCTCAACAATTACAATATATATGAGGAAAAAAAAAACAAAGTTGAATGCCAAAATGGAATAGACATTGTGGGATTGATTATATCTTTCTTATACTGCTCGTCAAAACTAGCATACAACGAGAATGTGTATGCTTGAAGAGATTTTTTTTTTTTTCATCCAGTAAAATTAGCATTTGTATATGTTACTGTGATAAAAATATTTTTAAATTAATTAATTAATTGATCAAAATAATCTTTTTAAATGATTTCTAGGATATATATATTTTATTTATAAAGTGTATTTTAACTTAAAAAATAAAAAATGAGGACAGTGTCATTGATCATCAGTTATCTGATTCACTGGAGATATGAGGTAAGACTCCAAGCTCTAGGTTAGGAGAGTTCATCTATTTTTTTTAAAAAAATAAAATACATATTAAAATAATATTATTTTAATAAAAAAATATTTTTAAAAAAGTCAAAGGATTTTTTACAAGGTTTGGACTAGGGTGATCGAGTCGCATGTCATCCCGGGTTTTTGACCAAGTAAGTTTTTTTTTTTTATTTTTTCTTCAACTCAAATCAATTTAAAGTTATAGGTTAATAAGATTTCGAGTCGAGTCGACTCACTTGACTAGTTCGTGATTTATAAATTCAGATCTAATTCAAATTTGAAGTTGTGGATTCTAGTTATACACTTATGAAGAATGGCACTGGATGATTGTGTTTGGTATTATAGGATAAAGTATTTTAAAAAATATATTAAAATGATATTTTTATTTTTTATTATATATTTAATATTAATATATCAAAATCATCTAAAAATACAAAAAAAAAATTCATTTAATGTTTTTTTAAAAAAATAATTTTTTTTAAATATATATTGTAAGGTAAAAGGAAACATTTATTAGTGGTGTGTTTGTTTCCCCGAAAGTGGTTTCCAGAAAACCACTTTCTAAACTTTCATGTGTTTGTTTGTCATTAGAAAAGTTGGTCAATGAAAAATACTTTCCAGTCAACGGAAAACACTTTCCAGTCAAAAGAAAATTTGGCTTAATTTCCAAAAAAGTGTTTTCTTTTTATTTTAAGTGTAAAACACTTTCCGGAGGTTGTGAAAAAATTAAAAATATCATATTATTTGCTGATTATATCAAATTTGGTCCTCAAACTTTTGATTGCTATATATATATATATATATATATATATATATATATATATTGTTTTGAATATTTGTTTTTCAATTTCATCCCTTAGAATTTAATTTTTATAATTATTATTTGCTTTTTCCTTATCATTTTTTAATTGAAATTTTTTATCTATCAAATTTGGTCCTCATTCTTTTGTATTTGAAATAATTTATGAAATGTTAATTATTATTATTTTAATTTCTTCATCTTTTAATTTTTTTTAATTTTTTATATTTGATCTCTATTATTTTAATTATTATTTATTTTATTTGAGATAATTTATGAAATTATATTTTTTTTCAATTTCATTTTCATTCAACTTTTTAATTTGTAAGATTTATTTCTCATTATTTTAATAAACTTGAAAAAATAAAACATTAATAAGTTATTTTCCAGTTCATTTTCCATGACATAATCAAATACTGGAAAGTGTTTTTTAATTTATTTTTCATTATATTATTAAATATCAAAAAATAATTCACTTTTCTGAAATTTATTTTTAAAAAAACATTACTTTTCAACAAATAAACGGGGCAAAGGAAATCAGTAAGGGTCAAAAACGTAATTCGGTGGTATTAATCTTGAACTCTGCTAGACAGCTGCCATCCCTGGGAAGTGGAGAAAACAATCATGGAAAGAGTTAATGCCTCATCAAATTTGAAACTGAAAATTTTCATATTCGTTTATTAATATAGCAACTGTTACGCTCAATGATGTCAATGGGCGTTGCGGGGCCACAATATAGGTCCACCTTGATAAACATTAATGTAGATGTTAAGAATAGTTTTAACATTTTGAATGCATCAACTAATCTTATAAATTTTAAAATTAATAATTATATAAATTTTTAGTGACTTGAAAATTCATAAAACTTGAACTAATAACTTATAAAAAATAAATCTAAAATCTAACCAAATGAGCAAAAACTCATCAGGATTTATAATAATCTAGCCTCCATTTATTCGATGTCTAATCATTAAACGAAATTAGAGAATATAAATAAAATATTATGTTGGTATTTTAAAAAAAAAATTGTTGTTATTAAAAATTATAGACAAAATTGTTGATAAAATAATATAATTAAAATAGGTTGTTGACTTTTTTATTTCACAATAATTTTGTTGATAATTTCAAATACTAACAAAGTTATTGAAGATATATTTTATTGGCATTAGAAACTACTAACAAAATAAAAATAAAAATTTAAATTATCGATGAAATATTCTTTCCATGGCAGATGCTTTCCGTGATTTTCATTTTTTTTTTCTTGAATATGAGTTTTAAGGAATCCACTCGCACCATTTTTTTAATTTGCTAATATTGATGGATCTGTGTTTTCTTTGATGACGACATAATCCCGAAAATACATCAAACCCATGTAAACTACTTCCCACTATATTCAACTACTATTCCAATGAGCATTTTCAGGGGGGAAATCATTTAGAATTGCAAAATTATTGGTATAGTTTTTTGAATAATTTAATAAGGTTTTTTTTTATATGCACTCCAATAAAAAAAAAAAGTTTCCTAAAGAAGTACAAAAACACTAAAGTCTAAATTATACATTAATACACTAAAGTCTAAATTATACAGAAACTAAAATACTTAATTAAGTATCTAAACAAAGTACAAAAAACTACAAATAATTTTTAATAGATTAACTTGGAACATAACTAGGTTAAAACATAAATGGATGAATGGATGAGTTTGCTTACTTGATAAAATGAAGCTTGACAAAAAAAAAAAAAAAGAACAAAAGAAGGGAAGCTTAAGCCTTGGGAGAGGTGTTGCGCGACTGCAATTATTTTTTCTTGCCTTTTCCTTGAATAATTTTAACTTTTAGACCTAAAACTAGTAAATTTTAACTTTTGCCCTCTAGAAAAAAATTTAATCTGC
>Ga0325411_1006880_pt1 | contig 12433 bp, 4 predicted proteins | sample PopdelMetagenome_13_FD_206181 | JGI IMG/M metagenome (GOLD analysis project Ga0325411, IMG submission 206181) | Populus deltoides microbial communities from Bellville, Georgia, United States - Xylem-PdIQD-R4 | ecosystem: Host-associated > Plants > Phyllosphere > Stem > Wood/Secondary xylem... | reverse complement strand
TTCCAAATCTAGTCGAATTTCTATGAATCTGGCCATAATCTGGCAGATGTTAAAAAAAGAAAAAAAAAACTAGAGGAGTTTTTGGTCACTATGCCTCCACCAGCAGTGACGTTAGTCGTTGGCGTGTGTAACCTTGCGTACAAGCTAGCACGCTGCTAGCTAGTGAGACAGCAGGGTTGCTACCCCACCAGGTGTAACGGGCATTGCACCAGTTATGAGAGGCACCTACCTAGCAACAACATTGATGGCCTTCTAGCACGAGATAGGAGCCTTACGTTGGAGGCTGCACAACACAGAGTAGTCCATCGCGTTGCTAATTGGCAGCGGGAAGAGAGCCCACTGCCGGTAAAAAAGAAGAAAAAGGTGCTAGGGGCAGAATTATGATTCTAGCCTTAATGCTTTTTTAGGTTTTTAGATATAATTATTATTATACCTCTGGCATTTATATTTTATTACAAAAAGGGTTTTGGGGGTGTAATTTATATATTTACCCTTATCATTTATTCACAAATTAAACTAATTGTGGAATAAATTTTTGTAATAGGATTAGGGTTGAATTATAATGTTTAATTCAAAGTTTTTATGTTTCATAATATCCTAACTAAATTAGGATTTAATTAAAATATTTAATTAAATAATTTTTAGAAAAATAGTTTTTCTAAAATCAAGAGAGTTTTTAAGTAAAACAATTTATTTAATTAATCTTAAAATTGTTTAGGATATTAATAAGAATTAATATGAATAATTTTCTTATTAAATTTTTAAAAATGGTTTTCAAAGAAAATTTATACTAAATAAAATTTATTATGCATATTAATATGTTATTATGCATGATGGATGGTTATCGACATTAAAGAACAATATGATTGTGTTTCTATTGTTGCATGGTTGTAATAATAAATAAGACTTGCGTTTCCTGACTTTTCTCTATTTTTCTTCTAGGTTGTAAAATTATTTTCTTATCTAATTCGCATCGAATGTAACTCAATGTTTATTATATAATTATGTAAATGTTATATAATTTAGAAATATAGAAATTTAGATACAAAAATCTATTTTGTAATCCAAGACGAAGAAAGAAAGGTAAAAAAGACTATAACTATGATGCTCCAAAAAGACTTATGAAGATTTGTAACAAGTACCTAGGTTTTGACAACTTAATTTATTTTGACAACTCGAGAGAATTAGTTTAGATATGTCCATAATCATCTAATTAGAATGACATGTTAGAGGTGTATGTTTATATATAAATTGTTATGTATGAAATGTATATCTGTTATGCCATGTTATCTATAAGACCTAATTAATTAATAATAAATCCTTCATTAATATATTAACTACATGTTGAAAACATGAATAGTTTCCTTCCAATTTTATATGCATACAACCAGAGTTTTATTCATAGATAACTTATTGAGTCATCTCAAGGTTAATGTTAATCAAATATGTTTAATGCTATAAAATTGAGTTCTACTTAATTAACCTATATGATTTAGATGAGTCACTTATGATCATATGGGGTTAGAGGCATGAGTTATGTGAAATATATAGTATATGTTTAGACAAAGAGTTGTCACCTAATTGATATAAGAGTCACATAGAGATGTGATTGATGAACTATATTATCTACCTAATTTAATTTATTTTGATTTGTTGAGTCACTCAAGGTTGGACAAATTAAATAGGATCCTAGCCCACTAGGAAAATCTAAGTGGGATTTCTCGAATTAATAGATAAGGCTATTAATTTCCAAGAAAAATAATAGAAGACCAAATTAGGATTAAAGACCTTATCTAAATTTGAAATTTAAATATGTATGCATGAAACTAATACTCTCTATCTTTATATAAATAGGTTGGTAGATCAAATGAGTAGTAACATATCCCTATGAAACATACATGATGCTAACAAATTGACTAGACTAAATTTCTTGAATTGACACCGAAATGTGAAAATTATTCTCAAATAAAAAAAGAGGTTGTATGTTATTGAAAATCCAATTCCAAATTCCCCTACTGAGGATGTTAAAGAAGATGTTAGGAATGAACATCATTGTCAAGTTGATGACAATGAACAAGTTGCATGTGTGATGTTAGCCAGTATATCACCTAAACTTTAAAGGCAATATGAGAATATGAATGCTTATACTATGATTATGTATCTCAAAGAATTGTTTGATAAGGCTAGGAGGACTAAAAGGTATGAGACTTCTAAGAAATTGTTCCACTGTAATATGATATAGGGTTCTTTAGTGAATACCCATGTTTTGAAAATGTTTGGCTATATTAAGAAATTAGGCCAATTAGGTTTTGTCATAGATCATGAGTTAAGTATTGACTTGGTCTTGCAATCATTACCTTAAATTTTTTTGCAATTCATTTTGAACTATCATATGAATAAGTTAGATAGTAAATTACTAGAATTGCTTAATATGCTTAAGAATATTGAAGAGGCCTTTAAGAAGGAAAAAAGTCAAGTTCTTCTAGTTTAGTCTTCTAGAATACCTAATAAGAAGAATAAATTTGTTGTCTTTAAAGCAAACAAACCTACTTGGGACATCAAGAAAGACAAGGGCATTGTTATCATTGTGGCAAGAAAGATCATTGGAGGAGGAATTACAAGGAATACCTTGCAACCGTGAAGGCAAAGAAGTTTAATGAATCTTCTATTTCATGTATGTTTATAATTAAAAACTATCTTACTACTTTGTATTGTAGTTCTTATGTATTGTATACCAAATATGATTTTTACATTTGCAAAAGCATGCAGAAACAAAAAAAAAAAAAGATTAGTTGAAGACAAAATGGACTCACGACTCAGTAATGAAGAAAGAGTTGCTGCATTAGCTGTAGGAACTAGTTATGCATTAGTTGTAGGAACTAGTTATTTTGTTTTACCTAATTCGCTGATATTAGAATTTTATAACTATTATTTAGTTCTAGTATTTTAAGATATTATTTCCATCTTATTTAGTATTAAATGAATTTAAATTTATTATTGAGGACATATGTTGTTTTTTAATTATTTATAATAATGATGTTTTTACAGATTCAGTAATTATACAAATGGTTTATATATACCTGAATTTAAAATACTCAGGTTCAATATAAACTATAACAAAATTGAAATACATATTGGAATAAGTATTAAGAAACTTCTATTGGATCGAGGTGGTTAATATTTGACATATTTCAAAGATTATCTAAAAGAGAATGAGATTCTCTACACCTCTTAGAATATTACATTCAGATGAAATATATTCCTAAGACTAAAGCATTGAATGTTTAGCCTAAACCTTAAGAAACGCAAAATCTCTATAAATTTAGTAGAACATGTCATGCATTAATGAGATAAGGACCTCTCAAGGAAGTTGTGAATGACTTGTTGCTCATAATTGATGAGCCTACCAATTACTTGGAAGTAATATATCATATTTATCTCAAAAAATGACTTGAGCTATGAACTTCATGTACTAACCAAGTTTGAAACTTGATTAATCCACCTGAAGGGATAAAACCCAATGAATTTAAATGAGTATTACGAAAATGACTAATATGAAAGACAATATATGAATGTACAATGCAAGCTTTAAGTAGTAAGAATATCAATTTTAATAGTATAATCAACATATTTGATTTCATAAAAAAATATGGATAAACCTTGTGTTTACAAAAGGTTAATGAGAGTGATGTCGTTTTTCTAATATTATATGTAGATAATATATTATTGTTAAGAAACAACATATCTTTACTTTAATCATTAAAGTTTTGGCTATCCAAGAATTTCTCCATAAAAAAATTAGGAGAAACAACCTATTTATTGGATATAGAGATCTAAAGAGATAGATATTAAAGGTTGTTTAGATTGTCCCAATCCATGCATATAGACTAGATGCTAAAATAGCTTAGCATGGAAGAATCTAAGATTAGATTTTTATCTATTTTACATGGAATAACTACCTCCAAAGACATGTTTTCAAAGACATAGATTGAGAGATATATGATGAAAATGATATCCTATACTTTGCTATAGGATTCATCAATGGAGAAGATAAATTAGAAGTTTAAAATTGTATGAATTAAGATTTTTTCAATGAAATGTTGGAAAAATATGAATATCAGTTAATATATGTTTTATTCTAAATGGTAGTGCTCTAAATTAGAAGAGTTCTAAACAAGAGAGAATAACTAATTCTACAAATGAATAAGAGTACACCTTCACATTTGAGAAATAAAGAGGTTGTTTGGATTAAGAAGGAATATCATCCTTCTTGCTAATTGACTCCCTATTCACGTAATGCTTTAGACGATACCCATTCATTGTGAATGTTCCCTTCTCATCATAAGTGACCTCCACTACTCTATAAGAAAACACCTTAACAACCATGAATGACCTTAACCATCATGATTTAAGCTTACTAGGAAACAAGTAAAGTCGTGAATTAAAGAGTAACGCTTGTTAACCAAGGATAAACTCTTTACGTGTAATATGCTTGTCATGCCAAGCCTTGGTCATTTCCTTGTATATTTTAACATTCTCATAAGACTCATTGTGGAACTTATCCATCTCATTGATTTGCAAGATTCGTTTCACACTTGCAACTTGTAGATCCATATTTAACTACCTCATTGCCCAATATGCCTTATGCTCTAATTCAATAGGGAGATGACATGCTTTCCCAAAGACTAATTGATATGGAGACATTCCCAATGGTGTTTTGAATGCTGTCCGATAAGTCCACAATGCATCATTTAGCTTTCTTGCCCAATCCTTTCGAGAGTCATTAACTATTTTCTCTAGAATTTGCTTCACCTTCCTATTTGACACCTCTTCTTGGCCATTTGTTTTGGGATGATAAGCCAACGCTCTCTTGGGTCTAACTCTATATTTAGACAAAAGTGCTTCCAACAACTTGTTACAAAAGTGAGTTCCTTCATCATTAATGATGATCCTAACATTCATTCACTTGCAATTTTGACTAACAAGGACCTAGGGCTTTTACCCTATCGCAATTCCAAATTGCTTGTTTGACCTCTTCCATAGTTACTTTTTATTCCAGTTGTTGAACTTATAGTGTGAAGAGTTTATTGAACCCAAATGGCTCTATCATAACTCTTGTAAAGATGTCATTATTATTTTTGGACGTATAATCTTGATTATATTAGTTTTTCCTAACTAGTTATTCTACCAAAAAAACTCACTTCCCTTTTTATTTGTCAAACCCTCAAATAGGTATCTTCTATTGGCTATTTGATATGTCAAACCTCTCTTTTGGAGTCAAGGCTTGTTACATAACATTAATAGGAGTAATACTAATAAGTGAATACTAAATTAGATTTAACTTCTTGATTCCTGAAAACATATCCCTTATTGCATATAAATCCACAATTCATTCATTATATCTTATTTAAATATCCTTGTTGTGTCATAATCATAGCCTAGAATAAAACTCTCAAGTGGTGTAAAATTCTAAAGATCTTATAGTTTCAAGAGGTGGTGAAAAAAATATATAGAAAATTTGAAATTTTGGTGACTAACTTAGTTTAAAAACTAGGTGTTCCTCATTTTAGGACACAATCTCATTTTGGTGCCTTGCATGTTCAAAAGTTGTAGTACATGGTTTTATACTTGTTATTATTGTGAGTCTAATTTCATTCTTTATCACATCTAGGCCTAGGTGTGAGGTCTATTATGTAACTTGTTAAGCTGTAAGATCTATAAATGCAACCATATATTTTGTATAAACTATTATTTTTCATGAAAATGTTCTCTAGACTTTCCCGTGTTTATTTTCAAAAAATATTTTTTTGTTTTTGTTTCTCATAAAATATTTTATAGGAAAATTGATCAATAAAAAATATTTTACACTCAACCTTCAAACTTAGTTATTCATTTGCTAATGAAAAACTATTTTCAACTCATAACGTTCCATAAAATATTTTACGATTAGTAATCTACTTACAATATCATCAAACTATTTCATCCACCACCACCACCTCACCATTATCTCCCCCTCCACTATCACCATTAAAAACTATTTTACATGTAAAACATTTTACATGTAAAATATTTTTTATTTGTAAGATATTTTATGCAAAAGAAACATACCTCTCCTCTAAAAAAACTCTTCATTGTTGAAGTTGGTATATCCACTTCAAATCTCTAAATATATTTCTAGCAGTCTATGCTAAACTATTTTTTTTTATTTATGCTAATCAAGGAGAATTCTATATATCTACCCTTGTTAGCTTCATTATTATCCAATTTTATCCAAATGACAAGAGAAAATAGATAGAATATTCTTGGTTGACATCAATAATTATTGGCATAAGTGATATTTTCATTGTTAAGGTTCATTCCAATTTTGAAGGGTTGAGTAAGTACTTAAGCGTCTTTTTATTTGATTCATGCCTTTTATCTTGCATATTGCACAATCATCATTTACAGTTATAGCTTTACTTTCCATAACTATCTCATTAATCAAATGCCACTAGTCCATTCTAATAGTCAATCCTCTCTCTTGCTAGCCAGTCGAGTAGCGAGCCAAATGCTTTATTTTTTTCCTATTTTGAGATCCTTTCTGACATTTGAGCATCCATTTTGGCCCTTACATCCAGCATTTGAGACAATGTTTCTTACAATTCCGATGCCAAAAAAAGTTAGCAACATTTTTGGTAGTTATAAACATTGAGAATTTTCTTTTTTTGATGTCTAGGATTAGAAATTCTTTCTATCTTTCCTTCAGTCGAGCTAAGTCAATGAGCTATCAGAAAATCTTGCTAACTCGATCTTACCTTAGGTCTTACCTTTGCTTTATCTGGTTCAAGTCCAGGATGACCTAGATTTTCCAAAGAAAAGAATAAAAGAAGCATCTAACTCCTTCATTCACGCTCCACTTAGCTCGAGGGGATATAACTTAGTTGGTAGAGCTTCGCTCTTGTAATTGGGTCATTATGATTCAGGTTGGATGTCTAATTATCCAGTTAAGAATGATAATATCTTGAACCTGATCTCATGGTTCATTTTTTTAAGTAATGGGAAAGATGAATGAAACATATCACTGAAAGACTTTATTAAGGCAAAGATAGGCTTTTCAAAAAACTTTTTGAATCCTGACTGGCTTTTATTTTTACATTACTCATTCACTCACATGCTTATAAGTTGGATCAAAATTAACAAATCATCATAATTGTTTGTATTATTTTCATATCAGGTCACTGAGCCTTATATGTAGACTTAATTTTAGAGATGCCTATATTAGTAGGTTCAATTTATTCTAGGTTCCATTTCCTTCAAAGTCTTGAATCTCCTGATTGTTTGTGTCTACTTAAAGTTTTTACTTTAGAGGATATGAAGCTTGGGTATAGTGATAAACTTGATTAGTGGTATGTAGTCAAATTTTTTTCAAGTAAAAAAAAGATGTTGAGGTGACACTAGAGTTTTTAAAGAAACAAGAAAAATCTGAGACTCAGGTTATTAACTTGATTTGATTTAATAAGTATGGTTAATTTAATAATATGATTAGAAAAATAGACAATGATGATAAATAAATCAAATTAAAAAACACAATGATCAACTAAAAAAGAATGGCTGTCAATACTACAGAAATATATCCTCACAATATTTGATACAAATAAAAATTAAATGCGAACGTGATAACCCCATATAAAGTAAAATAAAAAAAATCAAAGAAAAATACCAAAAAAATCAAATATTGAAGGAAGAAACTGAAAAAAATAAAATTAAAAAATGAATAAAAAACCTACTCGAGTACACCCGAGTAAGCATGCCAAATACTCGATTTGGTCGTGAGATCAAAATAACATCATAAAAAGTAAATTAAATAAAACAACGAAGCTCAAATTTCAAACAAACCAACATTAAAGGGTGAAATTAAAAAAAAACCTAAAAATAACAAAAAAAAAAAGAGAGACATGAGTTAATTGGGGTTAACCTGTTAAGCAGCGACTCAGGACATGAGATCAAGATAACTATATAGAAAGAAAGTGAAAACAAACACGAAACCCAATCTCTAACCAACTCAATATTGAATAATAAAATCAAAATAAAATAATGATCTAAAAAAATTGAAGTCAATTTGGGCAAATTTTTAAAACCTATAACCTGGGCCATGAGGTCAGGCTTAACCCTATAGAAAGAAAAAAAAATCACGAAGCCAAATCCCTAATCAATAAAATGCTAAATGATAAAATTAAAAAAAGTAATTCAATAAAAAAGAATCAAAGAGAAAACAAATAGCAATGAAAAGAAAAAGAATGAGAATCAAATTTAACATAAAAATAAAATAAAGCCAAATATACAGGAATAAAATAAAAAAATCAATAAAATTAGGATAAAAAAATAAATAAAAATTAAGAGACTGAGGACCAATTTGATATAAAAATTAAATGAAATCAAATGGTAAGAGATGAAATTGAGAAAAAAATCAATAAAAAAAAATTCAAAATAAAATAAATAACAATAAAAAAAATAAAGAGCAAATTAAAAAAAAATAACAGGACATATTTCAAATTTTGCAGGCTAACATGATTTCTGAGAAGAGGAGAGAGAAAAAATAGAGAAGTAAAAAGAAGCCCACTAAAGATCAACCACCATGCCTCCATCGACACGAGTCAAACCATTAGGATGATCTCGATGGCAAGGTTGTCAAAAATACTTTTTTGACATGACATGAAAAATACAATATAAACTCAAATCGTAAAATTATAAGTAATTTTTTTAACTAATTATATATTGACAATTTCAACCAAGAAATTAAATTACATTAAAATCTGATAAAATGAGTCAACACTATTATAATCAATGAGTGATCTAAACAAAATAAGATAAATAGATAGTATGAATCAATAAATTAATGACATGAAAAAATAAAAAGTCTCAAAACAAAACTTCTCAATACAGGGGAATCACTGAATGGTAGGAAGTACACATATAGCTGGTAAAAACTTGGTTGTTCCCATCACAATAAGTCGCAATAGACCCCATTCAGATTGCAAGCTAATGAGTCTAAAGTAATAATTAACTAACATAAATTCAATAATGAAATAAACCCTTAAACAATGTTTAATGTGCTAGAAAAAAAATTCAAATTAAAAATAATTATTCAAAAATAAATAAATAAATAAAATAGAATAATAAAAAAAATCTTCATTTTAAAATTCCTCTATGTAGCCTGAATCTTCAATTTTCGTATATTTTTGGCAGATTTGAGTCTTGATTTCAAACATATCATTCTCTCTCATCTAGATAAATTACTGGGCTTTATGATATATGGTTGGAAAGTTTTAGATGTCTAATTTCCAGTCCAATTTTAATCATTGTAAAATTTCACCAGTAGCTTCAAATATGTCCCAAATAGTATATGAAGGTTTAATTTGACATATTTGAAAAGATTCATCTACTAACTTTGACCATCTAAAATGTTATGTTTCCGAACTCCATTTGACCTGAAAATTTACTGCAATATATTTTCATGTGTCTAATATTTTCCTATAAAATTTCAGCTTTATCCAATGTACGGTTTGAAAGATATGTTCAATATCGCAAAACTGGTCAGCTGACATTTTAAGGCCAAATTTGAACATGACTTGGTTCATATTACAAATTTAGTAAACTCAAAAAATCGGACCGAGTTTACTGATTTTGCATGGGATTTTACTGGTTTTCAAGTTTTTAGTCCGATGTTGCACATTAGATACATGTTATCTCGTAAAATCATCCGATTTTATAAGTTAACTCTCGATTTTAAAAACAATGCTCGATGGGATGCTTCCTACGCCGCGCTGATAAAGCCATAGTTTGGATGCCAGATGACACCTTATGCTTCTCTAAAAATCCACAGCCGCCCCCATATGATGGCATATGCATTACACTCACCAAATTATTTTCCCTACTCGTTTACCCTAGTCCTCATAATTGTTTTAGTTTCAATTGTGGTCCCTTAACACTCAATTATTTTAAATTAGCTAAATTTTGTTTTATTTTGCAAAACTAAGCACTGAAAATTTCTCTCGACATTGTAAGATCATTGTATCAAGGCAATAAAAATAAACAACAAAGTCAAATTACAAATAAAGTCAATGCGAATGGATCAAAATGAAAGAAAATTAGGATTGAAATAAAAAAAGGCATGAACTTTCACTAAATCGTGCAAATCAATCTCTAATATTAGAACAAAAGGACTGAAAATTTATTTAAGATTCAAATTTGCTCTCTGAAGCTCTAATTATTTAAATTAATCAAATTAAATTTTATTTTGCTAAACCAAGAATTAATCGAATGATGGGACCAACCATAAATCAAAGTAATTTTAAAGGACTAAAAAAAAATAAATTAAGGATCAAAGTGTAAAAAATCATAGCAACTAAAAAAATAAAGAAGAAGCACAGTTTGATTAACAGTGCTTCCCCTTACAGTCGGCGGTGAAAGACTGAGAAGTGCTTAGTTAGTTTGTTTGTTTGTTTGTTTTTTTTAATTTTATGTCACTGTTGTCATATAGGGTTCGAATCTAGAGGTAAGGTCGTGGAAAGTAATTTCTTATGAATTCATCAAATAACCTTTACATTAATTTATCAATAAGAAGACATGAAGGATGCTTGGGGCTAGCTTTTATATATGCCATTGATGTATAATGAGTATATTTTTGTGGATTGATGTGTCATTTCATGCTCTGATTAAATAATTTGTTTTTTTATTTATGATGGATTAGATGCTTCAGAAGGATATCAATATTTCTTGTTCTTGAAATTCCAGCAGGCGATCGAGATGCAATTCAATACTTTTCAACCAGTTATGGTCTGTAATTTGCAGTGTTGTTTTTATATCCCAAGCTAGCTTTAGGCCATTGATTTTCATGAATCTCGGTATCCTTCTTACAAAACATTAGTTTCATGCATAGTTTTGAAACCCGACCCGGTCATCGATCCAGTCAAGTGATCTGGTCACGGGTCAGATAGGTTGACCCAGGTAAAAAAAAAAACACCTATAAAAAAAACACATAACTAGTTACAATGCAACACTTACACAAACCAAATTTAAATTATAAATCAACAACATAAATTTAATTCAATATCCAAAACATAAACAAAATATAAATTCTAAAATATTTAAAACAAAACATCAAACAACATAAATTCTAAATTAACACCACATTCACTTTTATTTTATTGAATCAACACATTAATTTCTTATGCTCACATCACATTAACTATTTTAAAAAACCCTAACAAACCTAAACTCCAAATCTATGCTTCCAAATCTTTAGTTTCTCCATTCGTGGCGGTAGCGACTATGCTACCCGATGAGGTGGCTCCGCAACCGGAACTGGTAGGGGTGAATTCGGTGGTTGTTGAGGAGTATGATTCGGCCAGGTCGAATGATTATGAAGATTATAGGAGGGAGAAAAAAAAGAAGGCGATGGAAGCAGAGAGGTTGAGGGAGATTGAGAGGAGGAAGCAAGAGGAGGAGGAGGAGAGGGAGAGGGAGAGGGAGAGGGAGAGGGAGAGGGAAAAGGAGAAGGATAGGGATAAGGATTTGAATATTTATAGGGAGGAAGCGTGGAGAAGGCGTGCTGCTATGAGTGGAGGTGTTCCGAGGAGTTCTTCACCACCCAGGAATGGAAATGGGTTTAGTATTGGGACGTCAGGGACGGTAGGGTTGGGAGTTGGTGCTGGTGGACAAATGACTACGGCGCAGAGGATGATGGCAAAGATAGGGTGGAAGGAAGGGCAAGAATTGGGGAAACAGGAGCAAGGGATTACGACGACATTGATGACGAAAAAGACTGATAGGAGAGCTGGGGTTATAGTGAATGCTAGTGAGAAGAAGGTGAAGAGTGTGAATTTCAATGGAACTCCTCCAACTCGGGTTTTGCTCCTTAGGTAGCAGGTGCAATAGGCCGGGACGTGGAGTTTGAAGGAAGAGAAGAGGCAGTGGCAGTGGCAGGAAAAAAATTGACTGGGTCTCACCCGGGTTTGATCGGGTGGACCGGGTCCCGAGTCGACCCGCCGGGTCGACCGGGTTTCCCTGGGCCAATTCCCAAGCGAGTTTTTGCCTCCACCCGGACCGGTCCCAGGCCCGGGTCGGCCGGGTTTCAAATCGACCCGCTAAGCCAGTCCGGGTTTTAAAACACTGGTTCATGGAGTATTTGTTTTAGTTCTATAAATGATTATTTCTCGACAATATAACTCTCTCTCTTGCCATCATTAATTTTTGTTCTGCTACGTGAAAACCAAAACCGATTATGTGTAATTAAACAAAGCACCATATTTTGTAATTTCAAGTCCTATAATTAATTAAGTTCATATTTGCCTAATTCAAAGGAAACAAGGGTTAAAATATTCTCACAAATGGTTCGAATTTCTTAACAACAATGGTAGATGCAAGGGCAAATAGAGACTGGCTCAGTTAGGAG
>Ga0325411_1006879_pt1 | contig 12433 bp, 11 predicted proteins | sample PopdelMetagenome_13_FD_206181 | JGI IMG/M metagenome (GOLD analysis project Ga0325411, IMG submission 206181) | Populus deltoides microbial communities from Bellville, Georgia, United States - Xylem-PdIQD-R4 | ecosystem: Host-associated > Plants > Phyllosphere > Stem > Wood/Secondary xylem... | reverse complement strand
AGTGTTTGATTATGGATTATGACCGGTGCAATTCATATTAAAATGATCATTTTGTCATTCGAGAAACAAAGGATATTTGAATACAAACCCAGGGCTAAAATAATATCTTCACACTTCAATGCACATAAAGTAATTACGCCCATGCTCTTGAAAAAAAAACCAACACAGCTTATAATTGAGGGTTTTTTTTGTGATTTTCATATTTTTTTTTTTATATAGTATAATTACTGTATATCCTTTGAGATCAGCTTTTTTGGTTTAAGGTTAAGAGGTGTTTTCGATAGATAAAAAAAAAATGACTAGTTTGTGTAGTGCCTTTTGATGGTTGTTTGTCGCTTTTTAGGGTGGTGTCCGAAGCATCGCCCAACCCTTTACACGGTGGGCTGGTGCGTGTCAACCTTCATGACATGATGGAACTTCAGCAATAATTTTTCTCCTCCCTCTCGTTTCTATCTCCTCCTCCTCAAAAAGTATGCCAGCCTTGTAAACTTGCATGGTGGTCCACAATATTTTAATTGTGATGAATTTGACTTATTTGTTTTTTAATTTTATCATTTGTCATTTGATTTTTTATGTTTTTTTTATCAAATTTGATCTTCATTCTTTTTATTCCTATTTATTTTGCTATTAATCTTTTTTCTGATTGGATTTTATTTTTCAATTTAATACCTAATCATTTGATTTTAATTTTTTTTTATTGAATTTGATCCTTATTTTTTTATTGCAAATCCTTTTATTTTGACTTATCTCCATGATTTTGGTTTTGTCTATTCCATCCCTCATTGTTTTATCCAATTGAATTTTCATATCATATTGGAAGCTTTTTTTATTATGTTTTTAAAACCCAGTTCAGAAGTTGATTCCCGTCATGTTCTAAGACATTGGTTGGGTTGAATGACTAGATTTACTAGGGTCAATCAAACTTTTTATTGTGTAGAAAGTAAAAGTTATATTATTTGGATAAAAAAAATAATGGCAAAAAATAATCGATGGATTTTGACATGGTTTCCCTCTAACTAATCGCTTGATATTTTATTTGGCTAAAAAGTAAAAATAATATTATTTTGATAAAAAAAAATAAAGGAGCAAAAATTCAATTATAACCCTCTTTCTTTTGATTGATTTTTCTTTCTTTTGAATTTTTTTAGATTATATATATATATATATTTCAATTTTATCCTTCAACATTTTATTTCATTTCTCTTTTTTTCCGGATTAAGTCCTTATTTTTTATTGCTTTTTTTATCCTCTTCTTAATTTGTTTTTTCTTTTATTTTTTCCCTCAACATTTTATTTCATTTGTTTTTTTTATCCAGTTTTGGTTCTTATTCTTTTAATTGCTCTTTCTTATCATTATCCTTTTTCTTTTTATTTTATTTTTTGACTAAGACCCACATTATTTTCTCTTATTAGTTTTTATACCATATTTAGTTCTCATTGTTTTGATTACCATTTGTTTCTTTTTAATTTTTTAATGGTTAATAATTTTTTTCAAGAATTTTTTTGGTCTTCTGTATGATCACCTCGTTCTCATAACCAGAATTGCTAGTTTTAAAGATTAATCTGATTTAACTTTGGTTTTTTTTTTAATTTCATCCTTTAACATTAGACTATTAAACCTTGAGCTTTCAATTTTTTTTTCCTTTCCTTCCTCTGGGGTTATCTTGGATCGAAGGTTAATTAAGTTAACTTAGATTCACTCAGGTTATCACTGTTTGGATATATTTTTTTATGTTATAAAAAAATTGATCCACCCGCGGCATAACGAGGGCAAAAAGATCTAGTAAAAATCTAAAAGGTGCAACCTTTTCATTGTTAAAAAATATTATTCACAAATTCACATATTATTATTTTTTCTAATTTTTATTTTGGTCCTTAAACTTTAATTTTAGACGATTTAATCCTAATTAAGGGCCAAATATTTTTGATTTCTTAAGAAATGATGAAATTATAAGAAGAGAGATTGAAATAAAAAAAAAAAGACGTCAATAATGAGCGGAGTGTTTAGTGTTTTTGAAAAAAAAACACTTAGGTCTTCAATCTTTAAAAATAATAAAATTTATATAATTTAGGTCTCTTTAAACTCTGAAAATCCTATTTTAGTACAAACAGTGGCGGAGCCAGAGTTTTTTTAATGAGGGGGCAAATTATTAACAAATAATATATTATATAGATATGCATTATAAATCAATTCAAAACATATATACTAATTCATATCAAGTAAAATTAATTTAAAAATACTTTTAAACTGAAAAAACTTACATTATAATTGTTCTTTTCGAGTTTTTATATTTTGAAACCGCTTCATAATAGCTTCATTATCAATCTTATCGAAGACATCTTTCTCAATGTATACAACCAAACTATCATTCATCCACTTATCTCCCATCCTATTTTGCAATCTACTCTTGACAATATACATAGTAGAAAAAAGTCTCTCCACGGTAGTAGTTGCAACTAGTAGAAGTAATGATAATTTGATAAGCATATATACTAATGAAAATATCAAATTCTTCTTTGTTTTTACCATTTTCTCTACAAGACTAGCAATATTTTCAATACCAAAGAACTCATCATCACTACGTAGATCAATAATATACGTATCAAGTTGATCACCAAGTACCATAAGGTCCACTATAGAGAATTCACTGGGATAAAAAAGAGCAAGGCGAAGAAGCTTTTCTTTGTTGAAAGCAGAGAAAGAGTCACTTGGGTTTAAACATGCCACACAAAGAAGTAACTTTGTATTCGTCTCAGTAAAATGATCATCTAACTCAGTAAGTTGCATGTCAATGATATTGTTAAACAATTCTTACCGGAAATGGTGTAGGTTTGTAATCCCTTGAGATTCACCTTGAACGCCCACGAAGCTTGTACTCATCATCCATATTTAGAATATCAATATCATGTTTGATGCAAAAAGATGACACTTCTTCTAGTAAAGATTCCCAATCATTCTCTCTCATCATTTTAAAACGTTCCTTTGATGTTTTCAATAAACTCATAGCATTTTTTATGTCTTGATCTTTTCTTTGTAATGCTTGTGAGAACTCATTAGTAACTGCTAGTATCCTTCTTAAACAATGAAGCATGAATATAAAATTAAATGATTCCATAATATCTGTTAAAACAACTACTTCTGTTCTATGTTTTGAGTTCATCCCATCCTTATAATCTCAAGCACATCAAGAACTGATGAAAATATTACAAGTAGATGAATAATTGTAACATAGTGGGAGCCCTAACGAGTGTCACCATACCTTCTAAGAGAAGTTTCTTGATTCAAGCCTCGTCCATTAGAAATTTCTCCATTTTCAAGTCCTTCAATAATTCTAGCATATTGTTTTTCTCTAATCACCTCCATCCTTTTGCATGATGCTCCAACTATGTTTATAATGCTAGAAATAAAATTGAAGACATCTCCAACTTCATTATGCTTCTTTGTAACAGCCACAAGAGTCAATTGAAGTCTGTGAGCAAAACAATGTACATAATATGCACTTGGATTGCTATTTAGAATAAGTGCTTTCAAGCCATTGAATTCACCTCCCATGTTACTAGCTCCATGATATCCCTGACCATGTAATCTTGATATACTTAGCCCATGTTTAGAAAACAAAGCTTCAATAGCTGCCTTGAATGAACTAGCAGTTGTATCTCGCAAATGTTGAATGCCAAGAAAATGTTCAATTATATGTCCATTGTTGTCTACATATCGTAGAACAACAACCATTTGTTCTTTGATTGATATGTCACATGACTCATCAATTAAAATTGAAAATAATGAGTCACCTAGATCTTTGATAATCACATTTGTAATCTCCTCTACAGCAGCTTGAGTAATGTTTTTTTGAATATCTGGAGAAGTCAATTTGTTATGTCTAGGAGCTTCGCTGAAAGTAACTCTTTTAATAACTTCATTATTTCTGGAAAGAAAATGCAAGAGCTCTAGATAATTTCCTTGGTTGCTTGAACATTTACATTCATCATGGCCACAAAATGGAAGTCCTTGGTGCAACAAAAAATGAGCACACTTTATTGAAGCATTCAATCGAGTTCGATAATCACTTTGACTCTTTACTGTCTGCTCAAATAACAAAGTCATGATACTTTGTTTTTCATTCATCAAATCTTCACATTTTATCTGAGCTGTATTGTGACAACTATTAGACTTTCCAATATGAAGATTAAATCTTTTCTTTTTTTTCTAATTTGAAAACCCTTCACCCACAAACGAATCAACACCCCCTTTTGACTTGAAGAGATAACAATACAAGCAAAAGGTAACATCTTTGACTATGCTGTACTCTAACCATGTTAGGTATGCACCAAACAAAGCCGGATTAAAGCATCGTAGTGTTGATATATTCCTAAATTGTTTTTGAGGAAAATCACAGTGTGAAGGTTGACAAGGACCTTTTTGTAGATAAGCTGTTCGGATTGCATCCCTATCATCTATATGGTATTCATAAATTGGTCTTCGTAAGCCAGCGTCAGCAAGGAGAGTGTCGGGGTTGATTTCAATATGACTTTTCTTTAAACTTGATTGAGTTATATTACTTGAAGCTTTGATTGACTCTTCATCCTCAAGGGATTTACGCTTGAAATACTTGTATAGTGACATGTTAATTTAATATAAACCTGCTAGATTTTTTTATCATCATTAGTATTTATATAATAATTAACACAACTACACAATAATTCACTGTTAAATAAAAACCAGTTGAGTTACACAATAATTCTAAATCTTCCATATGAAATTCATAGCAAAATACACATCAATTCATCAAAATCAAAACCTATTTCAATTCATATCTATATGCATATAATAAGTATGTTGATTAAATTATACTTAATCATTTCTAGATATTTAATTGAGGAGTAATGCCTCATGTATGTGTAAGAGGAACAATTCTTGAAAAACATGCTTTCTACTTGATCTTTTACTTACAAACAAGTCATATGAAAATATTAAATTTCAATAAACTACTCTACCAATGCAAGAGATGTCAATAATAGTGGTTTTGCATGAATATTAATTTATTCCTTTATAATAAGAAAATAAAAATTTAATTGATTAAATTAGTAGATTTAAACATTTATTTTGAACATATTGGAACATATTCATATCAAAACCCCTAAATTATCATAAACCCTAATATTTTTAATAACTAAGTATAAAAGAATAAAATTAAAATTAAACAATGAAATAAATAAAGAAAATTTACCTAAAATATAAAGAAAAAAACAAAAAAAATTTATTACTTAACTATACTTTATGAGAAATTTACATACCAGAGAGGGAGATTATAACAGCTCATGAAAAGAATAAAGCAATACAGCAGCTTATGAAAAGAAAGGCAGGAACAAAAAATACTCTATTAGTCAGGGATTCCATATTTTTAAGTCGGTACTAATGATTTAATATAGAAACAAAAGGGAAAAAGGAAAACATTTTGTGGAATGAGCTGTGTATATATATTATATTATATTATATTAATATATAAGTCAACAATTATAAACAATATCAACTTTTCTTTTTCCTTCCCTGCAGTAACAATTCCCTAAATTAATAAATTAGTATTAAATATAAAAAAAAGTTAAGGGGGCAATTGCCCCTTTTGTCCCTCTGTGGCTCCGCCACTAAGTACAAAAGTTTATTTTTATCATTTTTCAGTCCTTGGTTAGAGAGAAGAGAGAGAGATCATTAGATTCCAGTGATGAAAGAAAAAATCATCGTTAACGCCATTTTTCATCTAAAAAATGGTTGTTCTTTGTGTCCACGTGTTCATTGTGATGAGAGGGGTTTGGTGGTAGTTGTTTGAAGCATTAATGTTGCTTGAAAAAACATATCTAAGTTGAGAAAAACAAATCTAACATAGTTTGAGTTCGGGGTTTTTGATCCTTTTTTGGGTTTTTAGGTAGATGGATTGGTTTATAAGAGTTATAAGGGAGTTGGTAAGGAGTTTTTGGGTTTAAATGGCTTGAAAATTGGTTCTTTAAGGCTAAAAAACATTACCTTGATTTTTAGCCACCATATGGTCGAAATCTGGGCTCGCAGATGACACGTCATCTGCCTATTTTCTTTCAAAAAAATATGTCATCCACCTCTTTGAAAAAATAAAAAATAAAATAAAACTAATCCTAAACACGTTGGCCTAGGCTTGAAGGCCTACCCATATGCTTAATCTCTTCATTGTAATGCCCCGAATGTGTTAGGCTTTTTTTAGGCCTTTTTTGTTTTTAATTTTATATTTAGGATGAATATAAATTTAAGAGAAAACTATTCAACCCAATTGAGTTTATAATCTGGATCACAGGTTTGGCAGGTTAAATCACAATGCTCATGCTATTTTTTTTTTCTAATTTTGCCTTTTTTAATTGATATTTTTTAATGTTTTTATAAATGTTTTTTTTTTATTTTTGTTTTGATTAGCATCCCTCCTTTGTGCATTTTTCGAGGGGCTTATTTAGCCTTTTTTTTAATTGATTTTTTTAATATGTATTTAATTTTTGAATATATTATTCTAATTTATCTATAATTTTTTTTTTATCTTTTATATAGATGAACTTTTCTTTTGAAAATATTTTAACTTTGCACAATACATCTGTCTAAAATGTTTCGTGGTTGCAGGGCAGCTGATTGAGGTAACATAGGTGGAGTGCCTTGCACTGTGTGATTACCCTTATGTTTTTTGAGCTGAGAGACGTGAAACACTGGATGAATATGAGTTGAAGGTGACAGATCAAGCTTATAAGCCATGCTGCCAATCTTGGCAATTACCTGGTAAGGCCCATAATACTTAGCTGCTAACTTCTGTGATGACCTGTATGCCATTGATTGTTGCCTGTATGGTTGGAGTTTGAGGAATACGTAGTCATTTATTTCAAAACTACGATCGCTTCTTTTCCTGTTAGCCACCGTAGTCATCTTATTCTGGGCTACTAGGAGATGCTCCTTGACTCTCTTTATGACTTCTTCTTTAGCTGATAAATACTCATCGACTGATTCCACAGCAAAATCCTTCGAAAGGTAAGGAATCTGCAAGGGTGGAGGAACCCCATATAATACTTGATAAGGGGTCATCTTGGTAGCTGAGTGATAGTTAGTATTGTACCATCATTCAGCTAAGGGTAACCACTTTACCCATTGATTTGGGCACTCACCCATCATGCATCGTAAGTACTGTTCAATGCATTTGTTAACAATTTCTGTTTGGCCGTCCGTTTGTAGGTGGTAGGCTGAGGAGTAGTTGAGGTTAACGCCTTGGCTGGTGAATAACTCTTTCCAAAACCTGCTCAAGAAAACAAGATCCCTGTCATTGATTATAGAAGCTGGTAACCCGTGAAGCTTATAGACATTGCTCATAAATATTTTGGCCACCCCTGAGGCAGAATAAGGATGACTGAGGGCTATGCAGTGGGCGTATTTGATGAAGCGATCCACAACAACCAATATCACATCCTTCCTTTCGGATTTTGGGAGTCCTTCGATAAAATCCATGTTGATGTCGATGAAAGGAGCTGAAGGAATGGGTAACGGTTGTAGGAGTCCAGGGCTTGCTATGTTTTCATGTTTGTTCCTCTGACAAACATTGCATTCCCTGATGAATTGCCTAATATGCTTCTGCTGACCCTTCCAATAAAATAATCCTCCAATAGTTTTAGTAGTTACTGTCATGCCTGAATGCCCCCCCCACAGCTGAATTATGGAACAGATATGAGCTTGTCCCTCAATTCAGGATCCTTTCCTACTACCACCTTCCCTCTCCTGTTAAGGTGATCATTCACCCAAGTGTAGTACGAATGAGAGTTGGTAGACTCTTGTAAGTACTTGATGATCTCTTGGATTGCTGTATTGCCTTCGTAGGACTTTTTGATTTTTGCCAGGAGGCCTGTTGAAATGGTAGAAGTGGTCAGGGCATACACTTCTTTGTTAGGAATCCTGGAAAGAGCATCTACTGAGACGTTTTCTTTGCCTTGTTTGTATTTTATATCATAGTCGTACCCCATTAATTTCACCAACCATAAATGTTGTGCTAGAGTGGTCAACTTTTGCTGTAGAAGGTACTTTAAGCTGATGTAATCTGTTCTAATGATAAAATGGCGTCCCCAAAGATAGTGCTTTCATTTGGTAACTGCCTAAAGAATAGCTAGCATTTCCCTCTCATATACATATATAATCTGTTGTTTAGGTCCCAATGATTTGCTAAGGAACGCAATGGGGTGTCCCTCTTACATAAGAACTGCTCCCACGCCAATAATGGATGCATCAGTCTCAACTATGAATGTTTTGTTGAAGTCTGGTAGAGCTAATACCGGGGCACTGGTCATAACCTTTTTCAACTGATTGAATGCTTTGGTAGCAACCTCGTTCCATCCAATTGCCTCTTTTTTGAGCAGTTGAGTTAGTGGTTTGCAAATACTGCCATAACCTTTGACGAACCTTCTGTAGTATCCTATCAATCCTAAAAATCCCCGTAGTTGTTTCAATCATGTGGGCATTGGCCAGTCGATAATGGCCTGTATTTTTGTAGGGGTCTGTCGCCACTCCTTACTCAGAAATTATGTGTCCCAAATACTCCACCTGGTTTCAGCCGAAGAAGCATTTGCTACCAGATGATGTTCCCTGAGTATGTTGAGAACGGTAGCCAGATGCTCATAATGTTCTGTAAGTGTATGGCTGTAAACCAAGATGTCGTCAAAGAATACTAGGATGAATTTCCTCAGATGCCCCCTAAAAATCTCATTCATTAAACTCTAGAAAGTGGCAGGGGCATTGGTTAGCCCAAACGGCATAACCAAGAACTCGTAGTGGCCACTGTGAGTTCTGAAGGCAGTTTTAAATTCTTCCCTTCTTGCCATGTGAATCTGATGGTAGCCTGAACGTAAGTCGATCTTGGAGAATATAGAAGCTCCCACTAATTCTTCCAAAATTTCCTCAATCATGGGAATAGGATACTTATCCTTGATGGTAAGTTTATTCAACGCTCTGTAATCTATACATAGATGTCATGTAGAGTCCTTTTTCTTGACAAGAATTACTGGTGAAGTAAACGGGCTGTTGCTGGTTCTTATGATTTTTGCCCTCAACATCTCTTTCACCATTTCCTCCAATGTGTCCTTTTGAAGGCCAGAGTATCTGTAAGGTCGTAGATTAACCGAATTCCCTCCTTCCTTTAGAGGAATCCTGTGATCATGGGATCTGAGAGGGGGCAGCCCTTTGGGTTCCTGAAACAAGTCAATATATCCTGCCAAAAGGTTCTGCAGGTGGTTGGCTTGATTACCTGTTGAAGGAACAGAGAAGGTAGTGGTCTCAGGAATGGTCCCTGCCTCCACCTCTTCTATCATCTGTAAGTTACATAAATGGTATCCCTCCAACTGGCCGTGACTCCCTGCTACAGAATTAAGATGCTCCAATTTAATGTATTGTAGTTTCAGTGGATTTTAGCCTTTTAGCAAAGCCCTTTTTCCCTTACCAGTCGAATGACATCCACAAATGTTTGTAGTAGCACAACATGTCCCCCAATAGTGATAACCATTGTATACCTAACACCATCTCATAATTACTTAGGTCTATGATGAATACATCGGCCACAAAGCTTATCCCCTGCATCATCCATCTTAGGCCATTGCATAAGGATTTGCAGACCATTCTTTCACCATTAGCTGCTTGCACCATCATGGGTTTAATGACGGTCAATTGGAGCTGAAGTTTGAGTGTCATCTCAGCGTTGAGGAAGTTGTGAGTACTTCCTGAGTCTATCAGAATACTCACAGTGGTTCTGTCCATTCTACCAGTAACCTTCATTGTGTTGAGCCCCACAGTACCTTCCAATGCGTCCAGGGAGATGTAGGGTGAGAGCTCTCTAGCCTGGAGGTCATCTCCAGTTGGCTCCTCTGTAGTGACTTCATCCTCTTCTTCAGTTATACTTAAGGAATACAACCTTTTATTTCTACATCTATTGCCAGGAACGAACTTATCATCACACCAAAAACATAACCCCTTAAGCCTTCTTTCCTCGAATTCTTGGTTTTTTAGAGATTTGGTTGGTTTAGTGGAGTTCTTGTAAGTGGAGGTGGAAGGATTATTATGCCAGGGAGCTGGATTTGGTTTGATGGGAGTATTATACATGGTTGTTTGATTTTGGGTGGAGTTTGGGGTTGGGGAAAGGTGTGGTTGGGTGGTCATAATAGGGGAAAAGTAACGTTTTGAGGAACTGGAAAATTTCTTGTAGGAGAGAGTGTTGGCTTGTAACCTGGCTAAGTTATAAGCATGTTTAAGAGTCTTGGGTTCAAACATTTTTACCGTGTTTTTGATCTCCAACTCCAACTCCAATCCTCCCAGGAATATGACCAGCAATTGTTTTTCATTGATTTCTGCCTTGTTCTACAGAATATCAAAATCTTGGATATATTCTTCCAGATTCCCTTGTTGTTTGAGCTCCATTAATTCCTCTAAGGGGTCCTGTTGCCTTTCAAATTGACAGCTGATAGCCTCCATATACTCCTCCCAAGTGGCTCTTTGGTTTTCTGCACTTCTCAAGAAGTTTTGGTGCCAGTACAGTGCAACGCTCTCTAGGTAATAGGAAGCGATCCTCAACTTGTCAGTGTTGGCAATTTCTTCGATCTCGAAATACTAAGCACATTTGTATAGCCAACGATGTACATCTTCACAATTGAAGGTGGGAAAGAAATGTTTTGGTTTATGTATCTTGTATGAAGGTATTCTCTTTTCTTGAGAGCTCCTGTGCCTGGATTCATATCCTTCCATGCCCGATACCTACTTGTCTCTGCCCTGACTAGAGCTACCCGTGTTGGGTGAGAGATTGTGTAAAGCCAGTTCCAACTGTTGTGCCATATTGCCCATAATGCTCTGTATGTCTCTGATCTGAGCACCCTGGTTAGCAATGGTCTGGTCTAGTTTGACATTTTGTCCCTTAAGTAAGTCAGCCATCAGCTCATACTTAAGGTTGTGATCCTGTGATACTGCTGTAATGGAGTCTTCAACACATTTGAGGTTGGCTGCTTTGGTGTCTGGTGGCATGGTGGTAGTCCGTGAATTGCAGGCTCTGATACCAGTTGTTACGGGGGAGATATTGAAGGTGCCAAAACTGATGATATCCACTGGTGGCTAAGGGAGAGATATAAGTTATTATGGGAGGTTTTTCTGGGAGGTCGTTGATACCACACCAACAACACACTGATAGTATTTACCTGAAATAAAGGAATTCATGCTTTCATTATATGTCTCGTTCTCCTTCTGTTAACATGCGCATAGCTTTATATAGACTAATTAACTACCTTCTAAATGGTTCTGAGAACCTTCAGCACGCAGGCTGGGTGCTTAACTGCAATGCAGTATTTTATGGAATGAAACGATGCGTATAGGTTACTAAATGAAACGGTGCGTATGGGTTATATAACGGCTACTTTATTTTTGAAGTCGTGATAGGAGTTTGTTCTTCCTCCTATTCCAATTCGTCTTCAGCTGGTAACAGGTTGCTTCTTGGAAGAGAAAACAGGTCAGGTCTGCAAAGTTTAATGACAAGTTTTCTTCTAGAAAAATTTCAATAAGAAGTGGAAATTATTTTAAAGATCCATGAACAAAACTTCCATTAAACACTTACACGTCGCAGAAATTAAGTAATATAGTAAAATTCATGTATTTTTATTTTTTAAAAAATATTTTTTATATCAATAAATTAAAATGATATAAAAACATAAAAAAATAATTTAAAACAAAAAATTAAAAAAAATAATTTTTAAAAAAATATTTTAAAAACAAAAAAATAACCAGTTTTAAATAAAAATGAGATGGCAAGCTTTTCCACTAGTCACCCAAATACGGCTTCAAAGTTCAAATAGGCATACATTTTTTCCCTGTTTCTTGGTGGGACTTTAAATACCGACCACAATTTATTTTAATGTTGTCCTGAAACCTTATGTAGATTAATATACATTTAATGAAACAGATCCACATCATGATCAATAAATAATTGCCGACTCACTCAACATAGAAAACTCGACATCTCTCTTCTTGATATTGTTCTCATCATTGAAGGATTCGTGCCTTGAAAAACAGTCCATTATCATCATTAATTTGAATGTTTTTCGTAAATTTTATCTGTTAGATGCCTGCTATATATATATATATATATATATATATATATATATATATATATATATATATAATTTTCTTTTAAAATTACAATTAATTGTTAGAGACTTAGAGGACGAAAATACCTAGTGTTTAATTATCAAGTGCAAATGTAAATTTGTAATATATCACTTTCGTGTTTCCACTTTCGATTATAGTAATTAAATCAGAAAATGAAGCAGAAAGAAATATGGTTTGATCAAATTAATTAGCTTCTCAAGACTGAGAATTAATTTCACAAGAACCTTATCGATACTCTAAAGGAAGATTGTA
>Ga0325411_1006873_pt1 | contig 12443 bp, 8 predicted proteins | sample PopdelMetagenome_13_FD_206181 | JGI IMG/M metagenome (GOLD analysis project Ga0325411, IMG submission 206181) | Populus deltoides microbial communities from Bellville, Georgia, United States - Xylem-PdIQD-R4 | ecosystem: Host-associated > Plants > Phyllosphere > Stem > Wood/Secondary xylem... | reverse complement strand
ATAGTTGGAAATGGGCTGAGGTGGCTGGGCTGGGCTGAGATGATCTAGGTTTTAGGGTCCTCTATTGCAAGCATAAATGGGCTCTGTAAGCCCGCCAATACAATATGAAGTCCAAATAACATGCACACACATTGTAGGAAAGTAAATAAGAGTTTTTTTTTTTTTTTTGTTAATTTCATTTTACCTCCCCAATTGTTGGGTTTATCAATTTCAACAACAAAACATATATTATCTATCCATTACCTTATTAACATTGCATCAATTTTATAAATTTTTGCAATAAGTAAAATGTATTTTAATTAGATACAAAAAATTTCTAGATAAAATTTATCATATGCATATCTTTCATAAAAATCATATCCATTAGAAAAATAAAATAAAACCAAACCTATAAAAGATCAAAAAAATACTAATGTTAGCTTCATCTCATAAAAAGAGAGAGAAAAAATAGCAATCCTTGTAATTTTTGCCAGAAAATAAGCTATTGGCATTTTAAACCTTTAATTACTTCTAAAAATGTTGATATTAATTTTTTTTTTGCAATATTTTGGAATTCAATTTTCATGTCTTCGAACTCATGTTGTGATGTGTGTGAGAGAGACACAGTCCATTAAGCTATAAGAGCAGTAATTTTTATGAATTAAGACTATATTCTTCATACAAAATTGCTAAAATATTATTAAGTTTATAATAATATTCAAACTAATGTATTTACAAGTAATATGTGTGTGTAATAAAAAAAAAGATAAACAAGTTATTGGTGTTGTTACACCTAAAAATGATCTTAAGATCTACTTATAGGTTTCCAGTCGATATATTTAATTTTAAAACATAATATAAAACACATGGCATATAAATTTCTGATGTGAATGAAGAGGCAAATCTAAAAATGATAGAATCCTCAATCAAACACAAAGCATATTTAAGTTTACATAAATTTAAACAGAATTTAAATAAAAGATATATTGAAGGTAAGATTTAAAAGAACCTTACTTAAAATTTATAATATGAGAGATATTGGTTATAGAGGTTCGAATCCAAGAAGTGTGGATCTTCTTATAGGATAAGATATGATTATACACAAGGTTATAGAGAATATTTAAATATATCACAAGAGGATAAATACTTGATGTCTTCTACTGAAAAACTTTTCTATCAAGTTCTGCCTTCAAAAGCCTAGAAGGAGTTTCTTTATATCGGGCAAAACGAGATTATCTTCTTTGAGAATTTTGTAAAGCATATGATTTGCTTTTTTAAAAGTTGAAAAAGTTATCTGTCAATTAAAAGTTGTTTGTTGTAAACCCCTGCATAATCATAGGATCGTAGAAAAAAAAAGAGAAAGAAAGACCCCGATGAGTAATGGAGACTCAATATGAAAAGAAATGAATAAATAGTAGAAATAATAATAAATGTGATGGGTAAGGGAGAGAATAAGCTCCATAAATAAATTTAAAAGTATGATGGAAGTCGTAATGAACGTTAAAAATTTTGGATTAAAATTTATAACATTAGCGAGAATGAAGACAAGTTTCAAGGGATGAAGTTTTCTTTTGTAAAACCCAACATGAAACCCATTTAAAAGTTTCACCCAGCAACAACTTGGTAACATTCAATAAGTGCGAATAATATATATAAGAAAGAGTAAAATAATAATAAGAGTGAGATAAGTGAGTTTTGAAGAAGAGCATATAAAGGAAGTTGTGATTCGGTTATCAACTCAAAATGAATGTGATATCCGGCCTTGAACAAAAAAAAAAAACATAATTTGAACCAAACCAAACAAGACCTAACTTCATTTATGAGGGAATATAAGTAGTTGGGAGAAAAGAGGGTGACTTTACCTCTCCCATTACTGCCGGCAAAGACAGCCCCTAGCAACCCCCTCTCTTACAAAATTTCAAGCAAAGTGTTCTCTTACATTTCATCCATACGATGCTAGAGTGAAAGTGAGGAGAAAGGCCATAAATAGAGATGTAGAGAGAGAGAGAGATGCACGGCTAAAGGCAAAAAAAGGGGGAGAAGAATCAACCAAGGAAGAGAACAAGAAGAACACATATAGAGTTGTCAAAAATCATCTTTAATCCTTGCTTAATTCATATGGTAAGAACAACCCTTCAATCTCCATTGTTGTCTTGAGTGAGCTTTATTGTAAAGGGTGAAGAACCCAAATGAAAACTTAGGATTTTTGTGCATATTGATGTTTTGAAAACTAATACTGTGAACAAGAATTTTTATAAAGGAAAGAACAAATTTCAAAGAATGTATAGTAAGAAAAACTTGATGTAAACTAAGGAGAAAACCCTAGATTAGGGCTGGCCATAAGGGGACTTAAAGGGGGGAGGAGAAAATTGAAGATATATTTCAATGATTCATGACTTTGAACAAATATTTAAGGAAAACACGGGCTGGAACAAAAATTAAAAGTGTTGGATGTTCTTAGAAATTGTATGAATAAATGTTGAATCCCTTATAATTTCTTGTTTGAGAGATTGGTTTATGTTTTATGTATGATAACATATATTGTAAATGAAAAAAATGATGTGATTTAAATGAATGAACTAATGAGGACATGGAGCACAACTTTCGGCCAAGAGAAGAAATTCAAGAGAGAAATTCTGGTTTGGTGAATGTTGCTTAAAAAATAGAAATGATGGCTTAGAATAACCTTGTATGAAGAATAGAAATAAACATTTAGTGACAATATTTTAAATGAAGTACTGATATCATCTTAATGTACATTGTTCAATGAAAGGAGTAATAAACCATAAGAATATACTTATGGGTATATGTATTAGTTTGGAAGAAGAAAATGTGCAAGAGGCACAAATAAAATTATATGTGTGATGTGAACATCTCTAGATAGACAATTATTAATGATCATATGAATATGAAAATGTTTAGGTGAGGTAATGTTGCTTAGAGTGGATAATGAAAGTAATTGAAGAAAATTCATTATAATTCACTTAAGCATGTTCGGCAAAAAGAAAACAACATGGGAAGGGTTATGGTTTAAGGCATTTGACATGCTCAACAATGCTTGGTATTGAATAAAAGAAAATTTAACATGAGTGTTTAGGAAATTTTAACCAAGAATTGTTAGTAAGCAGCCATATTCAAGGAAGAAAGTTCTTTCACGTGGTTGTTGTGTGTAATGAATAGTTTCTAGCACAATAATAATAATTTTGATCAATTTGATGAACATGTAATATGTGTGGTAATACTATTTGACTTGAAATATGTGGAACATATTATATCATGCCAATACAGATGAGAATTGATAATGTTATCTTGAATATAAACACAAAAGGATTTATTGTAGAAATAAGGCCTATATTCGGCCAAGGTAGAAGAAAGAGTTGGTTGGACATTTAATATTAGTGAGAATGGATGCTGATTTAATGAATTAAAGTGATGACTAAAAAATAGCCTATTCATGAACTTGTTTTCGAAACTAATTGGGCATGTGAAATAATAGATATGATGAATGAATTAGAAATGGGTTTGAGTATTGATTCAGGATATTCCACTAGAATGTAGGAGAAGCATATAGAGTGGGACCCGACTTCTCACGTGCAAGTACAACAGGAGTTCAAGGTAAAGGTTGCCCCTTTGCTTCTTTAAATTGTTTAAATTCTTGTAATGCTAGTTTTATGATAGACATTATGCGTATTTTGTACTACTGTGTATTATGAGAAATATTGCTATGTGAACATTACCTACGGGCAATACAAATATTGTTGCGTGAAAGTTACCAACAAGTAGGAGAAATATTATTATTGTGTGAACATTGCCAATGAGCAAGAAATGTTATTACAATGGAATGTTGCCTAAGGGCAGGGAAACAAATACTAATTCGATGTGAATGTTGCCTACAAGCAGGAGAAATAATATCATTATATGAATATGTCCATCTGGTGAATATGACCAAAGAAAGAAAAGATGCGGTGAAACAGACATGGATTTGAAATCTGAATTTTGGTCATAGACTCCGGGATTCGGAGTTTGGATATGGGTATATATTATGTATATATATAAAAAAAAGAAGAAAATGACCGCCTATGGACTTGATTAGCCGACCTTGAATAGGGGCGGCTAATGATATTGTTAACATCGGCATGACATTGATGGAAATATAATGAATATTGAACTTGATTAACTATTTATATCATGAATAGTTAATAATACTGACAAATAATGTCTGTATCAGCAAACCCGTAATAACTTGATTAACTTCCTGAGGAGGAAGTTAATGGTGTCAAGAGAACTTGGCATCGGCATTTCCGGAAACATCTCCAAGTGATGGAGAGCAATTGATTGACTATTTCGGGTTGGAAATAGTTCAATGGCATCGATCGATTAAGTTGGTGCCGGCATTGCTAAGGAATTGATTAGTCTATCCAGGTAAGGATGACTAATGACACTAATAGGAGTTATTAGTGTCGGTAATGACTGCCTCAGAATTTGGGGCGGATAAGAAAAAGGGTAAATCAGACAAAAGTTAATGTACGATAATCGAAAAGAAAACCATAAGTAGGTTGTGGAAGGATAGGCGTTAGATGTAGTAAAGGATCTTCTTTTGCGGATCAACTATGATTATGCCTTATCGAGTGAGTACACATATGCGTAGTTACACGTAGTGGTAACCCTCCATTATCTAGTTGTATTTTTATTTATTTAATATAATTATTCTCTTATTTTGATGTTGCAGGTCTTTCTCATTCCTGTCAGGAGTAGTGTCCTAGGTGTCTAGCTCTTTTATATGAATTAGGGAATTAGCATTTCCAATCCTTTTGTATAACTTAGGATTAACATCCTTATTTCTTCTGCATGAACCTGGAATGAAATGGATGTTAATGTTCCTTTATCTTAATCATAGAGACCTTCAGAATTTATGTTTGTAATATTAATGTTATTAATCAAGTTTATTACTATTAGTTTGTGTTGTAAATTATATGTTCGAAATGAATCCCTAGATTTGCAAAATATTATGATTAATAATAATTATGGTCGCAATGCGATATGGATATGCGTTGATGATGGAATGAACATGAGATATGTACAGGATGATTTGTTGATAACTTGAGACCTCCCGGTATAGAGGAGACTCTGTCGAAATTTCAACAGAAATTTCGTTACAGTGTAAAATAAATAAATAAAAAAAACTCGTATTTTTACGTACCAAATTGTAGAAAATTAATTTTAAATGCTTACGAAATCGGCGGGCGTTACATTTGTCATTTATAAAAGCGGGGGATTAGCTTTTTGAAATGTTGAAATGGTAGCTAGTTGTTCTAACCACTTGTGCCGATATGAGAAGACAAGCCTAATGGTTTAGAGGATTTCAACTTATAAAATGGGCCAAAATATTTTTGGACCTTTTAAAAACAAAATTATAAAGACAATGACTACCTCAGATTTTTGTATAGGTGGGAAGATACCATAATAGTCATTTTTATTGTCATCTGTTAGGCTGATTATAGATCCTAAAGATGATAAAGATGGATATGAATCATTGTCTTTGATGCTTAGCCGGAGTTGCTTCATGATTTTGAAATACTCTTCCTCATACTGTGTCGAGGTAAGAAGAGCAAAAGCATGAGATCTACGTGCTGGGAATTTAGACCGAGGATTTGAGTATAAAACTAGAGCATTTTCGTGTTGTTGTAACCATTCTATAACAGCAGGTTTGAAACTTTTAGTTTCTGCTGCAAAGAAGCTCCACCATTTTACTTTGTATCTTCTGATGAGGATATGATACCCATATTGAGTGTTGTAGTCAAAATGGTAGGAATAAACCCAATGGACAAAGAAATTGGAATAGAAAAGGAGAATTAGTGAGAATTGTTTCTCAATTTATGAGGGTTTGAAATTGTTTTTGAAGTAAATGTAACCGTTTTTAACTAAAGCATGAGGTTTCATTACTTCAAAAGTACAACCAAAATAATCCTACCATTGAAAAAAACTAGTTGGGTAAATTTGAAGTCTTGATGAAATTATTAAAATAGAATAACCAGGAGTGGCTACCCTTGGAATTTTGAAGGAAATAGGTGTTGGACCATGCTTGTTGATAATCACAATAAGAATAAGAACAAGCAATAAAATTACCAAGTTTGACATGGTAATTGATTGGAAATTGAATTGCTTGGTGAATGGGTTGTTTCCAATCAGAAGGATAAATGATATTTTGAATAATACATGTAGAATAGGCATATTGAGAATGATTTTGTTGTATTTTGAAATGTTTGAATTTGGTGTAAGTTGTGATATTAAGTATTGTCATATGGTAGGACTAGGGTTTAGATAAATCCCAAAGTTTTAAATACTAGTTTGGAGGGAAGATTTTTGTAACTACAATGGAATGGTCAAAGTGAAAAAAATTCATTTTCAATAGTTACAATATTTTGAAATTTTGATTTTTCAATGTAATCAGATTTTTCTTTTGAAAGCTTTTGAAATACTTCAAATGGAGAATTTGGATTAAAATAAAATGAGGGTTTTTATGAGGAAGAACCTGCTTCTGTTTTGGAAATTGGTTCGAGAGTTTCACCTACCTGAAAAGGTTTTTTGTCCAGTGATGATTTATGACTGATATTTTGTAAGATTAAAAGCAATTGGATATGGATTCTACCCAATTTTGTACATGTAAAGAGCGTTATGCTTCCTCATCTTTAAGTACTACTTCATATTAGGATTTAATTGGTTTTGCAGAAGAAATGGTTGCGGAAAGGGGTTTTATAGGGTTTTGTGATTTTTGAGATTTTGAAGATTTAGACTTTATCTCTGGATTTGGATTTGAGAGACATTATGACCTGTTTTGGATGAATTATTTGGTTAGGAAAATAGAAATGAAATTTATATCTCCTTTTATATATTCTATGTCAAAATAAAAAATACTTAATATAGCTTGTCATCAAGGAAAAAAAATCTGTTTTAAAGCAATATTTTAACCATTTTTCTGTAAAATTTCTTTAGCAAATTTGCAATCGATATGTAAAAGGAATTTTTTATTTAATAAATCATTTTGAGATTTTGTAATGCATAACACAATGGAAAGAAATTCTTTTTTTATAGTAGAATAGTTCTTTTGACAATCATTACAATGTGCATATGTAAATTGAAGAATTTCTTTTTTGTTCTTTTATACATGTTTAAGAATACTCTTGTACCTTAATTCAGAAACATTTGTCTCAACTATTTTAGGAGCTAAGAGATTGACAATATGTAAACAAAGAATTTCTTATACCTGTTTTTTAATATGTCGAACAATTCTAGTATATTCATCAGACCATTGAATAAGGTTCTTTCTCAACCTATCATAAAAGAGTTTTTCTATTCTACTCACATTAGGATAAAAGTCTAGAACATAATTAAGACTTCCTAAAAAAACTTTGTAATTGGGTGTTTTTCTAGAATTTTGTTAGGAAATTTAGTAGCAAATGTAAGGAATCTCTCATTAGGTGTAATTGTTCATTGGAAGACATAATGACCAAGAAAACAAATACTAGTTTGAAAAAGAGAAATCTTTTTTTTTAAACAACTACACCATTTTTCTTTTCAACATAGAAGAATGTTTGTAAATATTTGAAATGTTGTTCTATTGAATCTGAAAAGATAAGAATATCATCAGTGTATATTATGCAGAATTTTGAATATACATTGAAAATATCATTCATGATTATTTTTTATATTCAAAAAGAGCATTTTTTTTTAATCCAAATAGCATGACATTCCACTCATATTGATCAAATAGGATTGTAAACGCAGTTTTGTAATAATGTTTTGGATGAATTTGAATTTGCTAAAATCCTAATTTTATATCAAACTTTGAAATATGAATGCAAAATGTAATTTTTATAAAAAAATATTTTTTTGTTTAGGATTGAATATCTAATTCTTTTAAAGTTTGTTCAAATATTTATAATTTATAACAAGTCAAGGTTTTTAATTCAAAGGTTCAATTTCAGAATTTTTGTTAACATAAAAAGCTACACATAACCAAAATGAACTTGATTTTTGTATAATACCTTTAGACTCTAAATATTTGATTTCGAGTCGATAATGTTGTTCTAATTCAATATTCACTTGAATAGTTCTTGCTTTTGTAGGAATTTTTTTCCATTAAAATTATCATCATAAGAAAGATCAACAACATGATTTATGTTCCAAAAGACATTTGGTAAATCAGAACAAAACTTTTTTTTCTATTTTGCTTTGAAATTCTAATTTTTTTTTTGTAAAATAGAATTTTGTAACTGCTGCTCATTTTTTTTTTGTAAAAGACATATTGTCTAAAATACACGAGATGATATTGCTTTCCTCGAATCAATATATTCATGTGATGAGTATGAATAAAACATGCCTTGTTTAGATTTAAATTCCTAGTCTTTGGCTTTTCTAAGAAAGAAAAAACAAGTTTCAAACTATTGATTTTTGAAATAATACTTTCATGATCAATTTGTAAGGAGTAATCATATCAATAGAAGGAGTGTCAAGAATAACAATGTGATTAATATCATTAGTAACAATTAAAAAAAATTAGATAAAACTCATCCTTAAAAACTTATGTTTGAGTTTTGTATTCAATAACTAATTTAGTATTATTTGTTATATAATTTTTTTAAAAAGTGCTTTGTAAAAATCATTTTGGAACTATTCCTTCTTTAATGCAGTTCAAATCTTCATCTCTATCAAACAATGCAATAATATTTATTTTAAAATCATTTGAAAAGATTACTGTAATTTTTATATTATGTTTTTTAAAGTAATTTGAGTTAAAACATGTAGAAAATCTTTAGGAATATGTTTAATATTTGACAATGCATGATTCAATATATAATTCTCTAAGGTTTGGTCTTCTGATTCTGGTTCAGAATCAGGGTGGCTTTCTAACTTAGTAAGAAAGTGTTGTAAACTAGCAATCTTTTTGTTGGGCTTGTTTGGGGTTTTGTAGTTCAGTTTTAAGGGTTTTAATTTCAGATTATAGATCTGAGATAGTAGCAACATGTTTAGATTTTTTTTATTGAGAATTTTGGTAAGGTCATAGTTATTTGTACTGGTTGATGACAATAATGACTATTTTTGAACAAATTGTAATGTCTCTAGCTTACCAAAAGAACTTATAAGTTTTTCCATATAAGTTTTTTTGCAATTAAGGATTATTAAGTATTTTGATAGCTTCAAGAACAAATTATTCATCTTGGGTTAAGATATTTATTTGTTTTGAAGTGTTATGGTTTGATGTGTCTAGGTTAGAACTGGATATTGCTAACTCATTTATTTGGAAGGGTTCTTCAGAAATGTTTGACAGGTTAGATTTAGCCTCAGATGTTTCAACCAAAATATTTTGGATATCGTGGATGACTTATTCTTCTAATTGTAGTTCATGTAACTTTGTATGGATTCGATAAAATTTAAAGGTATGACTTTTCTTGCCTTATTCGTAACAGGTAATGTTTTTAAGGTCAAATTTAGGCTTGAGTTTTTGTTTTGACTAAAAAGGTTTTATGGGTTTTGTAATATTTTTTTTGTAGTAGGGCTAAGATTTAGTATAAAAATATTTTTTGTGTTTATGAGTTGATCTTCTATTAGGTGGTTTGTTGGGCTTTGAGGTGGTAGATTTGGAGCATAAACCACTACAAGTTGGCTTTGGTAGGGATAGGTCAAATTATTGACAAAAACTTCCAAGTTCCAGTCTAGCTCTTCTCATTTCCCACTTCAAGTGTTTCTGAAGTTTAGAGTCTTGGCAAATCTTAAGATATTTTTTTAGGTAAAATCGACAAACTCACCATATGTTACGTGGTCATAAGGGATTGTTTTGGAGACAAAAATGTCTTTGATTTTGTCCCTGACTCTTTCTTCTAGGAGGGTCGGTAAATCAATAAGGAATTTTTCTTTCTAGAAGGGTTGATTTGAATCTTCTTAGAGCATGACCTGAGCAAGAAAAGTCTTTTTATATCATTGGAAGTCATTGAGTTTTTCGTATCTAATATGGAAAAAAGTTCAACATTTTTGTCTTTAAGATAGGAAGTATCTCCTATAAAATATAGGAAAATAGTTAAAATGAGGGTTGAACCTGCATCTTGAATGGTGTTTCCATCAGAGTTAAGGATATATATTTGGTCTTCAGTCATTTGGATAGAGTTAAGGATTTCAAGGTGTTGGGTTTCAGTGAGATGATAATCTCATCATCCTTTTAACTGGCAAAAAAACCAGCTATAAAGAGTTTGACTATAGCTTTATTTGAAGTTCCAGTTTGACTTTTATAGGCATTGACAACTATGGTTATTTGTTGTAAGGTGTTTAAGATATTGTATCTGAACATTTCGTCTATGTTCCATTCATAAAGGGAAGATGTATTGAATCTGTGTTGGTTTATAACAATAGTTCATTATTGAGGGATATATTATGAGTGATGGTTGTTTTAGGAGTAAGATTTCTCTAAACAAGTTTATTAATTTCAGGAGTTTCTTCCTGAAAGGCTTCTTTATTAGTGGTCTGGGTTTGATAATTCTGAACAACGTTTATGTGACTTGTGGAGATTTAGGGATTATTACTGACTTATGGGGGAGTCAAGAGCAATCAAGCTAGAGGGCGAAACTTCAAAGTGATTAAGGTGATCTTTAATGGCTTTAAAAAGTCATTTTTGTTGTTTTGGAATTAAGTTTGGCTAGTTCTTGTAATTTAGTATGGTTTAATACTGAGTTTTTTAACTTCTGGTCTAAAAGTTTTGTAGTTTCAATTGGAAAAAGAATAGTCTTTTGGATTTGTTTCTCTGTTTTGGGCAGTTGTTTTCATATGGTAGTGAGGTTGTTATTGGTGAAGTTGTTTTGTTTGATAACGTGTTTGGTGTTTGTAGTGATGACTTCACTTGGATTTTTGCAAGGGGCAGCATCTTCAATCTGACTATTATAAAGAATTTTAAGGTTTCTCAAGGGTAGATGTTCAGACTCAATAAAAGTACCACTGGTAAGCTTTGAAACATGCATTTTATTTCTACATGTTAAAGGACATGCATGCTTTGATAATGAATATGTAATATGGTATTCAAATACATTAAATGATTTGAACCAATTAAAGAACAAAATTTGAATTTTATGTAATACAACAAAATTATAAAAATATTTTTATATTTCATGTCTTTCTTTCATGAAATTTTTAAAGAACTAAGATCTCTTTTTAGAGTTATAGATACTATAAAAATCATCAATAAAATAGTTTTTGTTTATAATAAAATCTATTTCAAGAACAATCAATTCATTCTAGATGTTTTCGATTACAGATAAGAATGTTGGAGAGGTTGGTGGAGAAAGTTGGTTAATATTTGTATATAATGGTTTGAGTATATTTGTGGTATAATCAATATTTTAAAAACTAGTGCTATGAATATCAAATGTTGATTTTTTAGATGAGTTTGTGTGGTGAGATATATTTATTACCGAGAGAATTTCAAAAATTCTCCCAAGATTTAATGTACTGGATATAAAAGATTTATCTAAAAATCTAGAATTAGTTGAATGTCTATGGAATGATAGTTTAACTTTACCACTACTATTATGGGTTATTTGTTTGAGTTATATATACACACACACAAACAAATTTACTTATCATGGGCTCACTAGTCATGTAGCATTAGGTCTAAATTTGTAAAATATAAGTAAGTTTTAATGTGTGAGTGTATTATCATTGTAAAAAGAAAAGGAAAAAAAATTTATGTTAATTATTATAAATATACATATTAAACTTAGCTCGACTTGATGAGTTAACTCAGGATCCAACTAACTTGATCTCTAACTTGGGCAAGATGTAAATAAAGTCAATCTAGAATTGATCTAATAGACTTAACGAGCCAATCCATGCTCTTGATAAGAACCTAGTTTAAGATTTAAATTTTTTATAAAATGATTTCATTTAAAAAAAATTAAAACATATTGATCAGGTAACTTGTAAGATGACAATCAATATTTAAGAGTTGGATTTTTTAATATTCATACTATATTTATTATTTATTGAATAAGAAATTTAGATATTTATAATCTATCCATTGAGTTTTGAGTATTCATAAGAGTATTTATTATTTAATAAAAAATAAAATAGGTAATATATTTATTTATTTATTTAAAGTATATATATGTATATTAAATGATAAAAAGATAATGTTATACAATGAGATATGTATATTATAATATATTAAAAAAATTTAAATATTCTATAAATATACTTATATAATATAAATATATATTTCAGTGTTTTTATGGATTTTAAGTTGAGTTTGATAATATATGTACGCTATTTCTTATTTATTTAGTAAAGTAACTATAAAAAAATTCTACATATTATCTGGATATCCATTAAATTCCAATTAAATTATTGATTTGGGATAACTCTAGCCGGATTTAATATCTTTAATTATAAATAAAAGAAACAAAAATTAATGAGTATTATCG
>Ga0325411_1006872_pt1 | contig 12444 bp, 8 predicted proteins | sample PopdelMetagenome_13_FD_206181 | JGI IMG/M metagenome (GOLD analysis project Ga0325411, IMG submission 206181) | Populus deltoides microbial communities from Bellville, Georgia, United States - Xylem-PdIQD-R4 | ecosystem: Host-associated > Plants > Phyllosphere > Stem > Wood/Secondary xylem... | reverse complement strand
CATATGCAATGCTTGGGGGGCAAGAAAAAAAATAATTAATTTTTTTATAATTTTTAAATGACTAAAGAAACTGAAATGCTAAAACCCCAGGTCCCAGTATATGCTTGTTTTTTCGGAAGGTATATACTTGCTAATTAAGATATCTTGTAATGAAAATAATGATATTAATTGCTGTGCCTTTGGAAAATTTTCTTTTCGAGAATTACTTCGTCAAAAGAATCCTGTTGATTTAAACGACTCACCTAATCAATAATCTAATTGGTTTTTTATTATTTTTTTTTTTTTGAGAAGATTGCCGAAAATAGGAACTATAAGATTCACCTAATATCAAGTTTCTGAGGTTTCGTGTTCCGTATGCCATTTGGCACGTGAATCAAGATTATCAAATATTCATCATCATCACGTGTTGAACGTTTGCAAAATCAAATATTTCACGATAAATTATTTCAAACTTCTTTGTTTGTACAGTTGAAAAGCATTTTTATAAATATTTTAAAAAATAATTTTTGTTTTAAAATAAATTTTTAGTGTTTTTAGATAATTTTGATATGTTGATAATAAAAAATAATTTTTTAAAATAAAAAAATATTATTTCAATATATTTTTAAACTAAAAACAGTTTCAAAAACAAATATTGATATGAAATAAGCTCTTCGACAATTAGTATAAATACTATTACATTTCTAAGTTTCAAACTCATAATCTACCATATGCCCTAATGAATAGTTTGGGTGGCAAGAAAAAACTAGTTTAATTAAAAATTTTGTGTTTAAGTCTCATAATTGGTTTTTTAAAAAGTAATATGTTCATATCCTATTAGTTTTATTTATAGATAAAGATGTTTAAGTTTTAATAATCTATCTAGATATAGATTTTGTAAATTCTCTTCAAATATATATGTGTAAAAGATGCTTTGTTTAATATATATACCAATTTTCTATTAAAAGAAACAACTTAAAAACTTTAAGGTTCCTTTTACTTAAAACTTGGAGATAAAATATTAGAGAGTTAAATTTAATAGTGAATTTTTAAGAAATTTAAGTTGTTAGAAATACCAAGTAGAAGTTTACTATATATAAAATGGTCATCTAAGAGATTTTGATAAAATAAACAGCTTTATGATAATAATCATAAATTTTGCTAGTAAATTTTTAAGCCATGTTGTATAAAGGGGTTAAATTTTTATAGCTATATGATGTTGGTAAACTTCTAAATTAAGTACAAAAGTTACTGTTTAGAAATGATTATTTTTTATATTTAGTTAAAACTCTTTTATTAGTTTATTTTTTTGGTTCTATTTATGACCTTTTGTTTTGTTTTATTTAACTAGTAAATGAGAGTTGGAATTTTTAGTTTTGATTATCAAAAGTAAAATTAAGAGTATCTTCTCCTATATAAGATCAATTATACATGACTAGGTTTTTTCAAGACTTTTTGTATAATCCTTTTTATTAATCTATTGACTTTAATTTATTGTTTTATTTTTCTGTGTTAATTGATATTAGAGCTCAATAATTCTTGATAATTGATTTTATGTGTTGTTGAATAACCTTAAAAGAAAGAGGTTGTATGATAAAATATGTTAATATAAGTTATAAGGAGGTTCCACCTCAGTAATGAGATGTCCAAGAGTGTTAACTAACTAAGAGCTAAAAATCTATGAAAGTAGATTGCAAAATTAACCCATTAACTATTATAGAGAGACTTGTAGAGACAAGTTACAAAATTAAATAGTTAACTAATGGAGAGAGTTGTAAACTTGAGGAAGAACCACATGATGTCATTAAGTTTAAGAGTTGTAAAAATCCTAAAATTTATATGAATTCAATAAGAATTCTCTCATGAAAAGTGAAGAATTCTATGAACCTTTAAAAGAGTTTTTTTAGAGCCGACTTTTAAGATTTTAAAATTATAAAAATTTCCAGCCACAAAAAAAGTCATGGACCGACCAATAACCAAGTGTTCAAAGTTGATGCTTGAAGAATTCCACGGTAATTATGGTGTGCTCATGCTGGATTTTAAATTCAATGCTTGGTTATTAGATTTTAATTTAGCATGTGCTTTGAAAAAAAAAAAAAATCATTTGAAGAGTTAGATGGAGTCCATGTTTTAAGACCTAGAGGGACTTCTATGCCAAATTTCTTTGTACCAATGGTTTAGTCAAGGCAGCTTCCTAGTTGATGATGAATAGGTATTGGCCATCGAACCTAATAATTATTTTCACTAATGCAATAATAACTATTAGTGATGAATGGCTAAATGGTTGTTAGCAAACCTATATATGTTACACTTGCACCAAGAAAAAAAGATAAAGGATTCATGTTATAGGCTTGATTTTCAATCTGATTGTTGGATTGTACTAAAATATTTCTAAGAGATTCTAGAAACCTTATTTTCTATAGGGTTACATTCTTATATGCATCGTAGATCGGTAAGATCCGAAAATTAGGCTCAAAATTTATTGTTCTATATTGGTTATATTTTCCTAGCTAATTTAGGGTTTTTTTCTATTTAGTTTAGAATTCTTTTATTATTTTTGTTTGGTTCTATTTAAGATGTTTATTACATTATTTTCCTAGCTAATCCGAGAGTTGTTATATTCAATTTTGATCCTTAAAAATAAAATTAAAAGTATTTTTTCTTTTATTGTGAGAAATATATACGACTAGGATTTCTCAAACTTTTTTTTAATATAGCCCTTTCTATTAACCTATCAACCTTAATTTAATTTGTTGTTGTTGTTTTCACCAGAAAAAAAAAGAGGGGATGCCACCACCATTGGACCAAAATGAATTCCACATCAAGTTCCTTAATAAGTGGCATTCTATTAACTCTTGTTATGTGTAAGTTTTGAACAGACACATTTCATATATCACTTGCTTGACTGGTGTTCTTGTTCTTCGTCCTCTCCAAAGTTACCTTTCCTCTCCCAATTTCTTTAGCCATACTGAGGTAGAAATATCAAATCAATTACTCTATTTGCCTAAATGGCTAAATAGTAACTTTTATCTCTTCCCTTTACCAAAGGTGTTCTTCAAGCCAACTAATTATAATATAGGGGGTGTTTGTTATTGTAACGTTGCCACTCTTTTCAAAAAATAATAATATTTTTTTGAATTGTTTTCGTTGCACGTGCATTATGTTGCGGCGATCATCCTTCTGGGTCAGAATAGTCAAGAATTATATAGGTGGAAAAGACAAGGAATTCTTGTCCTTTCTCAGTAGAAAAAAAGAAATGAGAGTTGCAACATAATATTTTAGTGACTAGAAACTCTAACTGGTTTCAAAGCTTAGGAAATGATATTAATTGCCTATAAGAAATGTATTAGTATCCCTAATATGTCTTACCTTAGATAAGCTGTGTCATAACCCAATTTTTGACCCTTTTATTTTAATTATTATTATTATTATTTTATTTACTGAAAAAGATAAAAAAAAATGATGATGATGAAAAAATAATATTGATGAAAAACAAGAAAAATGAAATAAATGAAGAAGGAGTTGAAATTTGGGTTGAGGGCAACATGATTGGAAGTTTTTGGGTTTAATTAAACTTTGGAATTAATCTAATTAATCCAATCAAGGGTTTAATTGGAGAATTGATAAGTTTTGAGACTTAATTAAGCTTCGAATTAATTTAATTAATCCAATCAAGGGTTTAATTGGAGAATTGACAAGTTTTAGACTAAATTGAGCTTGGAATAAATTTATTCAGGGACTTAATTGAAAAAATTATTAAGGTATAGAGCTGATTCTGGTCAAATTTGTAAAAAATTAAAAACCAAGGACCAATGTGTAAATGGCGCTGAGATGCAGGGGTTCAATTACAATTTACCCAAGGACTGGACAACAAAAATTCAAAATGTCGAGGATCAAAACGCAAATGGGCGGGAAGGAGTCACAGAGCCGGGGTGAAAGGGCAGAACCGAGGGGACTAAAAGGGGAGGAGACAAAAAAAAGCCACGGGAAGGAGTCACAGAGCCAGGGTGAAGACGAAAACAAAACTAGGAGAGCCGAGAGAGAGAAGACTGGAGAGACAAAAATAGTGAGGCGCATTGGCTAGCCAACACAGGAGCGCCAACCTCGTCTCCGGTTGCGCCACCCCCTTCCCCCTCCGGACAGACATAAAACAGAGGAGGGAGACAAAAAAAGAGTCACGAAGAGGGGGGAAACTGGGGGAAAAGGGGTAGAACCGAGGGACTGAAACAAAAAAAAAAGGGACGAAGAGAGACAAAACCCAGGGAAACTTTTGGTCACTCAACCAGCAACAAATCCTCATGCTTTTACCACCATTTGTCTTCGTCTTGAACGGAGAAGACTGGGCAGAGACACAAACAAAGAAGAAAAACTGGGGGAATTGGACTGAAAAGGAGAAGAAAAAAACGGGAGCTGAACCTAGACGAGAAATCAGAAACCGGAGAAAAGAACAGAGGAGAAAAAACCGAGAACCAGCAAGAAAAAACCCGAAACAGAGGAAGAACAAGAGGATAACGCAGGAGCATACAATGGAACCGAAGCAGAGCTTTGGCCGGTCATCCATCACGCCCCCGTCTCCTGAATCAGACAGCAAGCCAGGCGAACAAAAACGAAGACGAGCCAGAGAACAAGAAAGCTTCGCCTTCAGCAGACCAGGTAAGTTCTTCCTCTTCCACGCTTTTCATTTTAATTCACCGGCTACTGTTCACTTTGAATTTTTAATTCACACATTCTAACTCATTTCCTCTATTCTGCTCATGCACGCGTGAAATCACTTCACGCGTGCTTTCTTTTATTTTTGCCCAGCCGGGTCACTGGCTCCAGTGACCCGGCTGGGCTGGCTGGGTCTAGCCCAGCCCATGTGGGCTGCGTTGGGCCCAGCCCAAAAAATAAAAAAATAAAAAATAAAAAATGTGTATGCATGAATAAAAATAATGTAAATTTATTGGTTTATTCACTGACGCCAGAGTCGGGAATAAAAATACCGGTTTAAATTTATATTATTTTTATTCTTTGTATTTTATTTTATTTAGTTAGAAAAATAAAAAAATATGTGCATGCGTAAAAATAAATTTATTTTTATTTATTTATTCACTGGCGTTAGAGTATGGAATAAAAAATATTAATCTAATTTTTTTTTCGTAGCTACGAATTTTTACCAACGTCAAAGTTGGAATTATTCGAGTTTGAATATTCACTGGCGCGAGAGTCAGGAATATTGTAAACAAATCATCATAGCATAAACAAATAAACATTTAGCAATTTAAGACAAAACCAGCAATGCAGTCTGCCTCAGGCAAAATGTTTAATGGGTGATAATATCTTCCTTTTTACGTGACCAATCCCGAGCCATAGAATCTCTGTTGATCAGTTAGGGTTCCTAGTGACCATAGTACTAGATGGCGACTCCTCAAACAAGACCTTTTCCCCTAAAAGAACAAGATGCCAGAAATCTGTTTTTTTTTCATAATTCAAGGATTATTTTTAGGGCCGCCGCGATGTCGGGTGCGGCAGAATAGCGAGTCCGCTAAGGATCTTAGGATTAAGCTTTGTCTTTTGTCTTATTATTACTATTTTGTTTATTGTGTTTATTTGTTTATTGTTCTTGCATTTACTGCTTTAGCATGCATCCTTGTTTATGTTGCCATGCATCACGAGCACACACTTTACAACCTAGGATAAGTGGTTTTAAATTTATTGGTTTATTTACTGATGCCAGAGTCAGGAATAAAAATACCCGTTTAAATTTATATTATTTTTATTCATTTTATTTTATTTTATTTAGCTAGAAAATAAAAAAATATGTGCATGCATAAAAAATAATTTTTTTATGTGAATATTCACTGACGCCAGAGTTAGGAATATTATAAGCAAATTATCATAGCATAAACTAATAAACATTTAGCATTTTAAGACAGAACCAGCAATGCAGTTTGCCTCAGGTAGAACATTTAAGGGGTGATAATATCTTTCCTTTTACGTAACCAATCCCGAGCCATAGACTCTCTGATAATCAGTTAGGGTTCCTAGTGACCTTAATACTAGGTGGTGACTCCTTAAACAAGATATTTTCCCCTAAAAGAACAAGAGGCCAGAAATCTATTCTTTTTCCATAATCAAGATTATATTTTTGGAGCCGCCGCGATGTTGAGTGCGACAAGCTGCATTGTTTATCTGTTTGATATAAATTAAGAAAAAATTATGTTTTCTAACTATTGGTCTATTTATGGCTGAAGAAAAGTCCTCTTTAGTAAGGAGATCTTTATCTTATCATGTTAAAACAACTTAACCATTATAATGCTGATATATATATAAAAAAAGAAACTATCTTTTTATTTAATATAAAAAATACATCTTATATATAAGTTCATAATCTCGGATACTAACAGAAAACAAAATAATTTTTTTAGTGTTTTTGAATTTAATATAAGAAATATGTCTTATGTATAAATTTGTAATTCCACATATAACTAGTCTCAAAGACTACTTTTTATTTTATTTTTTAATATGATGAAATATGCAGATATAATCTATTTTTTTTAGAGACTTGGCCAGATACAAATTTAAAATAGAAATTTTATTTTGGAAGGAAAGAATTTTTTTTTATGGGAGGGAATCGATTCGTTTAATACAAAAAAGCACCTCGCGTGTAGGTCACAATTTCAAATATTAAATATGTGAGGGTAGAAAAAAAATGAGGAAATCAAAATTTATTGCAAAATTATCTTCCGAACATTAACAAATTATTCAAAACTGATGAAAGATATATTAGGAAAAATGCAAATAAAATATTTTTATCAAGGTTATTTTAACTACGATAACAATTCAAAACAACTTATCGTTTAACAAAGCTAAACATCCACACAAATTTTATTAATGTCACTTACTTTATTCAAATTTCATGCTAATCCAAATAAATCAAACCTATCCGAACATAACTCATGTACCAATATTTAACATCCATAAAACAATCACAACCCTAAAAATAAATCTATAATTCAACACAAATAATGAAATTATTTCAAAATCCAAACACAAATTAAACCAAATTAACAGTAAAAATAGTCCAAAAATTATACAAAAATAAGCATTTGGTTCCAAAAAATTCACAATTTTAGCAATTTTTCCAAAAATAATTTGAATTTATAGATAAACCTTCCAAGGCGTTTAACATGTTCAAGAACTAAAGGAATTAAGTTTGGAGTCTTGTGGATGTATACGAATAACACTGGAAAGCTCCTGGAAGTGGGGTGTGGACCAGTGGCGGCATGTGTATCCATGCACCGCCACCACGGCGGCGCATGAATTCATGTGCCATCACTAATTAAGACAAAAAAAAAAGGTGGATTAGGAACCTATTATTCTCCCTTTTCTTTCTGTGCTGGCAATGAGAGCTACTGTCACCTGCAAAAGAGTAAATTAACGCAAACAGTTCAATTTGTTTCTTTTATTTTATTTCTCAAACAATTTCTTCTTTTTTTTTTTTTTTACAGATGGCTGCTACTGGGAATGAGAGAGAGGAACAATGAAGATTTTAAGGGGGGTTATTGTCTGGTTATGAGTTGGAGTTGAGGTAGGTTAGTCGTTGGTTAAGGTTGATAATAGGTTGGTGGAGAAGAAAGAGATCGTGAAGAAGGGGATGGCAGTCCGTGAGTCTTGTGATCGGGTCTGTTTGTTTTCAAGAAAAAAAATGAGAGGGGCTATTGATTTTGGGTTATGTGGCTTGTGGTTTGGCAGGGGAGGTTGCGACTATGGTGGTGGTCATGACCTGTTCGCAGTGTCATTTTTTTGGTTTTATTGCTATTGAATCGAGTTTTCATTAGGAAGACCATATTGAGGAAGTTGTGAGGGTTTCTGGTATGCTTGATTGAAGAAGGCTATTGGATCATCGGTTGAAGGAGATGGGTGATGCAAAGACGTCAAAAACATATTGGTTTTTGCTGTTTTTTTTTTTCAAAAATGTCTTAAAAAATAAAATAAAAAAATGGATAGCAACAGTTTTGATGTTATGATATAAAAATTTAATTTTAAAAAATAAAAAATATATTATTTTAAAAAATTTCAAAATAAAAAAAACTTTGAAATATATCATAGCATAACACCTTGGAATCCCGGTCAGGATTCAATACTGAAATTATCCAAACCATTGAATCATAAACACTAAAATCAACTTCCAACCTTTCTCTTGATCTTTCCTGCAAGATGCAACAAGAATAGCAGGCAAATTCCCATCAACAACAATATCAATATAATCTAGTGCTTGTCTTCTTCTCTGGTGCCCTTCATTTTTTTTCTTCATAAGACTTCCTCCTTTAACCCATCAGCAACCTAGAGTTTAATTTCAGTACTGTGTGATTATATGTGCATCATTTGGAACAAAAGCCCCCCCTCTCAAATTTTTCAACCTAGCCTCAGCATGCACTCCATCTATTCGACTACATACCTGTGAAAGGCTGCTAGCCACCATAAGCTACCTAACCTTACAAGATATACATCCTAAAGTATCTGTTTTTTTGGCTTAGGAGGTTAATTCAAAGTCTCCATAAAAGTCTGCCTAGACATTATCTCAACAAAACCACATAAACCATGTCTTTTCCCAAAACTCTACGCAATACTTTTATTTGAAAGGTTGATTGGATACACACTAATGTTCTGAAGAAAAAATTCCTGGATTCTGGTGATGTTACGAATATATATATTGCACAAAAACAAAACAAGAAGGGATGGCGTTTTGATTTTGTCAAGATTATTTTAGATTTTAATATGGATGATATTTTGAAGTTTCTTAATGGGATCTGGTTTGGGAGTTTCAAGCTTAAAGTTAATTGTAGAAGATTTAGGAAACAAACTATTAGCAAGCCTTCTGTGAGTGCTAGAATTGGGTCCAGTAATGAATCCCCTATGATTGCACCATCTCCTGCTGCTACGTCAGTTCCTTTGAAATTGAGGGATAATCGTTCATAAGCTGAGGCTTTGGCAGGGAACATGTCTTGTAGAAAAAAAATTGCAAGTGCAATTGAGTCACATGAATCTAAGGAGTGGTTGAACTATAGTTTGATTGGAGATGTTGTTGAGGGAGCAAATTTTGCTATCTTATCCAAGAATTTAGTCAACAATGGTTTACCTATTGTCAGGCTAGGATTTGTAAGGGCTTCTAAAGTTCTTTTAACCTTTGGCAATATTGGTGTCACGAGGAATGCCATAGACACCATGCACGCTATTTTATCACAGACCTTTTCTAACGTTAAACCTTGGAGTATAATGGATGTTGCTGTTGATTGCTTTCGTTGGGTTGAGTTCTTTGATTTACGTCTATCAGAAAAAAGAAAAGAAAAGAAAAAGATAACTTTCAAGCAGTTATAGCTCCTTATGGCCGAGTGATCGGAATTGATAATGCTACAAGATCTTTTATAAATTTGATAGAAGCAAGGGTGTTAATCTGAACAGCTCGGAAGGAATCTTTTCAGGTGGAGATCATGTTCCACGAGAATGATGTTGACCATGTTGTTTCAATGTCCAGAAAAATATGTAGGGACTTGCCATCTTTGAAGGATATTCAACACACTATACAACCTGTTCAATATCTCAAGGATGATAGTGTTCACCAGTATCATGGATCAAAGTCAACAAGGTTACATGGTGGTGATTTAGGTATTTTTTACGATGTCTTTTTTCTTCAATTAATGTACTACGAGAATGATGTCTGCAAAGATATTGGACTATGAGTCTGTTTCTCATTCTAAAACTCAATCCATTAATTATATGTTTACGAGATTTAAGGTGAGAAATGTTTTCACAACTAATTCAATTCATAATGGCCTTGTTGATGGACTCTCAAAATATGTTAGTGAGACGAAATATAAAGGGGTTGATAATGGGCTTCCTTTCGATAAAGTGATTGTTGGGGAATTCAGTACTTGCTCACTCAGGAATATTGATTTCTCAAATGTCACCATGAGAAAGAAGAAGCAGAGAGGTTATAATATGAAGATAAAACAAAGAAAAGTTATATTACTAAATTTGAAGGGTAGTCTTAAAGTGTTTGAAGATGATATTAGTATCTCTATTGATTCAGAGATTGTGGGATCAGGACATGTAGATGTAAAGACGAAAGACTACTCTTATAAAGATCCTACGGTTGCGAGCCATGTGAATGCAAAAGGAGCCATAACTTTGTGGTGGGGATACACTAAAGGAACAATTTTGGGACATGGTGTTTGAAGAGGGAGCGAAATGGGTGAAGACGATATAACTTTTTTTTTTAATTGTTTTCTACTAGTAAGGCATTGTATGTATTATGAATTGCTATTGTTAATTATCAGCTTGATGTTTGTTTTATTGCTGGAACAAAGAGGCCTAGAATTATAGATTCCTTTGTTTGTTTATAGACCGTGGAATATTTCTAGTGTCGAATGGCATGTTATTAATTTTGAGGGCATATCAGGAGGCTTATTAGTTATGTGGAATGATGAAACTTTCGAGTTGCCAAATGTTGAATTTAGCTCTTAGTGGATTGGATTGTTTGGCATTCATGTTGAGACAGGCTTTAAATGTGTTGTTGTTTGCTTTTATGATGGAGGTAGTCTGAGAAATCTTTATGACAAGAGCTTATTATAATTAAATATGTATTTGGTAGCCCGATGTATGTTACACATGATTTCAATGAAAACCTTGACATACTCTAAAAGAAATACATGTGCAATTAAAAGTTGAGAGGTAAATACATGTGCAATTAAAAGAAATTAGAAGAAAAGAAACTATATTGAAGTTTGTCAAATCCTAAATTAAAAAACCCTAATTTTTAGAGTTTAACTTGGATGGCGTGTCACCCAGATTTAATGAAGGGATTAAATAATGCATTGTTCAACTAATGTTCATTTTCTTATTTGGTAGTTTTGGCTGATTGAGTTGGCATTTTCAAAAGAATAAATATGAAGCTACAAACTTTTAAATCGAGCAAGATTGGATCCAAACAAAAGGTGTGCACTCATCTTCAACGACGATGATGTTGACGTTGCTCCAACGAGGCTTCGAAACAAGTCAACTCAATTAGCTATGATTGTAATACCCATTATGCAAAAACCATCTATTTTTTCATGTGTTCATACTTTAAAGCTTCCTAAAGAGTTTTTATCAAGGACTTAAAACCTATATCTCAAAATTAAAAGGCTAGAAATAGCTCATTGTCTTTCAAGTCTAGCAAAACCACCAAGAATCCCAAAAAAACCAAAACCACCATTGCAAAATTAACTTAGTACAGAGCTTCCATTTGTTAAGATTTGTTTGAAACCCTCTCATTTTGATCAAAGGGTCAAGCATTGATTAATCTTTGATTGAATCCATCAAAAACCCTAGCAAGACCTTATAAATACACTTGGAAAATCATAACTAAGAAAAAAGAGAGGGGGGGTAGGAAGGGGGGAAATGAGAAAAAAAAGATACCCTAAAGGGGGAAAGAGGGCATTAGTTGTTCTAGGGGTCTTAGAGCACGTTTGGGAACGCGGTTGCGTTCCCAAAAAATTTAATTTTTTTTTTTGCTAAAATTTAATATGGTTTGTATGTTTTGAATCGTTTTGATGTGCTGATGTCAAAAATAATTTTTTAAAAATAAAAAAACATCATTTGCATGCATTTTGGCACGAAAAGTTATTTGAAAAGCACCGGCAACCACACTGCCAAACACGCTCTTAATCTAAAAATGGAGTTCATATGTCTTGCTTGAGGTGTTTTTTATGATCATTTGGTCTATATTTATGTTTACAAACATGGTGATGAGGTTTGGAATACTTAAAAAGTAGGGATGTGTTTGTCTTTTTTGTTGATGTTATTTTTTATTTTATGGTTTGATGTTATTCTCTGAAGCGTTTTTAGGATGTGTTTAATGTTTTCTATGTAATAAAAGCTTTTTAGTTAGGTTGTTTTTTTTTTATTAATAAAATAGTATTTTTTTAGTTTTTGTTAGTTTGATTAATGCATTGTGAAATGATATTGTTAATCATGGATTTACAAGGCTTGTTTATGACTAATATATATTTAGAAAATCAATTTTGAATCTAAATTGCATGGATATATAAGCTACTTAGACTTGACAGTTTTTGAAATTGAAACATTTTTAATTATTTTAATGATTTGATGTTGTTTATTATGGTTTTTAGTAATTATAATATTAGGAAGGGACTTTATTTACAACCAAAAACCTTTCCAAACCTGCTAGGAAAGAATCTCTGCAACGTCGCACTAGAAATAAATTGATCTTCCATGATGAGCTGCCGAAATAGAATACAACTTTGGAGTTAATTCTACATCATTTAGCCTTGTGATTGAAAACAGATGATGGAAACTTTAGATACTCGAGTATTGACTTGTTCAGAGAACTAGAAGGTATAATAAAATGGACTAATAATTAAGCAATGACCTTCATGGAGAGCTTCTTCTTCTAGCTTAAACAACTTTAATCCTGTAGGCTGT
>Ga0325411_1006869_pt1 | contig 12450 bp, 9 predicted proteins | sample PopdelMetagenome_13_FD_206181 | JGI IMG/M metagenome (GOLD analysis project Ga0325411, IMG submission 206181) | Populus deltoides microbial communities from Bellville, Georgia, United States - Xylem-PdIQD-R4 | ecosystem: Host-associated > Plants > Phyllosphere > Stem > Wood/Secondary xylem... | reverse complement strand
ACAGTAAGTAGATTAACTTATCAGCCGACTGCCGGCATGCTGACAAACCTAACATACATTATGCTAAAAGTAAAATTGGATATTTAGGAAAAAAAGAAAGGAATTACCATTTCTAGCTTGCATTTTACCTGCTGAGGTGTATCAGAAATTATCCAGAATACTTATTTTCCCTGTGGTTTATTGAGAGAGAGAGAGAATCACACTTTTTTTTTTTAAATCCAAAATTATGAGGAATGACCGTGTAAAATTCTCTGCAAAAAATTATGTCCAACAAACATCAAAAAAAGTTTCCCGAACTTCTTCCAGGTCCGAGTCTAGCGTCTTAGAGTATGCTTGTTTTTTAGGTTTCAATTATACACAAAACTCAAGCATAAAAAGTTATTTTTTCTTGTTTTTTCTAGCTTTTTGATAGATTTCATATTCAAATCTCAATCTCGAACATAAAAATAAACATATCCTCAATACACACGATGAATGATGCTGATCATGTGCTTGTACTTACCCACTTAGTTCAAGTTTTAATCTATTTGTTGTCCCAATTACATCAGAAATTATCTTCAAAACATCATAACCCTAAATAAATTCAAAGAAAATTAAGGAAAAACCAAAAAGATACCATCTTATACATCATATAAGTGAAAGCCACGATAAAACAATAGTTAGTAACCACATTGCATCTCTGATACATACTAGCTATGTAGGACCCTGAAAAAAAAAAAAAAAAAGGAAGCCAACTACCTATGAATTATAGTAATTCTTTCTATCAAGCACTCACAACTCTTAATTTTTATTTTTATTTTTTGCTGGAAATTGCATCTTGTTATCTTCAATACTCATAAAAGTAGAAATAAGAGTTCTGAAAATAAAGAAAAGAAGGGCTTGACATCCATGCTCTGTTGGGGATTCCGGCTCCTCTATGCGCGGACCGGTGGTATACTGATAGTTGCCCATTGGAGGCTAAGCACACTGACATAATATTTAACGTAGTTCGGCAAATCGTCTACATCCACGGGGAGAAGTCAATATTATTAGAGACAGATGGAGAAAGGATTACAACACACATGGAGGAGGAGGATCACTTCACTCAAACTCTACTCCCATTGCTCTCACACTGCTGCACAAGGCAGCAAGGTTGTTGCCCATGGCAGCCCCTCTTTCTCTCTTGTTCTTTTCACATTCTCACAACCCTCTCTCAGTTTGCTCTCTCATGTATGCCTCTATTTATAGGCATGAATGGTAAGACAACTTGGCCATAGATTATGGCACTAGTGGTGGCAGCACATGGGTTGCACTATTTTGTCAATAGTTGGTGCAACTATCTTTGACAATGGCAACCCTCTCTTCTTAGGGTAGGCTGCACATATTGTTGCCCAATAATGGAAATATCCCAACAATCACCCCCTTTGACATTTATGTGGGGAAACTGTCTGTTTGCTTCTTCAGCACAAGCTTACAACTCGCAGCTCTTCTAAGCTTACCATTATGAGAGCGTCTTTGGCCAAGTTTACAAGTACTTAACACACCTTTCAATCACCAGAGTCATCAAAGCACACATTTTCTCACGCAAAAGGATCACTACAACCAGATGGTCTGCCACTTCACGTCTGAAGAGTGTTAACGCTTGTCTCTGGGACACAACATTCCCCTTCGAACGTATCAACCATGCTCGGCCCGGAATGAATTTTTCAAGCCTCACATCAAGGCTTACAACACCCCTTCAAACAAAAATTTCTATTTCCAAGTGCGACAGTCATTATCTGAGTATCTCAATATGATCACGAGCTCACCACTCTTTCAAGAGTCTACTCATCCAGGAGTTGCGTCTGCCCTCTGTTCCACCCTAGGAATCATGCCTTACTTCTTCATGAGTCTCTCGCTCTTAGTCCTAAGAGTCCATGTAGCTCTTCCATCTTTAACTATGGGGGTAGCCCATTAAAGGTTGATCCATATATGTCTTGATACTCATCATAGCCACTTCATTGGCTATCCATACACACGTCCACTTATATCCAACCATCACATTGGCTCTAGGGCGTTCTGAACTGGGCTCATATCGTGGCCTACATACCTTCTCTAAGGTGTCTTCGCCCGTTGTCATGGGGCGGTCTGAACTGGGGCTCCTATCATGGCCCTCACACACCTTCTATCTAAGGTGTCTTCGCCTGTTATCATAAGGCGGTCTCATCCTCCTTCAGCTGGGATGCTTCAAAGTGGCTCCAAAATTCTCTACCACCATGTGGACTATGGGATGATTACTGCCACTGATTACATAGAAAGAGAAAGTTGCGGTACAATCCTTGCAATCCTCCACCTCAATTTCTATATTTGGAGCTTCTGTGCCTTTCTACTTGACAGCTTCACCTACACCAACTCTCTTTGGTGTCTTTGCCTTTCATTATAGACGGTCGCTTTTTATCACAAGCGTTTGCACTCCCTTAATTAGGTGTCTCTACAACAACTCTCTTTCCATCCTTACATGCATTGGAAAGGTCTTCGTTTGTTGTCTTCATCAAGAGCATAAGAGACTTCCTGTTGTACAACCTTTACACAGTCTCTTCTCTGAGCTTCATTTGGGAACTCTTCTTCTCCTTGCACCTGTTGTCTCATTTTAGTACCTCATTGGATCCTACGGGTACTCCTGCACAATCTTCATGTGCCCTCTTGCAATTTCTGTTCTCCAGATTTCTCCATAGTCCTTGCTTATGTTTGACAGCAGCTCATCCTGTCACAACACCTGTCCAAGTCAAATTAGGGTGCCAATCTTTATCCCCTTGCTGTATTTCTCTTCCATTATTAGAGTCTTTATCAATTCTCCCTTTGAGAAATCACAATCACCGAATCTAACTTCTATGGAGAAATCACCACTTCATCAGATCCTTGAACATACGGAACCCAACTGTTCCCTCGTCCTGTCATACTGTTAGTCTTCAACCATTTCATTACAAACTACTATATATACGAAAATAGTACCGTATGGATAATCCTTCCACTAAGCAAGTTCCCAGGAAAGATTGGAGGGGTCACACCGGTCCCGCTTAAAACTCAATCTCCTAGCCTGAACTTCTTAGGCCATATCTATCCATCATACTATATTTCCATATATACAACCATTTGCTAGCTTTGTTGCGACTTTCTTTTATAAATGATCTGGAATATCCTAGTTATCTACTTGATTTCTCAACATCTGGCAAGACTACCATCACTTAGATTCATCAAGATTGGTCTTTGTCAATTTTCACTATACACCTCTAATTGTCCACATGATCGGGTGTCCAGAGTGTCCCAATTTTGCCTTCCCTCAAGGCAACTGAAAACTTCCCCACTTAACAGTTCAACACATGTAATTGGGCAAACATGTGAGTCTTCTTTTTCATCTCCATCGACCACCATGATGACATCCAGATGCCTCATAATCGAGCAGTCTCTCTATAATAATTCACCACCACCACTTCCGGTCTCAATCTCAACGATCAGACTATACCATTGTATCCGAAATGATCAAATTAGCTGGAAATAAGTCTGAAATCGTCCAAATTACATTTCAAATGGCTAAGATTTGATCAAAACAATTTTGGCCTAATCAACAGCCCAGATTCCATCTCAGATCCGGTTGCACGTACGATCCGCTACACAGGATCCTATCCCTCAGCTCGCGACTTGGCTCCTATCAGCTCGGCTCAACTCAACTCGGCTCGCCGCTAATGACGTGGCAGGTGGGTCCCTCTATGCTGACTGTGCGTTGTCATGGCATGCAACTTTGCATGCTGACATCACAATTACATCATGCTGACGTCATCCTTGGCATGCCTACTGTGCATGATGACATCACAATTATGTCATGCTGACATCATCATTATCCGAGTCAGTCATATAGGTCAGGTCAACTGGTTTTCGGGTCGGGTTAGCCCATTCGGGCGAAGAAGACGCGTGGGGCGCGTCTGTACGAGTGGACAGTCACCTCGTCGGTGCATTCGGGAATGTACGATGTTCTATTTCGACGCTGTTTTCACCTGTGGCTTCGTCTCTTCCTCCTCTACACAGTGGTATGGTCAAAACACAATTTTGACAACTTTCATTTTTGAGCAAAAATCAAACACCACTTTAAACCATATGCTCTGATACCAATTATTGGGGATTCCGGCTCCCCTATGCGCGGACCGGTGGTGTACTGATAGTTGCCCATTGGAGGCTAAGCACACTGACACAATATTTAACATGGTTCGGCAAATCGCCTATATCCACGGGAGAAGTCAATATTATTAGAGACAGATAGAGAAAGGATTACAACACACATGGAGGAGGAGGATCACTTCACTCAAACTCTACTCTCATTGCTCTTACACTGCTGCACAAGGCAGCAGGGCTACTGCCCATGGCAGCCCCTCTTTCTCTCTTGTTCTCTTCACATTCTCACAATCCTCTCTCAGTTTGCTCTCTCACGTATGCCTCTATTTATAGGCATGAATGGTAAGACAACATGGCCATAGATTATGGCACTAGTGGTGGCAGCACATGGGATGTACTATTTTGTCAATGGTTGGTGCAACTACGATTGACAATGGCAACCCTCTCTTCTTAGGGTAGGCTGCACATGTTGTTGCCCAATAATGGCAATATCCTAACATGCTCCTCCTAACATCTAAAAAGGGACAATCTGAAATTAGTTTTAAGTTGATTCATTAATGAAAAATATTTGTAGCTCTCGTCAGCTGTGATATCACTCGGTGCATTGATAACTTAAAGCATGTCTTCTACACAGTTATTCCTGCAATGTTATTTTATAATTCATGAGCACTACGTAGCAGATTCTATTAAAATAATCATGAAATCAAACACATAGCAAAGATTATTCCAACTAGTGAATCAAACACACTCACCATTGATATAGTTGACTCGCTTAGTTTACCAAATGACAATTCATTAGCATCGTATCCTGAAAGATAAGACAAACAACATAGGTTAGAGAGCTACAAGTGACATTGTAATGAAAATGAAAAGGTGTATAGAACTAAAGTAATAAAACCCAAAATAAAAGAACTACCAATGAAGCACCTATGTCTCACCCACTCAATGTCCTTGTTAAATTTAGCACCCTTCTCTGTTGTAAATGTGATAACAAAAGAGCCAATATTTACAATCTTCAGGGAGGCAGAGACTTACTAGCAACCTTGGACAGAGAACGGATGAATAGGGAAAAGGGAGAGAAAGAAGAGAGGGAGAGAGATTCTTGTTTAATTCATCATTTCATTCTTCAACTAACTACCACCACTCCATTTTGTTACATATATCAACAATTTTAGGTTGCCTCCAGAATGTACAACCATTCTACACGTGACAAACAACACAATTAAAGAATAACTAATTTATTTAAATGATGCGTTTAGTAAAGGATAAACAGTGTTTATAATGGTCATTTCCTTCTTCTTGCTCTGTATCAGACCCTTTACTTTCATTTTTCTTATTACAATGCCCTCCTCTCAAATTGACCTTATCCTTAAGTGAGAATCTAGAAAACCTTAATGCCATTTTGTCAGTATACTCCTATGTTGCCTTTGATGGTAGTGAGTTCTTTCAAAGAATAAGAACTTGAGTGACTGCTTGATTTCCCCCTTTTACCATCCTTTGATCTAGGAGCGGTTGAGGTAGTAATTCTGGTTTACCCTAATAATTTGCAAGCTAATTCTATACAATATTATAGCCCAAATGCTTCTTCAATTGTGACACATGAAAGACTGGGTGGATGGCTAAAAGAATGGTAATTGCAACCTATATGCCATCAATCCAACCTTCTCTATAACCTAGTAAGGACCATAATACTTGGATGCCCATTTCTATGATGTTCAATGAGCTATTGATTTCTGTTTATAGGATTGTAGCTTGAGGTAGAATAAATCACTAACCTTTAATGTTTGTTTACTCCTATTCTTGTTGGCCAATTGAACCATTTTGTGTTACACTACTTGCAAATTGTTCCTTATAATTTTCAACATTTCTTCCTTGTTTGATAGAAGTTTGTCTACTATTTCATTAGTTAAATCTTTAGGAACACAAGGAATGTGGATTGGTTGCATTAATCCATACAACACTTCATAAGGGGTGTGCGTAGTTAAAGTGTGGTAATTAATATTATACCAGCACTCACATAATGGTAGCCACTTGGACCATTGAGTAAAAGTATCATTGCGCATGCATCTGAGGTAGCTTTCCACACATTTGTTTACGACCTCTATCTGATCGTTTGATTGAGGATGGTATGCTATAGAGTAGTGTAAATCCACCCCTTGACAAACAAATAGACTCTTTCAAAATTGGCTCTGGAACATAGTATCTCGATCATTAACTATGGTAGCTGGGAAACCATGAAGCTTGTAAACATTGTCAATGAAAGCCTTAGCTACTAAGGTTGCAGTATAGGGGTGAGTTAGGGCTTTGAAGTGAACATATTTACTGAGACGATCCACTACCACTAGGATAACCTCCTTGCCATCAGACTTAGGTAAACCCTTAACAAAATCCATGTTAATATCTTAGAAAGGTATTTGTGGAATAGGCAGTAGTTGCAATAGGCCAAGAGTTAACACATTTTCTATTTTGTTCCTCTAGTATATATGACACTCCCTAACAAATTACTTCACATGTCTTTGTTGTTTGTTTAAGTAAAAAAAAAACATTTTCTACTCTTTTAGTAGTCATTGTAACTCCAGAATGTCTCTTAATGACAGAGTCATAATACAATGCTATCAATTTATTATGTAGCATAAGACATTCCCTACTACAATTTTATCTTTCATATTCAGATGACCATTCACCTATTTGTAGTTAGGATGGGAAGCTGGATTTCTAATAAGATCCTGAATTATAGTTTGAACTACCACATCCTTCTCTCAGGTTCCCTTGACTTCTTCCATAATGTTGGTAGTTATAGTAGAGACCACCATGATGCATATTTCTCCACTAGAAACCCTGAAAAGGGCATCAACAACTCTATTTTCTTTGCCCCTCCTATACTCAATCTCGTAATCAAATCCCGGTAACTTAGCAAACCATAAATGTTGAAAGGGATAAGTTACCTTTTAATCTAGTAGATATTTAAGGTTGATATGGTCAGTGCGGATCTTGAAATGTCTTCCCTATAAATAATGTTTTAATTTGGTAATAACATGTAAAATAACATACATCTCCCTCTTATAAGTTGATAAAGCTTGTTGTTTCAACCTAAAAATTTTAGCGATATAGGCAATGAGATGTCCTTCGTATATCAAAACTATCCTCATACCTACTCTTAATGCATCCATCTCAACTACAAAAACCATATTCAGGTCAAGTAAATCTAACATAAAAGGGCTGGTCATGACTTTATTTAGATGATTAAAAGCCTCGATCGTTGTAACAAATCATTCATAGGCATCCTTTTTAACTAACCGAGTTAAGGCTTGTATGTACTACCATAGTTCTTCACAAACTTTCTATAGTATCTAGTAAAGCTAAGAAACCCTCATAACTATTTAGGCCCCGTTTGTTTATTGGAAAGTAGTTTTCTTTTGGAAAGTGAATTCCGGGAAAGTGAATTATTTTCCGATGTTTGGTAGTGTAATGAAAAATAAGTTGGAAAACACTTTCCAGTATTTGGTTATGTCATGGAAAAGAAGCTGGAAAATAACTTATTAATGTTTTTTTTTTTCAAGTTTATTAAAATAATGAGGAACAAATTTTACAAATTAAAAAGTTGAATGGGAATGAAATTGAAAAAAATATAATTTCATAAATTATCTCAAATAAAATAAATAATAATCAAAATAATAGAGATCAAATCTAAAAAATAAAAAAATTAAAAGAAGAAGAAATTAAAATAATAATAATTAACATTTCATAAATTATTTCAAATAAAATAAGTAACAGTCAAAAGAATGAGGACCAAATTTGATAGATAAAAAATTTCAATTAAAAAATGATAAGGGAAAGGCAAATAACAATTATAAAAATAAGGATCAAAATTAATATAAAAAATAAATTATAAGGAATGAAATTGAAAAACAAATATTCAAAACAATATATATATATAGCAATTAAAAATTTGAGGATCAAATTTGATATAATCAGCAAATAATATGACATTTCTAAATTTTTCACAACTTCCGGAAAGTGTTTTTCACCCAAAATAAAAGGAAAACACTTCTTGGAAACTAAGCCAAATTTTCCTTTGACTGGAAAGTGTATTCTGTTGACCAATTTTCTTAATGGCAAACAAACACAGGAAATTTGGAAACACAGCCTTAATATTCTTAGAAATAGGTTAATCCAGAATTGCTTAGATCTTTTAAAGGTCAATGACTACCTTTTTTTTTAGAGATTACATGCCCTAGGTATTCAATTTGGTTACTATAGAAAACACACTGGCTTTTCCTTAGAGATTGAAGTAGTATAAACATTATCTTCAGGTGCTGGAAGTGATTTGTCATAGACTTGTTAGATATAAGGATGTCATCAAAACACCAATATAAATTTCTTGATATATACCCTAAATATCTCATTCATTAGGCTTTGAAATGTTGCAGGAGCATTGGTTAAGATTAAAGGTATAATCAAGAATTCATAATGGCTATTGCGAGTTATGAAAGCACTTATCCACCTTTCCAGTTACTCAAAGAGTATGAAATCCATTAACACCTTCTAGTGTATTGATTAATATATAAAGGATAATAGCTTCAAAACTGAATTCACTATCTTCTCTTATTGCTTCCTCTTCATCATCTATAATTTATAGAGAATAAAGTCTCTTGTTTTTACATCTATGACCTGTCACAAATTTCTCATCACACCAAAAGCATAACCCTTTAGCTCTTCTCTCATTTAACTCCTTATTTCTCAATGATTGTAGGTAAAATTTTAGGCAGGTGTAGCTAATAAACCAGGTTGATGTGAGTTTGACGTATTGATAAGTACGGAAGAAGAGTTTCTATTTATGATAGGATATTGGTGAAATCTGGTTTGACCGATTTGATTCATATTATTAGTGGATTGTTTAAGGTTATTTTAAAGGTTTCTGTAATGGGATAATGTGTTCTCTTGTAGATGAGCTAGGTTATAAACTAGTTTGAATACCTTAAGTTCAAATATTTTAACCAAGTTCTCAATCTCCACCTCCAAACCATCCATAAAGAACACTAGAGCTTCTTTTTTACTAAAATCAGCCCTGTTCCACATGATATCAAAATTCTGAATATAAGTCTCCATACCTCTATTATGTTTAAAGTCCTTCAATTCTTTTAAAGGATCTTTTATCCCCCAAACCTACAATATAAAAGCTTCCATATACTCCTCCCATGAAACCTCTTGACCTTATAAACTCCTCATGAAATTTTGATGCTAATATAGTGCCCTGTCATCTAAAGAACAAGCAGCCACTTTAACTATTTTGAAATCATTTATCTCTTCCATATCAAAGTATTGATTACTTTTATAGAGCCATTTATACACATTTTCACTATTAAAACATGGAAAATCCTTTCTAGGTTTAATACCTTATATGATTGTTGTCTTCATTCACAAGTTCAACTAGGTTTTGAAGTAGAACACCTATAGTGAATGTCCTAGGAATATTTCATGGGATTGTGTTCTACAATAGTTGATTGCATCTTCTATAGCAAAGACTTGGTAGGCACCATTGATGAGCTTATTGAGCTCCTCAATATTAGTATCTTGATTAGATTTGGTAGCTTGTAATGGTTTTCCATAAGTCTCTAATAGACTCAAAACTTGTTCATATATTATTCTTTGTTTACATCTTCAAAGGATTTATCCAGCTTTTTAAGATCTTAGGACCTGGTGTTTTGTGTCATGGATGAAGTTTAAAAATTAATGGCTCTGATACCACTTATTACAAGTGAGATAACAAAAGAGCCAATATTTAACCGTCTCTAAGGAGGCAGAGACTTACTAGAAACCTTGAACAAAGAACAAATGAATAGGAAAATGGGAGAGAAAGAAATAAGAGAGAGAGAGAGAGAGAGAGAGAGAGAGAGAGAGAGAGATTCTTCATTATTTCTTCATTTCATTCTTCAATTATCTACTAAGACTGCATTTTGTTACATATATAAGCAATTCTAGAATTGCCTCCAGAATATACATCAATCTACACATGGCAGACAACACAACAAGAAAAAACCAATTTATTAAATGGTGCATTTGGTAAAGGACAAATGGTGTTTCTAACAATCATAAATTTAAATGTTAACATTTCCTTTTTCTTGCTTTGTATCAGGCCCTTTACTTCTATTTTTCTTGTAACACTCTCCGTCAAAGAACTCTAAGAAACCAATATTTTTCTTTTTCTTTTTCTTTTTGATTGAGGTAATTATTTGCCATGCTTTCTTCACGATAATTACAATTTTCTCCATTTCCTTTTCTTTCTTTTTTCTTCTTCTTCTTCTTCTTCTTCTTCTGCCGGCACCAAAATCATTTTAAGAAAAATCATTTCCCCAATTCCACAAAACCCAAATTAATATTGAATTTAAATCCACACAAACAAATAATGTCAATTTCAGTTACAAATAATGTTGGTATCTAATAACTCCAAATAAAATCCATTAATAAATAAATAAGTAAAAAGTGAAGTTTTGGATAGTACATTGAAGTGAATGACTTTGCATGAAACACATAGCGTATTTGAACTTCAATCAGATTCAACTGAATGGCTCTGCAATGCTAAACCAGACCATCAACATTCACTTCAGAAGGTGTTATGCCTGATGAAATAAGAATAAAAGAAAAAAAAATCCCTGTATAGTAGAAAGATTGAAGCAGATGGCATTACAAAGCACCCATTAGTATATATGTATTTTTGAAAGGCATCTTAGACGACAAGTTGTCTCAATCACAAAATGAGAGACAATTGTCCAAAATAGGAAAGACTCGCCTAGAGCTAAAATAGAAGTGGCTTCATCTTAGAGTGTTGAGAAATTTATTTATTTATCTCGTGAAATAAAATTAAAGCAAGAAAACCCAAAGTAGGTAATTGAAAATGGGTGAGTGACAAGCCGTAGATCAGTCGCCGCCGTAGCTACTGTGGAGGTGTTTGGAGTTTAAAGTATTTTTTCGTTCAGAAATATATTAAAATGATATTTTTTTATTTTTTAAAAATTATTTTTAATATCAGTACATCAAAATAATTTGAAAATCTAAAAAATATATTTTTTAAAATTTTATAAAACATGATTTCAACTGTCTTCCAATCATTTCATATTCAGCAGCAGCCCAACAACAGTTAGCAGGCAGAGAAGACATGATTGGGTGTGTGATGGCTTTAGAGGCGGCTATGCTTCCATGCTTGCCTGCCAGGGAGTTCCAAGCCATTGACCCCTCTCCCCATCATTCTCACCAGAGTTAGCGACAACTTTCCATCTGTCTCTTTTCAATTCCCATTGCCTTTTTTTTGGGGTAATTTTCTGCAATACAATATAATTGGAGACGAGACTTGCTAGTCTGAAGGACATAGATCATAAAAAGAGAGGCAGTAGAATGATTCTACCGTGTTGTTTAAGGTTTTGAATAATTGGAGCTGCAATGGTGGAAACAGCTAAGCTAAACAAGTGGTCGAGATTTTTCGGGGGCTGAGCTTTTGATGCATGTACTGATATTGTAGCATATACTCTAGTTTTTAGGGAATAGATGTTTTTCTTCACTCTTCTTCCTATTGATCACACTTTCCATGATATTCTGTCCCTGGTTTGTACACTGTATGAGCAGGGAATGATGAACTTCAATAGTGTGGTATGAAGTGTGTACTAATTTAGGTGCAGCACGCACACATTCATATTACTTGAAGCTGAGTGTACTCGTTAATGTAAAAACAAAAACTACTAATCGTACATGCTGAAGAGATCTTTTCTTTTTTCCATTCCAGTCGATGTGGAGAGACATGCCAGGGATTTCATGGAGGATGCCAAAGGGCTTCAACTGTATTTTATTGGCCTGCAACGTGAAGATCAAACAAAACTGGTTCATGGATGGAGGAAAGAGTTGAGAGATCATTCAGAAAGACACAAAACTGAACTAGAATGAACAAAGCCTGTTCTAATCTAACATTTAGCATGCCAAATCTGGATCAATAATATTTTATTTTATTTTTTGTATTCAAGAGCATGTCCAGCATTGTTCTATCCATAGCTTTTTGAGCATGTGCAATTAATCGAATATTGTTGGGCTTCTTATAACAGTCGTGCCTCAAATATCGACTGAAAATGCCCAATCTGTTTAGGTGGCAAAAATGTGATTACAACTGGCAACAGCATTATCTAATTTAATCTGCCGCACAGCACTCGCATGAAACTACTGTTGAGTGATTTTCAGAAGCAAAAGAAAATATGACAGGAGTAATTCATAACTACGATGATACATTAAAAATCTTAACCTCATATTCAAACTAAGATTAAAAAAGATATAGGGAACAGT